>Ga0209088_10001911_pt1 | contig 13150 bp, 10 predicted proteins | sample S_140625_EF_Meta_FD_187324 | JGI IMG/M metagenome (GOLD analysis project Ga0209088, IMG submission 187324) | Freshwater microbial communities from Lake Simoncouche, Canada to study carbon cycling - S_140625_EF_MetaG (SPAdes) (version 2) | ecosystem: Environmental > Aquatic > Freshwater > Lake ...
CGACTTTTTTACGGTCACCCCAAAACATATCACCCGAATGAAGATCTATCTCGATGGGAAGTTCGTCGATCAGGCGGACGCTAAAGTCTCAGTTTTCGACCACGGCCTCCTTTACGGTGACGGCGTGTTCGAGGGCATCCGCCTCTACCAAGGTAATATTTTCCGCCTGGATGAGCACTTGGAACGCTTGGAGATGTCCGCCAAGGCTCTCTTACTCGACCTGCCTTGGTCGCGCGCCGAGATCGCGGAGGCTACGCTGGAGACTTGCCGTCAGAACAGCTTGTTGGACGGCTACATCCGCCTGGTTGTGACTCGTGGCGTGGGCGACCTCGGGCTGTCCCCCTGGCTCTGCCCCCGGCCTTCCATCTTCATCATCGCGGCGAAGATCGCGCTGTATCCCGCCGAGCATTACACCAGCGGCCTGAACATCTGCACCGTGGCCACCCGCCGTATCAGCCCGGCCGCGCTGCCTCCGACCGTAAAGTCCCTCAACTACCTAAACAACATCCTCGCGAAGATCGAGGCCCGCCAGGCCGGTTGCCTCGAGGCCATCATGCTGAATGACCAAGGTTACGTCGCGGAGTGCACCGGCGACAACCTGTTCGTCGTGCGCAAGGGCGTCATCATCACCCCCGCTGCCTCCCAAGGGGCACTCAAGGGCATCACCCGCGACGTTATCTTCGACATCGCGACCGAGCTCTCCATCCCGATGCACGAGGGCGATCTCACCCGCTACGATGTGTGGTGCGCGGATGAGTGCTTCCTGACCGGCACCGCTGCCGAGGTCATCCCGGTGGTCAAGCTCGACGGCCGCGTGATCGGCGACGGCAAGCCCGGCGCGATCACCGCCCGCATCCTTGAAGCCTTCCGCCGCCGCGTGCTCGTCGAAGGCACCCGGCTTTGAGTTTACGGAGCGAAGCCGGGCGGACGAAATGTCCCGGCTCGTTCCGCGCGGGCGCGACGGCTTGGCGCTCCCGTCCCCTAGTCATAGGCCTACGGCGCGTCGCCGGCGCGGCATTGGCTCCCTGCGGCGGGACGGGTTTTGTTCTGCCGCAATTAACGCTGGCATAAGCCGTGCAAACCTTGCGTGGTTTCATCGCCACCTTTTTGTCACGTAGCGTTCGAGTTTTTCCCGATCACCCTCATCTTAACAGCATGGCCAGTCCTCTCCAGTGCGACCTTTGCGGCAAGCCCGCGACCGTCCATCTCACGCAGATCGTCAACAGCAAGATGCACAAGGTGGATCTGTGCGAGGCCTGCGCCCAGGCCAAGGGCGTGACTGATCCGGGCGGCTTTTCGCTCGCTGACCTACTGGTCAAGGCCTCGCTCGCACCCGAGGCCGCCGCGGCGGGCTCCAGCGGCGAATGTCCGGGCTGCGGCTTCTCGGCTGGCGATTTTAAGAAACACGGCCGCTTCGGTTGTCCGCAGTGTTACCGCACCTTCGCCGGCATGGTGGCTCCTATGCTGGAGAACATGCACAAGGGCGTGCGCCACGCCGGTAAGGTCCCCGTCAAGGCCCTTGAGCGTCGCTCGCTCATCGAGCGCGTCGCCGGCCTCGAGGCCGGTCTCGCCGACGCCGTGAAGGCCGAGCGCTACGAGGAGGCCGCCCGCCTGCGCGACGAACTCGCGGAGGCCCGCCGTGCTGCCGCTAACCCCGTTCCCGCCATCCCTCCGGCCGGTGCCGCCCGCCGCTGATTCCGCCCATGACTGTCGCCGCCCTTTTAGCCAACCCGAGCGAGCTCACCGACACGGCGAGCTCTAAGTGCGCTGTTGTCTTGATGACGCGCATCCGCTTGGCGCGCAACCTCGCCGGTTCGTCCTTTCCTGGCTGGTGCCGCGAATCCCAGCGCGAGGAGGTGCTCGCCCGTTGCCGCGAAGCCCTCGGCGCCACCGCGGCCATGCGCCGCTCGGTTAATGTCCCCGTCGCCGAGCTTACCGATCTCCAGAAGCAGATCCTGGTTGAGCGCCACCTCATCTCCCGCGAGCTCTCCGGCTCGAAGCACGGCGGCGGCCTCGTGATTAACCGCGACCAGACCGTCTCGGTGATGATCAACGAGGAGGATCACCTCCGCGTGCAGGTGTTGCGCGCCGGCTTCCAGCTCAAGAAGGCTTGGAATCAGATCGATACCCTCGATTCCGAGCTGGAGGAGCGCCTGGACTATGCCTTCGATCCCGGGCTCGGCTACCTCACCGCTTGCCCGACCAACCTCGGCACTGGCATGCGCGCCTCGGCCATGATGCACCTGCCGGCCCTGGTCATCTCCGGCCAGATGGAGAAGGTCGTCCGCGCGGTAAACCAACTCGGCATGGTCGTGCGCGGTCTCTTCGGCGAGGGCTCGGACGCCTCCGGTAGCATTTTCCAGATTTCCAATCAGACCACGCTGGGCGAATCCGAGGACGCCATCCTCAAGCGCCTCGGCAGCGTCCTCCAGTCCATCATTGAGCATGAGCTAAACGCCCGCGAAAAACTCATCGAGGCCGACGCCCCTAAACTCTTCGATAAAATCGGCCGCGCCTACGGCATCCTGCAAAATTGCCACCAGCTTAGCTCCAGCGAGGCCATGAACCTCCTGTCTCTGCTTCGTCTCGGCATCGACCTCGGCCTCTTTCCCGAACCCATCCGCGCCGTCACCGACCGTTTGCTTATCGAGGCCCAGCCCGGCCACATTCAGGCCGCGGCCCGCCACGACCTCGACTCGGTTCAGCGCGATGCCCTCCGTGCCGATAAAATCCGCAATGAATTTGCCGCCGTGGCCCGGCCTGATTTCACTCTTCATACGAAAGAATAACTCCTTCGCCCGGGCCGGATGACTGAGTTTGCGGTCGAGCCCATACCCCTTTAAAATAAAAAACTTTATGGAACCGATGAACAACTTCACCCCGCGCGCCCAGCAGGTTTTGGCGCTCGCCCGCAAAGAGGCGGATCGCTTTCACCACAATTACGTGGGCACCGAGCACTTGCTGCTGGGCTTGATCAAGCTCGGCCAAGGCGTCGCGGTGTCAGTGCTGCAGAAAATGGGCCTCGACCTCGAAACCGTGCGCGCTGCCGTCGAGAAGCAGGTCGGCACCGGCCAGGAGACCAAGAATCAGGGCTCCATCCCCTACACCCCGCGCGTTAAAAAGGTCCTCGCCCTCGCCGGCAAAGAGGCCAAGGCCCTCAGCCATTCCTACGTCGGCACCGAGCACATCCTGCTCGGCCTGCTCCGTGAGGGCGAGGGCGTGGCGGCGCGTGTCCTGAAGTCGCTCGACATCGATATCGAGCGCAGCCGCAATGAGATTTTGCGTGAACTCGATCCCCAGTTTTCCGGGGGCGAGGAGGGCGCGGGCTCCGGCGAGGGCGCCGCTGGCGGCGATAATCCCGCGCGTGGAAACGCCGGCGCTGAGGAAGCCTCGGCCGGCTCCGGTCCGGCCCGTTCCGACGACGGCAAGAAAGAGGTCAAGACTCCCGCCCTTAAAGCCTTTGGCCGCGACCTCACCGAGTTGGCCCGCAAGGGCGAACTCGACCCTGTGGTGGGGCGCAAGAATGAGATCATGCGCGTGATCCAGATCCTCTGCCGCCGCACTAAGAACAACCCCGTCCTCATCGGCGAGGCCGGCGTGGGCAAGACCGCCATCGTTGAGGGCCTGGCACAGGAGATCGTCAACGGCGTCGTCCCCGAGATCCTGATCGATAAAAAAGTCGTCACCCTCGACCTCGCCCTGATGGTCGCCGGCACCAAATACCGCGGCCAATTCGAGGAGCGCATCAAGGCCGTGATGGACGAGATCAAGCGCGCCAAGAACATCATCCTCTTTATCGACGAGCTGCACACCATCGTGGGTGCCGGCGCCGCCGAGGGCGCGATGGACGCTTCCAATATCTTTAAGCCCGCCCTCAGCCGCGGCGAGTTGCAGTGCATCGGCGCGACTACCCTGAACGAATACCGCAAGTATATCGAGAAGGACTCCGCCCTCGACCGCCGTTTCCAGAACGTCAAGGTGGAGCCGCCCTCCATCGAAGACACCATCATCATCCTCAAGGGCATCCGCGGGAAGTATGAGGACCACCATAAGGCGATCTTCACCGACGCCGCCCTGGAGGCCGCCGCCAAGCTGTCCGATCGCTACATCACCGCTCGCTTCTTGCCTGACAAGGCCATCGACGTGATGGACGAGGCCGGCTCACGCGCCCGCATTGGCTCGCTGGCCCGTCCTCCCATGCTCGAGGAACTCGCGAAGGAAATCGAGACGGTCTGCGCCCAGAAAGAGGACGCCATCGCCAAGCAACACTTTGAGGAGGCCGCCAAACACCGCGACCATGAGAAACAACTCCGCACCCGCCTCGAACAGGTGACCGAAGAGTGGAAAAAGACCCGCGAGGAGAAACGCGTGACCATCGATGAGGACCTGATGATGAAGGTCGTCGCCGATTGGACCGGTATCCCTCTTTCCCGCATGGAGAAAAAGGAGTCGGAGAAACTCCTCGGCCTCGAGAAGGAGATCCAGAAGATCGTCATTGGCCAGGACCTCGCCTCGACCTCCATCGCCCGCGCCCTGCGCCGTTCCCGCGCCGATCTCAAGGATCCGCGCCGCCCGATTGGCTCCTTTCTCTTCGTCGGCCCCACCGGCGTCGGCAAGACCGAGACGGCCAAGCAGGTCGCCGCCCAGATGTTCGGTAAGCAGGACGCGCTCATCCAGATCGACATGAGCGAATACATGGAGAAGTTTGCCGTCTCTCGCCTCATCGGCTCGCCTCCCGGCTACGTTGGCTACGACGAGGGCGGCCAACTCACCGAGGCGGTTAGGCGCAAGCCCTACTCCGTCGTGCTCTTCGACGAGATCGAGAAGGCCCACCCGGACGTGCTCCAGCTCCTCCTGCAGATACTGGAGGACGGACGCCTCACCGACTCGCTCGGACGCCAGATCGATTTCCGCAACACCATCATCATCATGACCTCGAACGTCGGCGCGCAGCTCCTCATGCGCCAGACTTCGATGGGCTTCGCCGCGGCCGGTTCCGGCGCCTTCGGCGACCATGAAAAGATGCGTGAAAAGGTGCTCGAAGAGGCCAAGCGCGTATTCAAACCCGAGTTCCTCAATCGTATCAGCGACATCATCTTCTTCCGTCCGCTGGCCAAGACGGACCTCTTCCGCATCGTGGACATCGAGCTCGCGAAGTTCACCAAGCGCCTCGCTGAGCGGAAGATCGAGCTGACCTTCGCCCCTGAGGCGAAGGAGTTGCTGATCGAGAAAGGCTACGACGAAAAGATGGGCGCGCGTCCTCTGCGCCGTGCGGTCGAGCACTACCTCGAGGATCCCTTCGCCGAGTCCTTGCTCAAGGGCGAGATCACCGACGGGCAGCATCTCAAGGTGGTGCGCAATGGCGAGATTCTAGAGTTCACCCTCCAGGATCCCAGCGCGTCCTCGCCCAGCGCGGATACCGGCGTTTCTTCCTGAGTTCGGCTGGCCTATTCGTTACGCCCCCAGTGTTTCCGCCGCCCGGCAACGGGCGGCGTTTTTTGTGGACCTACGCGAAATCCCAGTTGGTTTGGAGGACTTGGCCGCGTCTCCGCTTTTGGGCGGCTACCCAAAATCTGGCTTTGCAACTCGGTCGCACGTTCTTCTTGTTCGGCGGTTCTATGCAGAAAACCCTCATTATTTGTAAGCCCGACTGCCTTGAGCAAAAGCATGTTGGCAATGTCGTGGACCGCTTTGAAAAAGCCGGTTTTGAGATCATCGGGTGCAAAATGACCCGCCTGACCTCCGCCCAACTGCGCGAGCACTATGCGCACGTGGCCAGCAAGCCGTTCTATCCCGAAATCGAGGCTTTCATGAGCTCCCGCCCGGTCATCGTGCTCGCCCTCCGCGGCGAAAATGTCGTTGCCGTGGTGCGCGATCTTCTCGGCCCGACCGACTCCCGCAAGGCCCCCAAGGGCACCATCCGCGGCGACTACGGCACCGAGATGATGAAGAACGTCGTCCATGCTTCCGATAGCGAGGAAAACGGCCTGATCGAGATCGCGCGCTTTTTCCACGCCGACGAAGTCTACGCCTGAGTCTAGCCGGCCTCAGCCGGGTTATTTTTAAAAAAACGCCCGCCGGATTTTTTCCGGCGGGCGTTTTGTTTTCCGCTTCCAGGAGGCGACGGATGAAGGCCCGCGCTCAGCCGGTCTTTTTGCCGTAGCCCTCGGGGTGGGTGGAGTGCCACTTCCAAGCCGTGGCGACGATCGGCTCAATGCTGGCGTATTTCGGTTCCCAGTTGAGCTCGGTCCTGGCCTTGGACGAGTCAGCGTAGAGCGCGGGCGGGTCGCCTGCGCGGCGGGGAGCGGTGGTGTAGGGGACCTTCAGGCCGGTGACCTTCTCGACCGCTTGGATGACCTCGAGCACGGAGGTGGGCGTGCCGGTGCCAAGGTTGTAGAAAAACTGCGCTCCGGGCGTCTCCAGTTTATCGAAGACCGCGATGTGGGCGCGGCTGAGATCGTCCACATGCACGTAATCGCGCAGGCAGGTGCCGTCCGGGGTGGGGTAGTCGGTGCCGAAGACGTTGAGCGCAGGGCGCTTGCCGGTGGCGGCGTCGATCGCCAGCGGGATGAGGTGGGTCTCGGGATCGTGGCACTCTCCGATGTTGCCATCCTCGGCCGCACCGGCGGCGTTGAAGTAGCGGAAGGCCGCGAAACTCATACCGTAGGCGTGGGCGAAGGATTTTAGGGCGTTTTCGATATCCAGCTTGGTCTGGCCGTAGGGGTTGATCGGGGCCTGGGGCATGCCCTCGACCAACGGCATCTTCTCGGGAACGCCGTAGGTGGCGCAGGTGGAGGAGAACACGAACTTTTTTACTCCGCAGCCCAACATGCAGCGCAGGAGGTGGAGGGTGGCGGCGACGTTGTTGAAATAGTATTTGAGCGGATCGGTAACGCTCTCGCCGACATAGGCGTAGGCCGCGAAGTGCATGACCAACTCGATCTTCTCCTTCTTGATGATTTTGCCGACCTCGGACTCGTTGCCGAGGTTGACCGAGTAGAACGGCACGTCGGCGGGCACGGCCTTGCGGTAGCCAAAGACCAGGTTGTCGAGCACCACGGGTTGGTGACCGGCGGCGATTAATTGGCGGACACAGTGGGAGCCGATATAACCGGCGCCTCCGACGACGAGAACGTTCATGATAGGGTGGTGGACAGGGTGCTTAGCAAAAGACTGGGTGAAAAACGGAGCGAGGCTTGTATTGCCAACCCGCCCGCCTTGGCTAGCGCTTTTACTTTCCGCATGTCGTTTCAGCCCGCCCGCATCGTTATCACCGGTATCGGCCTCACCGCGCCGAACGGTAATTCCTTGTCCGAATTCCGCCAAAACCTGCTCGCCGGGGTGGCTGGAGTGGAGCCTTTCGACGTGCGCTACATGGGCCGTCTTATCGCGGGCGTCTGCCACTACGATCCGCTCCGCTACCAGACGCGTAAGGGCCTGCGCGTCGGCACCCGCGCCGGATCCATCTCGATCTACTGCGCCCACGAGGCGTTGAAGGACAGCGGCCTCGCCTTCGATAGTGTCCCCAAGGACCGCGTGGGCATTTATCTTGGCTGCACCGAGCACGGGAACGTCGAGACCGAGAACGAGATCTACGCCATCTCGAAGTTTAACTACGACACCAAGTATTGGTCGCATTACCACAACCCCCGCACGGTGGCCAATAACCCCGCCGGCGAGATCTCGCTCGCCCTCGGCATTACCGGTCCCGCCTACACCATCGGCGCGGCCTGCGCGGCGGGTAACCTCGGCCTCATCCACGCCGCCCAGATGCTCCGCCTCGGCGAGGTTGATTTCGCCTTCTGCGGGGGCGTGAGCGAGTCGATCCACACCTTCGGCATCTTCGCCGGCTTCAAGTCTCAGGGTGCCCTTGCCACCCACGCCGATCCGAAGAAGGCCTCCCGGCCCTTCGACAAGGCCCGCAATGGCATCGTCGTTTCCGAGGGCGGGTGCATTTACACCCTTGAACGCCTCGACGACGCTGTCGCCCGCGGCGCGAAAATCTACGGCGAGATCGCCGGCTACTGCGTCAATAGCGATGCCTCCGACTACGTTCTGCCCAACCCCGGTCGTCAGGCCGAGTGCGTGCGCAAGGCTCTGGTCAACGCCAAGCTCGCTGCCGCCGACATCCATATCGTCAACACCCACGCCACCGCGACCCCCATGGGCGACATTCAGGAGTGCGAGGCCATTCGCGCGGTCTTCGGCCAAGGCTGTCCCGAAACAAATATCAACAACACCAAGAGCTACATCGGCCACTGCATGGGCGCCGCCGGTGCGCTCGAGTTGGCGGGCAACCTGCCCAGCTTCGACGACCTCGTGGTCCACCCCACCATTAACGTGGACGACCTCGATCCGCTCTGCGCCATCGACGGCCTCGTGCTCAATCAACCGCGCCAGGTGGCTAAGGTGGAGGCCATCTTGAACAACTCCTTCGGTATGCTAGGCATTAATTCCACGTTGATTGTGAAGCGCTTTGTTGCCTAATCCGGACTCTTTACTCCCGTTTCGATTCTCATGACCAAAGACGCCTGCAAGCAAATCGTCCTCGATATCATCGCCGACATCGCCCCGGACGAGGATCTCTCCAACTTGAAGCCGGAAGTCCGGCTCCGTGATCAGATGCAGCTGGATAGCATGGACTTCCTTGATATCGTCATGGAGCTCCGCAAACAGCACGGCATCGAGGTGCCCGAGGCCGACTATATCCACCTGGCCTCGCTCGACAGCTGCGCCGACTACCTGACCCCGAAGTTCGAGGCGCTGGGCAAGTAAGCCCTCGAGAACTCATTCTCTTTCTGGCCCGGCCTCGTGTCGGGCCTTTTTATTTTTTAAAACGCAAAGACGCCAAAACACGCAGGCGCAAAGGTCGGAAAACAAGTCGTTCTTCACGGTCTGATCTTTGCGACTTGGCGTCTTCGCGCTTCAATCGGCCTCTTTGATTGTGAATACCTCTTCGCACTACGACGTCGCCATCATCGGGGCGGGCATGGCCGGGCTCGCCGCCGGCATCCGGCTTGCCCACTTCGGCAAACGGGTGTGCATCTTTGAACGGCACAACGCCGTTGGCGGGCTCAACTCGTTTTACGCGCTCGACGGCCGCAAATACGACGTCGGCCTGCATGCCATGACCAACTGGGTGCCGCCCGGCGCCAAGGGCACGCCTTTGACCAAGCTGCTCCGCCAGCTCCGTATCGAGCGAGACGAGTTTGCCCTCCACCCCCAGAAACGCTCGCGCATCGCCTTCGGACCGGCCGGCGAGATCTCTCTTACCTTTACCAACGACTTCGCCGTGCTCGAAGCCGAGGTAGCGCAAAAGTTCCCCGCCCAGATTGACGGGTTTCGCACCCTGGTTGGCTTGGTTCGCACTTATGACGACGTCTCGCTTGACGCGAAACCCGAGAGTGCTCGCGTCCTCGTTCGCCGCCACGTCACCGATCCCCTGCTGGAAGATATGCTGTTTTGCCCCGTGATGTATTACGGTAGCGCCACCGAGCGGGACATGGAGTTCGGTCAGTTCGTGATCATGTTCAAGGCGCTCTTCCTCGAGGGCTTTGCCCGGCCGCTCGATGGCGTGCGCGTAATCCTGCGCGTGCTGCTGGAGAAATACCGCCACGCCGGCGGCGAGCGGCGCATGAAGTGCGGCGTGCGACAGATCATCACCTCTGCCGGCCGCGCCGACCGCCTCGTGCTCGACGATGGCACGGAGGTGACCGCCACCCATGTCATCAGCACCATCGGCGCAGCCGAGACGGAACGCTTGAGCGCCGCGACTGCGGCAGCCCCGCACCCCGTCGGCCGGCTTAGCTATTGCGAGACCATCACCGTGCTCGACCGCCCGCCGGCCGCCCTCGGCTGGGGTGACGATACCATTGTATTTTTCAACGATTCCTCGCGCTTCACCTATGAGCAAATCGCCGGGCCGGTGGATGCCCGCAGCGGGGTCATTTGCCTGCCCAACAACTTCGCCTATCCCGACGGTGCGGACCTGCCCGAAGGCCTTTTCCGCTGCACTTGCTTGGCTAATTACGACTACTGGACCCGCCTGCCTGACGAGGCGGCCTATCAGGCGGAGAAACAGCGTTGGTATGGCGATATCCAGCGCAGTGCCCTGAGGTTCCTGCCAGCCTTGCCAACGCCCGAAGCTCTCGGCCGGGCCACGGTGGCGACCGACATGTTTACGCCCCGCACCATCACCAAGTTCACCGGGCACCTCGGCGGCGCCATCTACGGCTCGCCCCTCAAAATCCGCGACGGCCGCACTGCCTTGGCCAACGTCTACCTCGCCGGCACCGATCAGGGTTTCCTCGGCATCGTCGGCGCGATGCTCAGCGGCATCAGCATGGCCAATTTCCACGTCCTCGCGGCAAAAGCCTGAGAAGGATGGTTAACCACGAAGGGCACGAAGCCACGAAGTTTCCGAGCCTCGTATTTGGCTTCGCTTCGTGTCTTCGTGCCCTTCGTGGTTAACTCACACCCGCTCCACCCCGTCGCCGTTCTCCGCACGCCCTTCGCGGAGAAGTTTGGTGTGCCACGCCAATCCGGGCTCGCGCCGGCGGCGGAAGGGCGGGTGGAGTTTCTGCCTGAGTTTGCTGCTCCCGATTTTACGCGGGGACTGGAGGCCTTTTCCCATGTTTGGTTGTTGACGGGCTTTCACAAAAACCCGCCGTGGGACGGTTCCGCCACGGTGCGTCCGCCGCGTCTCGGGGGCAACGAACGTGTGGGCGTCTTCGCCTCGCGTTCACCGCTCCGGCCTAATGGCCTCGGGCTCTCTTTGGTGCGCTTGCTCGCGATTGAGTCAGGAGTTTTGCGCGTCGCGGGGATCGATTGCGTGGACCGCACGCCGGTCTACGATGTGAAGCCCTACTTGCCTTACTGCGAGGCTCGCCCCGAGGCCCGCGCCGACTGGGCGCAGGCCGCTCCGAGTGTGCGCGCCGCCGAGCAGATTTACATCCCCCCGGCCATTGCTGCTACGTTGCCGGAGGAAGTGGCCATGCTCGCGCGCGAGCTGCTCTCTCTCGATTTGCAACCGGCCTATCAGGCGACGGACGCCGGGCGGATTTATGGCATGACCATAGCGGGTTGGAACCTCCGCTGGCGACTGGCGGGCGAGACGGTCGAGGTCGTGACGGCGGAACCGATGCCGCCGGTTGCCTAGAGCAGCGGTCCGAGGAGGCGGCTGAGGTCCTCCGCGAGGTTGGCGGGGAAGCGTGGCCGCTTGAGGTCGGAAAGGGTGAGCGGACGGGACTCGGCGGCGAGTTCTCCCGCCCAGTTCTGTAGGGCGCGACCGTCGCGCGCGCTGTGTAGCACCACGCCAATCTCGAAGTTTACGAACAGGCTGCGCATATCGACGTTGGCCGAGCCGATGAGGCCGAACTCTTCGTCCACGATGATGGCCTTGGCGTGCAACATGCGCGGTTGGTAAGCGAGCACGCGTGCGCCGGCCCGGACCAGTTGGCGCAGGTAGGGGCGGCGCGCGAGGTCGGTGACCGGGTGGTTGGAGCGCGCGGGGAGGATGAGGGTGACGTCGCGCCCGGCGCGGGCCTTGACCACGAGCGAGCGCAGCAGCACTTCGTCCGGGATGAAATAAGGCGTGACGATCCAGATGCTCCGCTGGCTTTCCTGGATCATCGCGAGGATGCCTTCATAGAGCGGGTCGCCAGACACGTCTGGTCCGGAGGCGACAATCTGCACGTCGCTCGCCCCCGCGCTCGTCTCGGCGGCGGGCGTCTCGGGTTCGGCGGCCCCCGAGGGGCGGCCGGTGGCGAAGGCCCAGTCAGCGTCGAAAATCTCGTCCAGCAGGACGGCGGCCGGGCCGCGCAGGACGGCGCCGACATCTGTCCAACGTTTCCGCCAAGGCTGGCGGCCGAGGTATTCGCGGGCGAGGTTGTGACCGCCGATCAGCGCGGTGTGGCGGTCAAAGACGGCGATTTTTCGGTGGTTGCGGAGGTTGGCGGAGCCTCGGGACGACAGCGGCAGAACGGGCAGGAATTTAGCGACCTCGCCGCCGGCTTGGCGGAGGGGCTCGACGAAGCGACCGCTGGAGAAAAAGCAACCGAGCGCGTCGAGTTGCAGGCGCACCTGCACGCCTTCGCGCGCGCGGCGGGCGAGGAGGTCGATCAGGTGTTTGCCGACGTGGTCGCGGCCCAGGATATAGGTCGCGATGTGGATGGTGTGGCGGGCGGCGAGAATCTGGCGTTCCAATTCGGCGAAGGTCTCCTCGCCGCTCGTCAGTAGTTGCACGGCATTGCCGCCGACCGCTTCGCCGGCCCCGTTGGTGCGGATGGTCTGCGTAACGGGATGAGCGAGGGTGGCGGCGCTGGGGCGCTCGGCGAGGGGCGCGGGCAGGCGGAGGCGGCGTTTGCGGGTGGCGAGGCGGCGGATCTTGCGCCCGCCGAAGAGCAGGAAAAGCGGGACCGCGATCCACGGCAGCAGGATGATAGCAAACAGCCACGCGAGGGTGTTGGCTGGTTGGCGGCGTTCGCTCAGCAGGCGGGCTAGGGCGAAGAGCCCCAGCAGGAGGCCGCCGATGGTGTAGACGTGCGACCAGAGGCTGGTCTTCACTAGGTCAGTGACGACGGGGTCGAGGATCATTTCGGCTAGGGGCATGGGTCGTCAGTTCCGACTAGGGTGGGGCGGGACGATGGACGCAAGCGGCGTGGGGGGGCTTTTGGCCAAGCAAAAACCCCGGCGTGGCGGCCGGGGTTTTAAAGTGGTGGTGCGAGCCGGATTCGAACCAGCGAACAGCAAGCTGAATTGATTTACAGTCAACGTCCTTTAGCCACTTGGATATCGCACCAAAACGGGAGGGTGGAAGGTCGCGAGCGTCGCGAGGGAATTCAAGGAGTTTTTTGTCGGAGGCGTCACAAATGCCCGCCGCGCTTAAAACTATAGTAGCCCAGACCGGCCCGATCGATGGCTGGATCGCCCAAGATAAGGTGGTCGTGCAGGCGGATTTCCAGGGTATCGGCGGCGGTGCGGAGCTGCCGGGTGATACGCAAGTCGGCCGAGCTGGGTTCGGGGTCGCCGCTGGGGTGGTTGTGGGCGAGGACAAAGCCGGTGGCGGCCTCGCGCACGGCCTCGCGCAGCACCTCCGCGGTGCGGACCAGGGTCTGGTTGGCGGTGCCGGAGGTGAGTTCGGCGCAGCGGA
>Ga0209088_10001913_pt1 | contig 13137 bp, 5 predicted proteins | sample S_140625_EF_Meta_FD_187324 | JGI IMG/M metagenome (GOLD analysis project Ga0209088, IMG submission 187324) | Freshwater microbial communities from Lake Simoncouche, Canada to study carbon cycling - S_140625_EF_MetaG (SPAdes) (version 2) | ecosystem: Environmental > Aquatic > Freshwater > Lake ...
GGACGCGGAGGCCGACACGCCCCCGCCCTCGGACACGGAGGCGGTGCCGGAGAAGAAGAAGCGTGTGTCCAAGAAGAAGGCTGCGCCTGAGCCTGAGCCTGAGCCGGAGGTGCCTGCGCCTGCGCCTGCGCCGGAGCCTGTGGTGGAGGAGAAGCCCGTGGTGGAGAAGAAGAAGCGTGTGTCCAAGAAGAAGGTTGCGCCGGAGCCTGAGGTGGAGGCGGTGCCTGAGCCCGAGCCGGAGGTGCCTGCGCCTGCGCCGGAGCCCGTGGTGGAGAAGAAGAAGCGTGTGTCCAAGAAGAAGGAGGTGGAGCCCGAGGCGGCTGCTGAGCCGGCTGAGAAGCGCATCTCGCGCATGACGCCTACGCTCAGCAAGCAGCTGAAGACTACGTTCGAGGAGGCGCACACTGAGTTCACGGACGCACACAAGAAGGAGTTTGCAGCGTACATCAACGACATGCTGAACGAGACGTTTGACGTCAAGTCCCTGCCCGACCACATGCGGGACTTTGTGGTGATGCAGGTGGTGAAGACGCCGGTGGACAAGGCGAGCCTCGTCCCAGTGTCGTACGAGGAGCTGGTGACCTTCACGACTGTGGAGACGCCCACGCCGGGTGTCTACTGGGACACGGTGAACAAGGTGTTTATCCGCGGGCCCAACGCGGTGCCCGACGAGGAGGTGGTGGAGACGACGTTTGAGGGGGCGCTGTACGTGGTTGGCGAGGTGAGCAAGCGCGTGTACGTTGTGGGTGACACGGACGTGTTTGTTGGTTTCGCCGGTGTGGGTGCATTCAAGAACATGTAAAAACAGAAAACAAAAAACAAAAAACAAAAATAGGGACTTCTCGTCCCTTTTTCACTTAGGAAGAAAACACAATGTTTCCAATGCCTCCGATGATACGCAAAAAGTTGTATGATTGGACGTATACACGTGTAGTGTAAGTATACTGAAACACTTGAGTGTTTGTTATGTTGTTGGTGGTGGACGACTTTGTAATTAATGTCACCACCTCATTGGGTTTGTAGAGCAGGTTTCCGTACGCGTCTGTTGCAGCGGGGTTCACAATCACGGGGTTTGCAGATGTGGCGGTGGATTTCAGAACGCATAACACGGTGGCTGTTGACGACGTGCTGCCTTGTACTGTGCCCGTGCTGTAGGGCGGAAGCACGTACGTGTTTCGCAGGATGGTCTTGTTAAACATGGAGCCGTTCAAGCTACCAGACGGCTGAACAGAGTCATTGTCCAGTGCGAACGAGTACTCGTACATGCCCGGCATTGGGTTTCCAGTTTGGTGCTGATACATCTGTATCCCGTCAAAGAACCCGGTCTGCTTTGGTGCGAACCGCTCTTGTCCGTCGAGCATGAGTGTGGACTCTAGCAGGATGTCGCGCGCAGATACGTTGGAAGGTTGCGCCGTTCCAGACGTGTACCATCCCAACCCAGAGGGCGAGTACGGCGATAGCTTAGAGTCCCAGTTGGTGTAATTGTCAAAATCGTTCACGAGAACACGGTCGCTGCGTTGGGCCACAAACACGAGGCGGGTGCACAGGTTTTTCATTGTAAGCTCAATGTCGTTGGATGGACCGTACTGGCCCTCGGCAATCACCATGTCAATTTGTGGAAATATGAATGAATGGTCTGTGCGAGCAAGGTACGCGAGCTCCACGTCGCTTACGAATATGTAGTTTGCCTCAATGAACCCGTTCAGGTTCCATGAAGTGAGGGCGACGACGTTGGACTGCGGGGTGGCGTACAGGGGCGGCGACAGGAAGTGCGACATGTAAAACGCTGTATCGCTGGCGTCGGGCGCAATGCGGGTGCCAAACGTGGGACTGGTTTGCCGCACATCCTTGATGGTAAACAGGTCGTACATGTTCCGCAGCTCCACGACGATTTCCACGTCGGACTGCTGGAGGGCCACGAGGGGCAGAGCGTGACCCACGCTTTCGCAAAACCAAAAGTGCAGCGGGATCACCAGCGTTCTGCCGCGAATGGAGGGCTCGGCACTGGTTGAAGATGTGGAAATGGCGTGCGGGTACTGGTTCATGCGGTCGTCTGCATTGGCGGGGTCGTACACCTCGGGCACGTTGCCAATCATGCGGTCAATGATTGCCTTTTTGTTTGCGTCAAAAGTGAGGTTGGCGTACAGCTTCATCCACTCACCCGTGTGGCGCACGATTTCCTGCCCGTTGATGAGCACCGACACGTGCCGAATCATGTTGTACCCGAGGTTGGATATCCACTGGAACTCGTACCCTACGGCGTTAGAGTCCCCGTTGAGCGACGAGTTTGGGATGGCGGTGAGGGGCACGACGGGCGAGTAAATCTCGGGCATGTCTATGTTCAGGTAGCAGTCGCTCAGCAGCTGGGCGTACTTTTCCATCTTGGTGCGAAGGCGAAGCGTGCCAGTGGACGGGTACGTGAGCTGCGACGTCTTGAAATAGCACCGGAAGTGCTCCATGGCAAAGTCCGTGTGCCGCTTGTACACGGAACGAAAGTTGGTAAATGTAGGGTTGCCAGTGACCAGCTGGTCTTGGGCACCCTTGCCGACGAGTTGTAAGAGGGCACCTGGCATTGTTCTTTCTCGTTACTATTATTTATCGGATGCGTTTAAGCAGAGTGGGAGTATTACACACAATGGGAGCTTGTTATTCCTCTCCTTACGATGACGAAAGTCAATACGTAGATGGCAACTTGACCCTAGCACCCAAGTGCCGCCTAAATCACGGCGTGTTCCGACCATCCGACTACCGCAGACCTGGGCCCAATACGCTTGATATCCCGCGCATGATTGCCTTTCACCGTGTCTTCATGCAAGCAGCTGCAGTTGACCAGTTTATGAGTGACAAATTTGAACTGGCCGCGAACCCAACCTTCAAGACGCAGGAAATGATTCGTGCAGAGTCTGGCACAAAATACGAAAACATCCGGCTCATCCACACGGATACGCCTGAATACATGGCCAGTAACCCAAGTGTGCTTCACTACGCCATTCAAGATAGCGACGGCAACCCAATCAAACTCACCTATCCTACCCCAGAGGAGTATACATATATCAGACACCAGTGCGACGATATTGCAAATACATCTCCGGATATCTTGAGTAAGGTTTTTACGTTGCCCAATGCCACAACGTATGACCATTCAAAGCTGTCAGGCGTGGGTATCATCAGCCTAGAAATCAGAAAGAACAAGGCTCATGAGCATTTCTTGATTAACAACTCTGCGTTTGTTAGCGTAGTGTTCACTTGACAAAATATTGTATGCGTTGAGTAAAGATGGAGGATACAGTAGTGACAGACGCAGTTGTACCCGCATACATTACTACGATTGATGAGTTGATGTCTATTCGTGACGTGGTTCTACAAAAAGAGGCAGCCGACCGTGCGGCTTTAAATACCATGTTCAACCCAGACCCTAGCGTGTTGAAGAGCAAACTCGTCGAGTGGGCGTCGCAAGGGTTCCTCCCGTATTCGGTGCTTTCTACGATACAACTCACCCCTCCGACCACGTGCTCGGACGGGAACGCTCGTGGATTCTATGACTATGCACTGTACCTGCTAGACGGTCCATTAGAACCCTTGTTAGAGACCATGAGCACGCAGGTGCTTGGCGTGACCTTCAAGTTCTTTTTACGGGATACAAACACCATCGGCATCAACATACTCAAGGACTAACCTTTTTGTAGGCGTGCGTGGATGGCAGTGATGCCACAAAGCCCCACTTCCACGCAAGGTACCCTTCTATCGTCTGAATTATCTGGTCGGGCAGGGCAGACTTGAACAGCATGGTCTCGTAGATGTCACCACAAAACGCCGAAGTGGTGTCGCCTCCTCCAAACGCACCAATGCTCGGAAGAATAGCACCCGATTCAAACCGGAAATCCCCAAGGGAAGTAGACGTAGTTCCACCATACGTGCCATTTCCAATTCGGCGGATGGTATACACGTTTCCGCGACGAATGATCATAAATATATATGGAATGTCTGCTGTCAGGGTTGTGCCGGCGGAAAAGACCGTAGTATTTACAACGGTGGTCAGAGAACTAGCAATAGTTATACTTGAAGGATTAATGGATATACTAGCATTGTTGCTGTCTCTGAGGTTTATAAATATGTTGCTTAGAGCATACTCGCTGCTTACCTTCAATACTCCAAAGTACGTGAATTCAGTGTTCATTGTGCGGGTTGCGATTGAGTCGCTAGTGGGAAGTATAGTTGGCGATACCGAGTATACGTTTCCAACATCATAGAACGAGCATGCTACGCTTACGGTGCCACTGTCTGTTTGACCCAAAATGCTTCCGAAAATGTTGGATTGAGACACTGTGGCGTCGTATATTCTGTTTGGAGCGTCAAAGGCGGAATTGCTGCGAATGAAGTAGTAACTCCCGGCCGTCAGATTTCCAACGGTTGAAGCGGGTACCATCGCCTTGTACAGCGTCGGTGGGTTGAATGTGGATGGAAATGTTATGCGAACTGTACTATTTGACGCGGTGGTCAATATGATCGTGCCTGTATCGGTTGGACTTTTTGGCATGAATCGTACGGCTGGCAGTCCGTTCAGTACGTTTGGCACGTACGTTGGTCGTATCTCTGGAACTACCTGGGAAAGTACGCCTGTAAAATTGGGTTGAATGCCTCCTGCATTTGTCCACTCTGATATTCTTGAATCCGAGATTGCCAGCGTGGGACGGTTGGCTGCGTCCAACCATAACACTAGGTTTTGCGTGTGCGTGTTGCCGAGACTGAGACGACCGTCAATGACAGCGGGCGTCGCCCTGTACGGGTGCACAATTGTGTTTGTAGAGGCAGTGCCTGGTCTTGCTGTTGGAGATGTCGTCACATCTCCTGGCGTCGTCAACAATGCAGATACTGCATAACTTACGGTCCATGGTGATGTTGTGCTAACATTCGTAACGTAAAACGTCCCGTTATACCCTGTCGTAGGAATTCCACCCACAAGAATAGCCGCCGATGGCACGAAGGGGTTTGTCGTTCGTGTGTTTGTGAATGTAAGGGTCACATAGGGTATAGTTACCGACCCTACAACTGCAGTTGCACATGTGGCAGCCGTCACTGACAGTACAAGTCCAGAGTTCTCGGTGGTCGTTAATGTCAATGGTTGGTCTATCTGGACGCTGTTTGGGGACCCGCCCAGGAACTGTTGGAAGCGGTACTTTTGTGCCAAGTACCCCTCCACAAACTGCCGCTGCTCCAGCGTCAATGTACTGTTGAAGACTAGAATGTCCCCGATGCCTCCATCGTAAAAACTATCGGTCAAGAAGGAGTTTACTACGTTGTACGCGCCCGTAGCACTCGTGTCTGCCCCGATACGCAGATGATTTGTTGTATAAAAAGCCCCTGTATTTAGAAGAACACTACCGATTCCGCCCGTGAATGCTGCTTGTGTGCTCGGAACTGTATAATTCACAGTCGTAGACGTTGACGTGCCAGTGATGGGTGTGTTAGCAATATTATATACTGTGTTGGTGATACCAGCAACAGTTATGGACTGACCCGAACCACCGCTGGGGAATGGCACGGTGAGGGGGTCGGATCCCGTCGCTGGCAAAAATGTGAGGGTCGCTGTGGTTCCTGAACAGGACCCAGCAACCACTCGAAGACCCGCACCACTGAAAGGCGACCCACTCGAATACCCGTAATATTCAGGGTTGTATGCCGATGTCGTAGTTGCATTCGTATTACGCCATCCACCGAATGCAGTTGTGTATGTCCTGGGAGTTACATCCGCACTTGTTAAATTGGCGTTATACATCGAGTGCGTCATGATTCGGAACCCGTTTGTCGTGTTTGTCACGACACTGGTGTCGGTCGGCGACACGTCCGCTGCATTCACCCGGTTTCTGCGAAGGGACCCGCGAATCCCATTCCCGCCGTAATTGGACAAGCGAGATTGGACGTCACCCCCGTAACCAACCGCAGACGCTGGTCCGCTCGAAAGGTCGTTGCCGCCTTGTGCGTCCAGTGTGACTGCTGTAGAAAGAATGGGTGTTTGGGTGGCAGTATCACGACCGCTTCGCGCTGCCTGCGACGAAATCACCGTACCTGGACCTGGGTTCAAGTGCGTGACCGCTATGATGGTCATACCTGCAGTTACAGCTGGTATTACAAGCGATGGGAAACGGTTCTCCAAGCAGTATCCGCCAATGGGGAAGTATGCAAACGCCGGACTTGAGTTGGACACCAGTGTCTGAGCAATGGGTCCTGTCGCCGTAATCGCCGCCCCTCCCAGTTCCGTCAGCGGGACTGTAAATGACGTGCTGTTTGGAACAGTGACCGTATACTGCCCATTGGCACGATTCAACCCAATAGCTGGGGTCCTAAAGTTCGTGACAATTGTATCCGGCAGCGACAGGAAAATGGAGTCTGACGTGTTCAATCCATGACTGTTTGCCCCCGTGGTGAACGTCGCAGTAGAACTGCCGCTGTTCATGGCAATGTTGGTTAGCAGGATGTTGCCGTAGTCCACCCGCCCCACGAGACCGGTCAACGCCCCTGTTGCCGCTGACGGTATCGTAACACTCACGACGTTTCCAGCCGTGCCTGTTTGTGTTATGTAGGTTCCAGTGAGGCCCGTTGCTGACGCTCCGCCCGAGTACAGACCGTTGGTCACTGTCAGCGTCACCTGCCGTCCCACGGGAATGTTGTGGGGCATGTACACGCTTATCGTTCCGCCAGCCCCAGTTATTGACCCAGACCCAGTGAGATTGTACGTAACCGACGTTTGCGTACACGACACGATTGTGAATATTCCATTGAAGGATGTTCCGCTCGAGGTGGTTCCAGCTACGGTAATCTGTTGGCCCTGTGAAAACAGCAGCACACCTGGGTCTACAAAATTGACGGTTGCAATGTTGGCGGTTATACTGCCGGATAACACGGACACGCTTCGTGCTCCCACCGTCATTACGAGCGTGGTGCCGCCGCTGTTGGTGGCCGACGTGATTGGGAAGGACCCGCCGGATGAAAAGTCAAAGTAGTTCAACCCTCGTCCGGTTCCAACCGCCGATTGGGTGAGCAGGGGACCGTTCAAGCTGTTGCCACTACCCATCACCGGACTCACCATGTCGTATAACAGACAGTATGCTCCGCTGGATACCGTTGTGTCCAGGGTTGTGATTGCTGAACTGTTTGGTGCCGCTGCAAACCGCATATGCCCCGCATGCGTTCCCACCGTGCCAGTGAGTGCTCCCACAGTAAGGCCCGTGACATCCGCAGTAATTGCAGCTGTTGTAGATACCGTGATTGTAGTCGTCGGATTCGTTCCCGTAATCGTGCGGGCGTAGTACACTTGCCCCGTAACAAGCGGCGTCGTTCCTGGGATGGTCTTACTAAACACGATCGGGCGACCCGCAACGAGTGCCATGGAATTGCTGGTGGTGGTGATGTTCAGCGTGGTGCCGGTAGCTACGCTATTTACCGTGAAGGTGAATGCCGCGTAATACACCTGGTTGTTCAGCAGACCCGGGTTGCCGCTAATCGTGCCGAATATCTTGACGGGTTGATTGATGAATACCGGCACCGAGTTTAAGGCGGTGGTTGTGAGGGCGTATGTGTTTCCATTGATTGTAGAGTTGGCGTTCAAGACTGCTAGTTGTGAAAAGTTCGTATTGACTCTGTTTGCTTTGTTGAAGATGTACTGAATCCGATTGTTTGCGTCCACGCCGAACGTGCTCGGGTCTTGCGGGTCTATCCAGAGCACTGGAGCTAAATCGGACAGTTCAGACGTGGCGCTTTTGTACTCGTGGGCACCTGGTAAATCGGGGGTGGTCGTAGACGGCGGGTTGTTGTAGTACGGGTGCGTGGTCGGGATGGACACAAATGCGTTGACTGTAGCACCCGTTCGCAGCCCCCATTTCCACATGAGGTACCCCTCTACCGTCTGTCTCTGCCCCTCGTTGAGTGCACCGTTGTATACAATCACTTCTGCAAACTGGGCGTCTCCCAGTTGAAGCAGGTATTGCCCCGACGTTTCGTTTCCGAGCGCATTACCCCCCGTTGTTCCAAAGTTTCTGCCGTTGGTCGTCAGCGTGATATTGTCATTCTGCCGCACACTTGCACACACGAACGTGTTGCCTCCATAAAATGCGTTAACAGACCCATAAGTGCCGTATGACGAGGTGGCATTGAGTCCACCTGGAATTGCATTGTTGTCTTCAAGAAGTGCAGAGTTGAACGTTCCAGTGTGTCCAAAGTAGGCAGACCCGTAGTATATGCCACTGGACCCCGTCGTTGAGGTTGGGTACTTCACCACGTAAAAGAAGGAGTGGTTGACGGGGTCACGCGTACGCGACACCGTGGACAGTGTGTTTTGAATTCCGCTAGTTGTGCCTGTAATCACATTGCGACCATTTAGCGTGTCAGTGTACGTTATGGTGGACGACGCGTTGGTAACGAACCCTCCTGCCCCACTTTTGTTTAAGATGGATGTTACCTTTGAAGCGGTGAGAGTCACGGTAGTGGCATCGGACGGGTCAATCCACAGCTGGCATCCTTCAATGTCGGTGGGCATAAAGTTGCGCGCGAACGGCCGGGTGCGGTCCAGCAAGTAGTTCGTGTCGTTGAACGGCTGACTGGTTTCCAAATTGGACTGAATGCCCCACTTATACGCCAGGTACCCCTCTACCAACCGCGACTGCTGCTCTGACAGGGCACTTCCGTACACCAACGTCTCGTACAGCGTTCCACTCATGTTGCCGTTCAGCAAGTTCCACTGTTGACTTGTTGAGACGGTACCAGTACTTGCTGACGGAAGGACACCGTAATGCTTTCCATTGACGTACCATGGACTCCAATACTGTCCGTTAAGTATGAAAGTACCGCCGGGGCCAGGAATAAACGTGAACCGATACAGGGTAACTGCGTTTTGGGCAGATGTATACGTAGACACGAAATCACTGTTTCCAAGTGTGGTTCCGTATACGCCAGAAGAGTTCAAAGACAGCGAGAAATTCGTGCGTGTGGATGTGTAGAACATGTCAAATGTAGACGTCATGGGTTGTGTTGTGCGCTTGAGGAGCATGAAGAACGTGATCGGAGCATTTGCGTTCAACGTAAATACGCCTGTGAAGAATCGGGCGCTTGAATTCGCACTACCTGTAAAATTTACTGCACCCAACCCATTCTGTGCTCCAGACGCGTACGTGAGTGCCGTGGATATGCCGCTTGCGTGGCGGGTGTTCCCTGACAGGTCCCGAAGTTGAAACTCGGTTTCGGCCATTGTTGTCGTGTCGTTTCCGTCAAACCATAAGCGGCACGAATTGGCGGTAGATGTGAGTGGACTGAACCCAACGGGCGCGGCGGAATTGTACGCGTGTCCAACTGGCAAATTGCCCTGTAGTCCCCACCTCCATGCCAAGTACCCTTCTACTTTTTGCCGGTCGCCCGAATTCAAAAACCTCGTGTAGGACAGCAGTTCACGCGTGTGACCGTCGCCATACTCCGTCAAAATGCCCGTCGAACTCATGTTAAATAATGAAGTACCTGCGTTTGATGTCAGAGTTGCTGAATTCAAATCGGACGTCGCGAGTGTGCCGTTCAACCATATTTCTCTGCCAGTTGTGGCAACCGAGTCTCCAACAGAGTTGCCCTTACACACCAACGACCAAATGCGGTAAGGTTCCGTATTCACAAACGCCGGGACACCAGCATCTAAATCGTTACCAAAAAACCCAAATCTGAATGAATTTCCACCAGATACAACATAAGTCGCTTGAAGGTTGGTATTTGTTGTAGTTCCTGTTCCGCCGAATATATAGTTATAATTCTTGCCTGAACCACGCCGTTCTACGATAAATGTGGTGAACGAGGTGTTTACGAATGGGGTTGCCGAGTCCGTTAACGTTAATCGCGTCGTAGCCCCATTCCCTCCAACGCCCAGACGCTGTGAATTTACGAGTATATCCGTCCGAATGCCATTTCCGGGTGCGCCAAAACCCAAGCGGGCGTCGGCGTGGTTGTTGTTTCCGCTTTTATCCAGCCAGCGCGTGAGAGGTTTTGATACAGTTGTGGTATCCGCCGCATCCAACCATAAGCGGCACGTAGACCCCGATAATGCCGCTGCCGGATTGAACCCAACGGGACCTGCGTTTTTAAACGTGTGTCCAACTGGCAAGTTGTTCTGTAGTCCCCACTTCCATGCCAGGTAGCCTTCTACCGTCTGCTGGTCGGCCGAATTCAAAAACGTCTTGTATGAAATAATCTCACGAATGTCGCCGTCGGGTTGTAGGTAATTCGAAGTCAGGGAACCAAGCAGTGCCCAACCGGCGTTTGCACTGAGACTTGTGGTTGATAAGGTGTTCGAATTTGCTAACGCCCCGTTCAACCAAATTTCTCTGCCGCCGCTCGTAGATTTGAACACCAACGACCAAATACGGAACGGTTCCGTCGCCGGAGTCGTGTAGGCCGGCACGGTGGTAGTTATGTCGCCACCAAACAATGAAAAGATAAACGAAGTGTTTGTATTGTAGCCGCTCACAAAGTTTACGTAACTACCACCTGCCGTTAGTCCACCTGTTATACCCACGGGTGATTTATTCGACCCTCGGCGTTCCACCATAAAGTATGTGAACGAGGTGCCTACAAATGGATCCGCTGGGTTCAGTACGGCGAGACGTGTATTTTGACCGTTGCCGCTTAGGTACTGTCCTGACGTGTAGTTTGCATACGCAGTGGTGGATCCTGCCACGGCGTGATTGTTCTGGCCGCTCTTGTCGTACCATTGGATGACAGGGTATGAATACACACTCGTGCTGTTGGACGCGTCGTACCATAGAGCGGGCACAGGAAGATTTCCGGTGTTCAAAACTCCAACGGGGACGCCATATCCGACGACGTTTAAATTTGCAGGAGTCATGGTGGTGATTTCACGGGAGGGGACGGTGGGCGAGAAGTACGGGTGTAGGGGCGGCAGGCGGTACACAAACCCCCACTTCCACGCCAAATATCCCTCAATCTGGTGCCGCTCAGCGTTTGCAAGCGCACGATTGAACACCAGGATTTCATGGATGTTGCCGCTAAATACATTTCGTGAGACGCTACGAGATGTACTCCCAACAAACGCAGATGTAGTTCCGGTTCCCGTGATTGAAAACCCGGGGTCTTTTTCAATGTCCACAGGCGTTCCGTTGACGCCGTTAGTCCACGCTGACATTGTATAGTCCTGAAACATCCCCGTCACGCACGTGGTCGTTAGGGTATTGCCGGTGGCTGTGATGGTCGACAAACCATTGCCGAATAAAACAGTATTTGAACTAGTTGCTACAATCTCTCGGTGTAGTCCCGTGCTGGTAGCAGCAACTCCCCCGTATGAAAAAACCACATTGTTGGTCGGGGGACCTGATAGGCCTCTGTAGTCGGCACGAAACACTGCAAAGTATGTGCCGTTCGCCCGACCTATAGGCAAGCTGTTAGCGTTCAGTGAAAAAAACTGACTCGTAGGGGCCGGAGTGAATGACATGGAGGGTAGATTCGCGACAGTGTCTGTAATGCGGGTGGGTCTGTTTGATGCTGTTGCTTGGATTGCATTGTTCCCGCTGCTGCTCTTGTCCTTCCACAGTTGCACAGAGTTCCCGATTGCAGCGAACGTGGTGCCTGCTGCGTCGGTAAACATTGTGGAGGCGTCGGTGGCGTCCAGCCACAGGGTACACCCCCCGATATTTCGTGGGTCCAACCCCCAAATCCCTTTGGCGGCGCTTGATGCCGCTCCGTATTGGGACATTCCTTATAATACATTAATACAAAACATACGTTGGCCCTGCCGTAGTCCACACCAGAGTGACACTGGTCGCTGGTGGAATCACAAGCGGGTTCGGAATGCCCGATGATGTGTTTACAAAGTTCGTAATTGAAATGTATGCATTTGTGTTGTTGCGTAGCACCCAAAAGGTACCTTCGGATGGCGTTCCTGACGACAGGGTAAGCGTGTTGAACCCCGTGTTTGTCAAATTGTAAAAGTTTCCTGCATTTCCGAGTGTCAATGTCAATGATGTGACTGTAATTGTAGTGGAGGGTATGGTCGTAGGCGTGGGCCCCGACGGTCCTGACGGTCCTTGAGGTCCCGACGGTCCTGACGGTCCTGTAGGTCCTGTGGGTCCTGACGGTCCTGACGGCCCTGTGGGTCCTGACGGCCCCGACGGCCCTGATGGTCCCGACGGTCCCGAGGGTCCTGAGGGTCCTGTAGGCCCCGATGGCCCTGTGGGTCCTGACGGTCCTGATGGTCCCGACGGTCCCGACGGTCCTGTGGGTCCCGACGGTCCTGTAGGTCCCGACGGTCCTGTGGGTCCTGACGGTCCTGACGGTCCTGATGGTCCTGACGGTCCTGTAGGTCCTGACGGTCCTGTGGGTCCCGATGGTCCCGTGGGTCCTGACGGTCCCGATGGACCCGACGGTCCTGTAGGTCCTGACGGTCCTGTAGGTCCCGCTGGTCCAATGTTGTAGTACCGGATGTTTGTGAAGGATTGTGGGAATGCAGAACTTATCGTAGTGCCGGTTGGGAGATTGTACACAATAAGGGCCACACGCATAGCAATCGCCGCTTTGTTGAACGGTGTCTGCGATACGAGGGTTGAACCTGTCGTAGTTGTCTTGTAGTAGTACACGTTGGTCAAGTCTGAATATATCGACAGTATGTCTCCCGCGGTATACGTGGTGGTCTGGAGGGTAGTCCCATTACCGACTGCAGTCGCGAAATTCGGATTTCCAGTGCTGCTGGTGCGCAAGGTATATAGATACTGTACAGTGTCGCCGGAGTTTGTTATGTGATAGTTTGTGTACCGTACAGAGTTAGCGGTGCTGGTGGTAATAACAGGTGGGGTAAATGACGTGTAGAACCCGCTCGTGCTAGTGTTTATGTAGTCACTGCCCATGGAACTAACTAAATCTCCTCCTGCACCTGTGCTGTTTGGAAGTCCTGTCAGCGTGAATGTGGAGGAATCGGTGAGTGTGCTAACATTCGTTACAGTTGTGCTGGTAAGAAGTGTAAAGTTAGGTCCACGCGGTCCTGTAGGTCCTGATGGACCCGACGGTCCCGAGGGTCCTGAGGGTCCTGTAGGCCCCGATGGCCCTGTGGGTCCTGACGGTCCTGATGGTCCCGACGGTCCCGACGGTCCTGTGGGT
>Ga0209088_10001915_pt1 | contig 13130 bp, 15 predicted proteins | sample S_140625_EF_Meta_FD_187324 | JGI IMG/M metagenome (GOLD analysis project Ga0209088, IMG submission 187324) | Freshwater microbial communities from Lake Simoncouche, Canada to study carbon cycling - S_140625_EF_MetaG (SPAdes) (version 2) | ecosystem: Environmental > Aquatic > Freshwater > Lake ...
TTTAATATAGTTTTCCATCATAAATTTGCTAGTATATAGTGTATTACTCATTAGTTCGGGAACTGTTAAATAATAATTATATACATATAAAGGCCAACCAATATTGTCTTGAAACTCTAAACCTTTTTGTCCACATGTTCTTGTTGCACGTCCAATTGTTTGTTTTAAATCAGCAATTGTTAGTGACGGTTCAAAAATATGAACGTATTTTACATCAAACAAATCTATTCCCTCTTTAAATCCGCTATCTAATATTATTAACCTTATATTTTTTCCATGTATATTATTTGGACGTTCATTATATGTTTTTAACAACTCTTTCTTTATTTTTTCGTTAAAAGTGGTTCCATAAATTGTATTTGACGATAATAAGGCAAAATTATTATAATTTGAATTTGCTATATTTAAATAGAGTTTGGGTGCTAATTGTGATGGAATTTTCTTAGCACTAATTACATTAGTATAGCCATTTGCTGCTAATGCAGATGCAATAATTTTTGCACCAGCACCCCCATCTTTAACATCGGAAAATATAAAATGTTTAAACTTTTGGCCGTGATTTTTTTGGTCTTGGCTATCTAATGCCAATAGTGTATTTAATAATTGAAGCATTTTTGGTGAAGCATCATTAATGTCTTTATTATATTGTTGCGGGTCAAAAACCGATTTGTCAAATTTATGATGATTTGCTATTTTGCTAAAATTAGCTATTTTACGCATACATCTAAAAATTTTTGCTCGATTCTTTTTGGTTACCTTTAATGAATGAGTGGTATTATTATTTGCTTGATTTGCTTTACTTGTTTTACTTGTTTTATTGCTGCTTTCACAAAAACTATTAGCTTTATAACACTCTAAAATTGTGTTAAAATCGTCTTTCGGTATTGTACCACCTTTATCAGGGTGATTTTTCTTAAACCATTTCATAGTTATTGATTTATCATTTAATTTGTGCTTACACATTAATTTTTTACATGACATACTTATTATAATTAGTTAATATAATAAGTATTGCAAAAACATATTTACATATTTGTTAATTTTTGAATTATTGTTATTTTTATGTTTTTGTTAATACTATAAAGTTTCTAAATATAAAATCATATTCTTCTTGTATCTTAGTATGATGATCCAAGTTGTCAATAATAGTCCATTTAATAACATAATAATGCTCTAATAATTTAGCACATTTTTGTTGAAATTCTAAATTATAAATCGTGTCTTTATTTCCACTATAAAAAAAAAGAGGAACACTACTATGCGTATTTAAATTTATATATTTATACATATAAAGTGATTTAATACAAAATATTCCGCCTAATGTATGTGGTAAAAACTTTAATATATTAAATAATAATGTTCCGCCTTGTGAAACTCCTATTATAAACAACTTTTTATAACTTTTTAAAATAGCAGCTTCTTCGTTTATAATAGTTATTATTTTGTTTGTTTGACTAATAAAGTCTTGTGTGTTTATTTTATCCAATTTAGGTACGTTATTGTAACAAGTATAATAATTATACCATGACTTAACATTGACTTGTTTGTTGTTTGGATAATCTATGTCCATTAAAGGAGATTCTGGTAAAACAAATTTAATAGAGTTAGTTAAAGCACTATTACATTTTTTAAAATAGTCTATATAGTCATTAAAATATGTAGAATCTGAAAACATAGGATGTAACATAATAAATGTATATTTGTGTTTTTTTGCGTTATTATGTATTATACTATTATTATACATAATAATACAAAATATTTTATTCGTAAACAGCTCCACACTAATTAACACAATCATCAAAATTACATTAATTCGTTAATTTTTTACTTTTACTTTTATTTAAAAAAATGCTTTTTGCGTAATACTATTTATTAATATATAAAGTTACATAATATTTAGTAAAAATAATATTATATATTATTATATAATAATATTTAGTAAAAATAATATTATATATTATTATATAGCAATTATGGCAACAATAACAAATAAAAAAGAATGGGAAATACTTGAAGCTGTAGAAAAGATAATTAAAAATGCAGAACTAATTTATAATAATGAGTATCCTGCAAACTTTAAAACTTTACAAACACAATACAATGCAACAAAGGACAAACAACGGGCAGTTGTTTCATCAACTGCAGCACAACTACAAGCAAATAACGAACTAAGAATACTGGAACAGCGTAGGGATTCGACACTTGCAGAATTAGAAGAACTAGTTACTCCGTCCAAGTCTAAAACAACTAAAACCATTGTTGATGCAAGTCAACAAAAAACGGAACAAAAAACGAAACAAGTAAGTAACAACATGTTGTTTGCAAAATGGGACACTGCGGACGGCCATGTACCAAAGCAGCATGTTGAACCACCAAAGCAGCACGTTGAACCTCGCACGCTATCAGTTTTACAGAAAGCTATTAAAAAACACGAGGATGTAGAGAGAGAAGCTTCAAACAAAATTAAAATACTTAAAACAAGCCACGAAATTATAGAAGAGGATTATAAAGCTTCAATTGCAGATTTAAAAAAAGTATTGATAAATCTAATTGGTACAGATTCCTGGCCTGCTTTAACAAATCTGCTTGCACGTGGACTTGCTGCAAATCAAAAAAAAAAGGAACAAGTAAGTGATACAGCGTTGCATTCAAAATGGGACATTGCGGACGGACATAGCTCGGGACGTGGTAAAAAAAGAAGACAAACAAGACAAAGAAAACAAACAAGACAAACAAGACAAAGAAAACATACAAGACAAAAAAAACATACAAGACAAAGAAAACATACAAGACAAAGAAAACATACAAGACAAAGAAAAAGAAGATAAGTTAAAATAAGCATAAAGTCTAAAAAAGTAATTTTTTAAATACTATTGCTAATTAGCATTAGTTAATAGCATTTATGTATAGAAAAAATTGATAAAAATATTTTATATTATAATAAATAATATATAATATTTAATGATGACTGAAGTATATATTACATCTCAAATGCACACTATTAACTCTACTATTCCAATTGTTTATGAAGCTAATCCAGAACAACAAGACGCTTATACTAAATTTATGACTAGTGGCGAAGAAAGAACAACATTTGTATGTAAAGATGATAATTTTACATTAGAGCGTATTTGGAGTAATTCTAAATATAGAAATATTAGACTAATTACAAAGTCTAATGAATTTTTAATATCAGATAATAAGCAAGAATTACTTAGTACGTTAAGTTATATGACAAAAATGAGGAATAAAAAACGTAATGTTACTAATAATTAAGTGTATAATTAGTATTTACGATTGCTACGTAGTGTGCGACCACTAGACGACAATAGTCTTCCAAAATCTAACATGGGGGCATCTAGTTTTGATAATGCTCTTCGAATGCGGGACTGTCTTTTTTTCTTTGAGGCTTTGACTTTCCGTCTTGTATTGTGTCCTCTAAATAATGCTTGTATTTTGGTAGCAACTCTATTTTTTTTTCGTTTGCTATTTAGTGATAACGGTGACGCATTAAACGAATCCAGTAATGTTCTTGAGGCATTAAATGTGGGTAGTCTTCCAAAATTTGGAGGTGATGGCATTTATAATATAGCATAATATTATAAAATTACAAAATTATAAAATTATAAAATTACAAAATTATGCTAAATAACATTTTATAATAAAAAAAATTCAAAATCTAATACTTTGCTAACTTGTTTACTTTGACAACTTTTTTTTAGCTTTTTCTATCCACCATACGTATTTCTTGGGGTTATCTCTTTTTAGGTCAATAAACAATTCACCAATCATATATTCAATACGTTCTTGGTCTACGTCGCGCCCCATATCTATAATAGCTTGTTTTGCCTTTGATTTATTAGCTTTGCCAAAGAGACGCTCTGCTTCATCTTCTATTTGTTTGTGTGTTAGTGTTTGTTGTTTTTTGGCTGTAAATTGTCGTCGCGTTCTACGTCCTCTAAAAGTTGATTGAATTTTGGTAGCAACTCTATTTTTTTTACTTTTAGTAAATAATGATAACGGTGACGCATTAAATGAATCCATTAGTGTTCTTGAGGCATTAAATGTAGATAATCTACCAGAAGAATTTGGGGGTGATGGCATTTATAATACAGCATAATATTTTATTCTTTATTTATTTTATGCTAAATAATAACCCATTAACTATTCAGATACAGGATTAATTGTTGCGTTTTTGTTTTGTTGTGTCAACTTTTTTTTTGCCTTGGCAATCCACTTTGCATGTTCCTTGTTGTTTAGGTCGCGCCATAAATGATAGACCATAATATCAATTCCTTCTTCATCAACATCGCGAGCCATGTCGTCGAGGCGTTTTGCAGCCTTTGCTCTAGCAGCTCTACTTTTACAAAAAAGATGCTCAGCTTGTGTTTCGAGTTTTTTTGCTTCTAATTTTCGCCGCGTAGCATGTGCTCTATAAGTTCTCTGAATTTTAGTAGCACTTTTATTTTTTTTACTACTATTACTGTTAGAGCTTTTTTGTCTAAACAATGACGCTAATTTTCTAGAAAAATTTGCTAAACTTAATTGAGATGGCATTTATAATATAGTAAACTATTATAAATTAAAATATAATAAAAAAAATATTGAATTATTATAAATTAAAATATAATAAAAAAAATATTGAATATAACAGTTTATATTAATTTATAGTGTAATAAAATCATACACTTTTCTTGTTACTTCGTCATAAAAATTATTGTCTATAAATTGGCTTGTATTTGTTTCTTCATTTCCATTAATGACTAATACTAACCCTTGTTCAATTGCTTCTTGGTTATTTAACCATACATCATGATAATGATGACAATCTTTTAAATATTCAATAGGTATAGTTTCTCCCAGACGACCCCGCTGTTGCACGCGCAAATTGCAAATCTCAGGAGATGTTCTAATATAAACAATTTTTAAATCTTGAAAAATAGTTTGAAACTCTTTAAACAAATTTAAATAAATTATATACTCAATAAGACTCATTTTGTTAGCCTCATATAGACTTTTTGCAAATACAAATTTGTCTGTATAAACGGAGCGCTCACTAATAATAATGTCATAACCTTCTTTTAGTGCTTCCTTTAATAAAGACAAACGACTAGTATATGCCATTACTTGAAACGCAAAACTGTAGCGCTCATTATTTTCATAAAAGTGCGTAATAATACTTTTTCCGTTTGCATCTCCAATTGATTCCCAACTAGAAACTGGTTCTTGCAAAAAGCAGATTTTACAAGTATTGCCTTTTGAAGCGCAATAATTAGCAAGGTTTTTTTCCAAATAACGCATAACACTTGATTTGCCAGAACCAATATTTCCATCAAGAGAGAGTATAAGAGGTGGCATTGTATTAATTATTATTTAGTATAAACTATACAAAGTGTAATAAATAGATTTCAATTTTATTTACATAAAATTCAGAAAATTATACGTAATTACGTAACCATTCTTCGGCTAACAGTTTTGCATCATCACTATAATAAAATTTAATTTGATTACGTAGTCTTTGTGTTGGTTCACTATTTAAACGTTCATCTGATAAATCTTGATCTCGCGTAGTAATTTTTTCCCAACTGTCTCTAAATTTTTGTAAATTTTTTATTAACTCTTCTCGTGTCATTGAACTTATTGGTTTTTTTAATGGTTCATACATTCCCCTATAATTAGTAATTGGTTTTCTAGTTCTATGTTCTATGAGTTGTGTTGCTTTTTTTTGTTGGGCTTTATCTAATAAATTATAAATTACTTCTAAATCAGAGGTTTCAATAGTTGCATGGCGCAATCTAAATAAACCTTGAGCCATGGTTTCTTTCGAACCACTAAATGATGCATTATATTTTTTTAATAATTGTCTTAATTTATCTGATGTGATGTCGTTTTTTTTTGCTTTTTTTGTCTGATTGTTTCCTTGATTGTTTGTCTTTTTTGTTTTATTTACTTTAGACCACCTCTTGCTGGTTTTTGTTTGTATTATTATCCATATATTGCCATCATTGCCTCGTTTCTTTGTTCCTATTGAAAAGTCATTTGCACTTTTAGATGGTGCTTGTCTTGTTGGCATTATATATTAAAAATAATATATAATAATATATATATTTAATATATAAAATAAATGCGAAAAACAAAACAAAAACAAAAAAGAAAAAATAGAAATTTAAATAAAAAGCACAACTATTTAACTAAGTTAACTCGTAAATTATACTCAAAAAAAATGAAAAAAAAGACCAACAAAAAACTGCAATTTTTTAATAAAATTATAGGTGGAGCTGGTCCTATCTCAGATTTTAATGAATATATTCTACCTTCTATAGCAACAATTGATTCGGAAGAAATGTTTTTTAAAGCATATGATTTTGCATTTTCTTTACAGATTAAAACATTAGATGTGCTGATAATGTTCTACGATGAAGATATTATAAGAAAAAAATATGAGATGTTGTTATGGTATTTTGTAATTCAAACAGCGTTAGATAAATTAATAAATACTAATATAGCAGAAAATATAGCAGAAATTATAGCAAAAAATATAGCACAACCAAATAGACACCCACCAACATTAAATGAATTATTAATTCATTATAAGGAAAAAGAACAAACCAGAGCAGATCAAATAAATTTTAGTATATTGAGTCATTTTACTGAACCAGTTTTTACTCAAAAAATAACTTCAGATTTTTATGTATTTTCATGTCGTCAATATAGTACTATGTATGATAGGATGTATGAAAGTGATACTGGAAATTGGGTTGATATATTTCATATGAATAGTTATTTTTCTACTACATTTTTATTAAAATTAGCAATACAGTTCTGTGGAGAGCGTTTATCAGAAAATAATTTTATAATATGTATAAAAATACCCAAAGAAACTACAAAAGGGATATGCTTAATTGCAAAAGCCACAGTTGACCGAAGAACAATAGTACGTACGCGGTTTAATTCTGAATATGAATTTTTCATGCCTCCATGTGGAATATTAAGTTTTACTAGGGAATTTTATAAAGATTTTGTGCATAATAATAAAAGAATACCAATTTATAATTATCAAGAAAGATTGAGTTAGATTTTATATAAAATTATTAAACAATAGCATTTAAATATTTATTACTCTTACTTAGTAAATAATTAATTATTACTTTAAATATGGAGTTTATTATTAGAGAGAAAATTATTCCTTTTACAAATATAAACTTAGCTTTATTTATTTTATGTTATTTTAAACCATATAACAATTATATAGATTATAATTATTTATATAGTATAAGCTATTGTTGGAATTATTTGATTTTTTTCACATTTAATGGAGCTTATTTACTAGATAATACAACTTTTAAGAGAATGGCTATTAGAAAAAGACTTTCGCTCCCTATTTTTCATATTGGAAATATGATGTTACATAATTTACCATTTTTATATGTAAACATTTATATACCTAATAGCGTTACATTATATCATTCATGTATGGCATGTTTAACTAATTTAGCATGGTGTTATTGGGCAACATTTGGAACATTTGATATTGCCTATGTTTATGTTTCAATAGAAAAAGAAAAACAAATTAAGTTATATTTAGCAAATATAAGTTCTATATTATATGCTCCGCTTGCCTATAATATTAATAGCTATATACAAACACAAATTATATAATATAGCGAAACAATATAAAGACATTAGTACTAATAATAGTAATAGACATTTGTCTATTAATTTTTAAGCATTGGTGCCCGAGTGGTCTAAGGGGTGCGACTCAAGTTCGCATGGCTTCGGCCTCGTGGGTTCGAACCCCACCCAATGTATAGTTTTTTATAAAATAGCCACACGCTATTTTATAAAAAAAATGGACTTTTATGCTTTATTGCTTTATGCTTTATTGCTTTATGCTTTATGCTTTTTTACTCTAAATTGCGGTTAATTCAATACATGTCTTAGGCTTAATTGACGCCTGATTGACGCCTTAATGGTGGTGGTTCATTGGAACGACTAGTTGTTGGTGGTGTACTTGGTTGGTATGATTGGCTACGTTCTACTTGTGTAAATGCTGTTGGCGCACAACTCCTTTGCCTATTTACAACATTACCAAGAGACCTATATACTGCTTGACATTCATCCTTTGTTTCACTATAATTAATAGCGTGACCTTCTTCAATACCAATTTTAGCTGCTTCTAGAATTGCGTCTTGATTTGCACCCAAATATATTAGTTCAATGTTATATGATTCTTGTGCGCTAGTAATTAGCTTTTTTAATGTTAGTGCGTTAAATTGTTTACTACAATTTTCACAACCATCAGTAGCAACATAAATCAAACACTTAGTATAACTGTTTGGATCATGTAGTTTCTTTTCCATGAAATAAGTAAGACTTGAACCAATAGCATCATATAATGCGGTTTGACCACGAGGAACAAATTGCCTTAGTTCAAGAGGCCGCACATCTTCAATATTTAATGACCTAATTAACATACGCTCTTCATGGTCAAATAACTTAATTGACACATTTACACGCTCGCCTGGCTTTAAATCTTGTCTAATAATGTCTAATGTTGAATTAATACCACCAACAGTATCTGCTTCTTTGCCAGACATGGAACCCGAGCGGTCAATAATCGCAACAACTTCTTGAATAAATGACGCCATAATAGTATTGTTTTAATATAATTTAATATATTATTTTTAAATCAATTTTTTTTTATATATGTTTATATATTTGTTATATACTATTATTAATAATGTTTTTTTAAAAAAAATGATTTACATTAAATAAAATTGAATACTTATTTATATTAAATAATCAAAAATATAATATATACTATAAAATGCTAAAACAGCAAATGCTAATTGAAAAAACTAATTATGAACCCCATCTTAATATTGAACTATTAACAGGTTCATACATAGAAAATAAATTTAAAAATATATGTGCGCGAACTATTTGTAATGCTTATGCTAACGAATTTTTAATAATTGAATATTTGAAATATAGGATGGCATTAGAACCTCACATATTTAGTGATGTAACATTTGCTATAGAGTTGCCATTTGTTCAAGATTATATTGAACATATAAAACAAGTTAGCATAACATGTGAAGACATTCCTGTAATAACTTATGTATATAATACACTATTGCGTGAACCAGGAGATAATGAACTATGTCCAGACGATAAAGCATCGCTAATCCTTGATAAAATACACTGCTTCTTTGATATTGATGAAGACAAACTTGCAAATGAATTAATAGAAGTAATTAGTACAATTTATTATAATAGTTTGTGGTAAAGCATAACGCATAATACAAGAGTTTTAAATACTATGTGTTGTCAATGGTTATTAGAAGCCAAGAATCTATTTTAATATAATCAAAAATTTTTTTCATAATATATTGAATATATAAATAATAAAATATGGAATGGTTTAATAAAAATGATATTAAAATACACCATTTATTAAGAGACCCTTTTTCCAATAATATAAAAGGCTATGTTTTACCACATGCAGGAACTAAATATAGTGGTGGAATACTAAGTCATACTTTAAGATTTTTTCCTATAAATTATTTTACTACTATTGTTATTATATATTATCCAGCAAATAGTTCTGAAAATGTAATTATTTCAGAAACTGAAAAATATTATCATGAATATTATGTTATTATGAAAACATTAGATTATGTATGTAAAAATTATTGGAATTATGGTAATAAAAATTTTGTAGGTATTAATTTATTGAAAAATGTTGATAGTGCGCACTTAACAAATTTAGACAATTGTCTTCTAATAGTATCCGCAGATTATTCTCATTTTTTACCCATGCAAGAAGCTATTAAACTTGAAAATTGCGCAGCACATGCATTAATGCATAACTATTTTCCTAGTCATTTAAAGTGTATTGATGTAATCGATAACGTTAAGAGTTTTAAATTAATGTATGACTATTTACCAAAAGATTATAATCTACAATGGATTGGAAGAACACGTAGTCCAAATTTGCGTGGTGTTGGTTATTTAAGTTTTTTAATAAAAAAGCCTCAAAAACCAGAAAACTTTAGACTACCACATGGTATGTTTGTTACTGCATATGATATAAATATGGTTCAACGTGAATGTTTAGGAGAATGGTTTACAAAAAGTTATAGCTATACTAAAACTATAGAACAAAATTTGATTAGTAAGGTGCTAAGTTTAGCAAAAACAACAAGTCGCTTGACCGGAGGTAACCATACTAATATTAGTGTATCTCATTATACAATAACATATTTATATAGAAGTTCTAGACAAAAATTTATTAGAGGTTATCATGGAATTAAATCAGATGCATTTTATTTACCTGATGTTATGTTAGAAAATACATATGATAATGGTATGTGGATTCAAAAATATGATAGTTTTTGGAAACAAGGAAAAGTTTTTAATATAAAATATACATTAAATAACTTAAAAAGTAAGGCAAAACTTTATACGAAAAAAACTCTAAAACAAAAAACATTTAATAAATATAATCCCTATTATATGTTGTATTATTCTGATGTAGTTCATAATAAAATATAAGGGATTATTAAAATCGAACTATTTTTGTAAAATATAACCAAAAGAATATTCCTATAAATGCTTTTGCTAATAAATCAAGCATATTATAACCAATCATTTTAGTTGTTTCACTTGTCTGATAAAATACTCCATATAAAGACCATAGTCCTAAATATAGCCAAAATATAATTTTGGATTGCTTTGTTACTTTAGAGCCAGTCATAAATTGTTTCCAAATTGTTCCGTAAGTTAAAAAGAAAAATATGAACCCTATAAAATTTGCAAATGTTCTATTTAATAAGTTTATTTCTCCAATATATCCAAAACCCAACATTAAAAAATTGAAAAATAAGACGAGTGAAAATGGTAAAAAATGTACATCTACTTTATTTTCGTAACCTAAAACAAGAGATAGTACTAATAACATAAGCGGTGTACTTATTATCCAATCAGAATAGCGCATATCATTTATTTTCTCTATTGGTAACTTTAGTTCAGATTCTGGAGTATTTATTGGTTCAGTGTCTTTTTCTGCTGTTTTTTTAATTTCATTTGTTATTTGTGTTTTTTGCGTTAGCTGTGTTTTTTGTGTTATTTGTGTTTCTTGTGTTAATACACTTTTTTCTTCTGATTTATTTAATAAATCTATAAATACTCCATAAAAATAACCAGCAATAATTGAAATGCAAGTTTCTAAATTCATAATATGGCGAATTTGTGGAATCGGGTTTCTTAATGCTTCAATAAATGTAATTACACCTGTAGTAATCAAAAATACATATGTAAAATAAAAACTATTTTTTACACTAATTATTTGCATTAGAAGTAATACTAATATAGTAAAATAATATTATTATTAGAATAATATTATTTGTAAAATTTGTCTTATTTGACTTTAAAAAAAATTATAATAACTATTTAATTGGAATATGCTAAACCACCCATACCCGACATAATACGAAGAACGTTGTAGTTAACCGCATATACACGGACTTTGGCGGTATTTACACCTTGAACAGTAGCATTTGATAGCACTAATTGGAGGGTAGCATTATCAATGCGCGAGAAATTGCAGGTGCCAGATGGCTGATGTTCTTCTGGTCTTAGGGCAAAAGAGTAGACATTAATACCGGTGTCTGGCGCACGAGTGTGGTGCTGGAATGGCTGAACTAAGTCAAAATAAGTGCCTTCACGCTCCGAAAAGCGGTCTTGGCCGTTAAGCTGTAATTTAGCAACTACAACTGGATTTTCACCCCAGCAATGCATGTCTAACGCGGTTTCAGCTAGAACAAAGGTGCCAGCATCAGATACGCCCGAGTCGTCATTATTATTTGGTCCCGTAGGACCGTTTGCATTACTTCCCGATAGCGCACCTACTACAGCACCGCCAGAAATTGGACCAATTACTGTTGCTACACCAGTCTGGCTAGTGAAAGTGGTTGCTGTACCTGGTTGACCAGTAGCTGGTAAAAGTTGATTTGCCCACATGTCTTCAAATGCACCAGAAGCATTAATAAATCCATTTGTGCCACTAATAGCTGTTCTTGAACCAAACGCATGAACCGCATTTGGTAGAGCGTCTAACGCATCAGTGTAATTGAATGGTTGAGCTCCTAATAATGTATTTAGAGCCGAACCAGCAACCAATGACGCACAATAATCAACATTGGCATCTGGCTGAACAACCCAGATTAGTTCTTTGCATGGATGATTTAAATTCAATTTAATTTTATTGGACGATGAACCAACCGACTCATCACCAGTGAACTGAAGTTGTTCAATTAAATATTCATGTGGATTTTGCGCCATGCGTCTGCGCTCATCTGTATCTAAGAAAATGTAATCAACAAATAGCGAGGCAGCAGCTAACGATTGTTTATACGCATTGTTAACTTTCGCGCCTTGTCCATCTAAACTGGATACAGCCCACAAGCACTCTTCAATATTGCGAATGTCTAAGTTGATTTTAACTTCGTGATATTGTAGCGCAATTAAAGGTAGAGCTAAACCGGGATTACGGCAATACCAGAATTGTAGTGGAATGTATAAAGTGGTTTCTGGTAGCGCTTTGCGTGGAGCGCAAACTTGGCGCACACCATCAGCAGAGCAAGGGCCATCAACCGCAGCGAATGTAGGGTCGCATACATATGTTAATTGAGTTGTATTACCAATCATCTTGTAATAACCACGCTCTTGTTCCTTGGATAATGTGAGCTGATTCCAAATGTGCATCCAGTCACCATATTGACGGTCAATACGCTGACCACCAATTTCAACTTCAACTTGCGAAATTAGCTGCTCGCCAGGGAAATCTAACCATCTAGCATATAACGAGTTTGGTGTACTTGTGTCAGATAATGATTGACCAATTTCAGGAAGAGTTAACTGTAAATATGTACGATAGGCCAAATCACCGTTTCTTGAAATGGTGCAAGTAACACGGCGACCAAAATCCGCTTGTCCATTAAATGTTTGTTCAATAGACTCCATCGCGAAGTTGGTGTGACGTCTGTATGTAACTTTCCAGAAAGTAATTTGGGGATTTCCTGTCAAATAAACATCTTGTGCGCCATAGGCGACTAATTGCATTAAAC
>Ga0209088_10001918_pt1 | contig 13120 bp, 7 predicted proteins | sample S_140625_EF_Meta_FD_187324 | JGI IMG/M metagenome (GOLD analysis project Ga0209088, IMG submission 187324) | Freshwater microbial communities from Lake Simoncouche, Canada to study carbon cycling - S_140625_EF_MetaG (SPAdes) (version 2) | ecosystem: Environmental > Aquatic > Freshwater > Lake ...
TCATGAAATAACTCTCAGCGGACTTGGGCAGAGTCTCAAGCGGATAGTTTAATTTACTTAGTCGATCTGGTTAATAGACGCGGACGTAGCCCCGCTTTTACGACTGAATCTAAAACTCCTACAGCAACCCCCGTGAGCGAGCGTTCATCCGCGACGATTAAGACCTCGGACTCAGGGCTTAACTTGGCCTTATCGGTAAGGGCTTTATTCAAATTGGCTTGGGCAATTTCTTTGCCTTCGAGGTAAATTTTTCCTTCGCGATCCACCCCAATGACCATCGCTGCGGCAGTGCTGCTTGTGCCACCAGCATCAGCGGCGGGAGGGATAATCGACAGGGTGCGGGCTTCCTCAAAGCGTCCGGCTAATAATAAAAAAAATACCAAAACCACCATGATATCAATCAAGGGGATGACATTGATTTCGTTACGACGGCGGCGAGGAATGACTAAACTCATTTCGATTGCTGTTCGAGACTCTCAACTAAGACGTCGACCTGCGATGAGAGAATTTCGACTCGGCGACTCAGCCAATTGGATCCCACGAGTGCGGGGATAGCGATACAAAGGCCAATCATAGTGGTGCTTAGTGCTAGTCCTACTCCACGGGTGAGCGTTTGTGAGTCGGGTAAACCATGCTCAGGGAAGAGCGTCGCCAGTCCGGCCACAGTTCCCAATAAGCCCAACAACGGAGCGGCGGCGACAACGCTATCGATGATAAAAAATCCGCGCTGAAGTTTGATGAGTTCGGATCGCGCGAAAGATTTTAAAACTTCGCCGCGCGCTCCTTCCTGCCAAAAAATAATGACGCGACCAGCTAAAGTTTGGTTACTGACTTTGAGTGAACGAGCTTCGCCTTTGCGCACCGCTTGCAGAAGAGACGCTGGAACCACTCGGCTGGAAATTAGTGCAATGGCACGCTCGGATATAAGGAAAACAACGAGGATGGAACAGAGGCCCAGTGGCCATAGAAACAATCCAGCACCTTCGATGAGAGTATTCACGTGACTACGCTGAACACCTAAAAACGGTGAGCAAGCCCGCTCTCAATCGTAAAAAAGATGTAAATTTACAATTTAATGACTGATTTCGCTCTTTTATACATCCGATTGTCTGTTTTTAGGCATTCACCAAAGAATTCTGAGGTTTTAGCTCAATTCTTTGACTTCATCCCCTATTTTATATTCAATTAAACACTACCCCCTACGCCTCTTTAATGAATCGTAAACGCTCAGGATTCTCTCTCGTTTTATCTTTAGCCATCATGGCCGGGATGGTCATGTTGGTGATAATCTTGGCGGCGTTTCTGCAGGTGGAAACTCGCCTAGCATTAGGACATTCTGGATACATGCGTGCGCGTCTCAATGCGATTGCGTCGGCCAAAATGGCGTTGGGTCAGTTACAACAACTCGCGGGCCCCGATCAACGTGTGACGATGCGTGCGGATTTGTATGATGCGGGTAAAACACCTGGTGCACAATCTTCCACGACTGTAACAACCAGTGAAAATCCTTCGGCACCAGCGGGTGGAAAACTTTCACACCAAAAAAGATATTGGACGGGTGTGTGGGCGACGGGTGGTGTAAGTGCAAATCGTGTACGCGATTGGAATGTTGCTAAGCCGCATGACACTCGACTTTTCCTCGGTTGGCTCAGTTCACCTGGGGTTATCAGCACCACCGATCCAGAAATCGCAGATGTCAGCAAACTGCCAAATTACCTACCTAATAGCAGTGCGTATACTTACCCTTCCAATGCATCGCCCTATCCTCCAGCGACAAGTATTTCCGACCCTACTGGGAAAAATTTAATCGATGATTTAGGTAATTCTCTCTCGGGCACACCTGATACCGTTCTAGTTCCGCTCTTGTCGCGTGGCTCAGTCAAGATGACAACGAATACGCCTACTCGTTGGGCGGTGGAATATTCAGGCGCGGTGGATGCAATGCCGATGCCACTACCGGGTCCCAATGCAACCGGTGGAGTGAGATACGGAGTTAACGGACGTTACGCATTCTGGGTCGGCGATGAAGGCGTGAAAGCAAAAGCTAATATTCCTGATGTTTACGGTATTACCTCAGGCGGTTCTAACTACAAAGGCGGACTATCCATTTGGGATGAAGGCTTCCGCGGAAGTGGTGCGCAACGCAGCGCTCTCGAAGCTATTTTGCCTGCAGATAAATTAGATTACACTGGAGGGACCATTCTGACTAACACTTGGAAGTTTTCGACCTGGCGCGATGCGGATATTGCGATTTCGAATAGTTGGGACACGTCCTACATGGCACGAGTCAAAACTCCAAACGACCTCGCAGTGTGGGCGAATACCGCAAGCGGTACTGCAGCCGGTGATGCGATGCGCGATGCTGCTAAAGTACTTTGGCACGATGTGACACCCTGGTCTTACTCAACTATCACAGATACTTACAACGGTGGTGTTAAAGTCGATTTATCCACCGCCTTCGAATTACCTTATGCTGTTTATCGCGGACTAGAAACCTATTACGGACAAAAAAATACGACGACCACGACGGCAGCGTATAATCGTGCGCCATCACTCTTTCACGACGCCTCAAATCGTTCAGCCGCTCCAGGCACACCTTACGCTTACGACATCGACTTAAATACCGTTAGAAAATTAGACCATATCGGCACAGCAGCACAAGTTCTGGCAAGCTATCCAAGAGCAGCTGAATGGGCACCTGTTTATTTAAGCTCAGTGCTTGGCACTGCGTATAGTCTTTTAGTAACTCAAAATGGAGGCGAGTTGCCTGAGCGCATGGGCTTTGTTTATGAAGTACCACTTCGTAATGATTTCTGGAATGGCGTGGCAGCCAGAAAAAATCCTTTCACAAGTGATTCCAATAAAACTTCGGTTGATAATTTAAATGGCAGAATTGAAAGAGGTCCGACTTGGGATCTCTACCGAAATTATTACCGAATGTACAAATTGGAAACTGAGGCTTGTACGGCAAAACAAAAAATTCTCGGTCAACCTGCTGTTAGCAGCGGAGGGGTTTTTGCACGTGGAGTTGATCCAATTAGTACTTCCAACGCATATACTAATGCCAATTCAGGTACGCTTCCTAATATTGCACCCTACGGATTTTTGGAAAGCGAAGCCAGTAGCACGTCCAATAGTTCATATAACTACATGTACAGATATTCGAATTATGCTTCAGTTCAGGGACCTCAGTATAATTTCCACATGGGGAATACTTCCGGGAAGGCCACGGGCAACACCACTCCACCTGTCACTTGGCCAACCAGCATGAAGATTACTCCAAGCGTCATACGCTTTGCGATGATTTACTCCCTCATATGGAATGATAATAAATTAGGGATATGTGTTGATCCATTTATTGTGGTGCATAATCCCTACGACGTTGCGATTGAGTTTCCAGGAATTGCGATGGTAAATAGTGAAAAAGAAGCCAGCCATATTTTTGAATTCTATTACAATAATGTAGCTATCGGTGATATATTTACCGGCAACTCGTTTGAACAAAATCACCAGATCACCTTTAGAGCTGTAGCTGGTTCACGAGGAACTACTTTCGGGGGTGGCGATGGGGCTACAAAATCAGACGTCTTTCGCCTAGAACCAGGTGAAGTGCGGTTGATTAGTGCGACCAATGACACAAGTCCAGGTACAATTGATACTTTCAGATCCATCGATATTCCGTGCGATTTCGTTTACACAGAAGGTAGCCAGTTCTATGTGCCGATGAATCCTTATGCTAATATCGCATATCGAAGTGGCTCGGCGACAGCCGCAAACACCCTACCAGCCAAAGCACCAGTCTCAGCAACGGACCCCTTGTACACACCTTATTACGGCTCAAGTAATACTAAACTCCTTTATGCTGCACAGACAATTTTCCTAGGTGGCTGGAACGGAACAATCAGTGATTTTAATACTAAAGGCGGTGCCGGACAAATAACCGTTAAAGCACGCAATGAAGGTTCTCTTTGGTTTCAGCCAACTAATTCATCTACGTATTTCTTAGCATTCCAAGATTTGAATACTCTTGGAAAATATAACACTTATGCACGTGGCTCGGGCCACGTTGTTGATGGTGGCAACCAAGATTTCTCTTTTTATCTTCAACACGACACCAACGCACGTGGTCAGCAGCTAAATAAATTTCGGCACTGGATGGGGCCCATTCAATTCAGCGATGAGAACACCAGCGCCGCGATGAGTTCCGCCACCTCTAATAAATATTCTATTACTAATATTTTTTCAGTTAACGAGCCACTCATTATGGAAATGAGAGTTTTAACTTCGGGCTGGCCACTTTACGGAAATGCCAACAAGGGGTATTCATCTACGTCGGATCCCGAGTTCGGTTCTGGAATTAATGGATATGATGAAACTTATGGTGCTCCTCCAGTTGACCCACTTGGTAATCCTCATCCGATTGCCCGCACTCTACCTGAAGCTTTTAATGGGACCAGTGGGTGGCGAGCTATTTCAAAGTCGCCCGGAGTGGACTTTCTATCCTCCAAAGTAGGGAAACAGTTTTTCATTCTAGACTTTTTCGTGCGTGGTGCGACGGAAACAAGTCTGGTTGGTGCAAGTCCCTACTTTAAAACTTACCCAGGAAGTAGTGAATCTAAATGGCCTAATAAATTAGCAGCTCCTAACGAAATCCTACCTGCCCCGATGTCGCCCTATTTTATGAGCACTCGTGCTCAACAATCGAGTTACATGACTTATGATGGAAAAGCGTCAGCCCCCATCGGCTGGATTTGCCGTCAGAGTAGTCTCAATGGAGGAGGAATTGATAAAGCCATCGATATTCCTACTTCTGGAACAGGAAAAACACGGAATCAAAGTTATTGGGGTAAATCAATTCGCTCCACTGGAAATCCCGACGGTAACAACGTGATTCTCTTCCCGATTCCGCGGCGCCCCCTTCTCTCGATTTCACAATTAGGTGCTGCGGGTACAGCTCAATATGGAACCGACGCAGATCTCACCGTCGGATCGTCCTTTGCTAATCCCGGAATTAAAGATCTATCCAAAATTGTGGACTGGCCTGGAACTAAAGCGAACGCAACGAGCACTGATCCTGCCGTACCTGAAAATGGTTACACCTTAAAAGCCAGCTCAAGTGGAACATCCAAAGTCGGAGAAATGGAACGCAATAAAGCCAATGTCCGCACTGATGCCGCTTTCGCTGCGAATTTAGCACTCTGGGATTCGTACTGGTTCAGCGGATTAAATACTCAGGCGAAGTCTTATTCTGATAATCCTGCTACCGATTGGCCATCGGGACCAAATCTCCCCACAGAATCAACTATTTTGGGTGCTCAAGCCACCGCACTGGGTCTGAGTGGCGTAACCGATTTAGCCACGCTTAACGGAATCAAAACAGCTCTCGATAAGGGTTATAATCCTCTCGCCAATAAACGAGTAGCTTATCGTCCCGACTCATCTGCACCAACAACCGCAACGGTTTCTACCGTCGGAATGCAAAATACAGTTTTCCCTGATTACCTCACGTTCCCACACCCTACTTTTTTAGGACGTCGCTCGCTCTACGACGGCGGTTTCAATGTGAACTCCACTTCTAAGGCTGCCTGGAAAGCGATCTTAGCTTCTCTACGTAACCAAAAAATCACTGAAGCTTCATCCCAATCAAATGGCACACCGCTGACACGTTTTGCGCGGGCATTTGGTGGAAACGATGGTAAAACAAGCCCTTGGAGTAATTATCGCGAACTAACCGACTCCGAAATCGATGATCTTGCTGGCGCTGTGGTGAATGAGGTGCGCAAGCGCGGACCCTTTATGTCCCTCGGTGACTTTATTAATCGCCGATTAGTTAATAATGATAATTTTGGGCTTAAAGGTGCACTCCAAGCAGCCATCGACGCCACCACGATTAACGACACCGCCATCACCAACGGCGGTGGCACATTTGAAACCTCAAAAGGTGTCGCACTTAGTTCGCCCTACCTACCTATTCAAGCCAACGACCGATTCCCGTCTGTCCGCGCAATGAGTAAGTCAAACGATGAAACTAAAGTAACAGCTGCACTCGGTGCACCAGGTATTGTCACTCAGATGGATGTGCTTAATTCCATCGGGCCTAATTTAACAGCACGCTCCGATACCTTCGTCATCCGTGCCTACGGTGAAGCTTACGACAATAATGGCCAGTCCATCGGGAAAGCTTGGGTTGAAGTAGTTGCCCAACGTTCCACCGATTTCATCGCCCTGGCTAACGAAGAGCCTAATATTCGCTCTCAGTTCTATCGCAACAATGATGGTAGCTCAAATTCCGACTACGAAACTAAGCCGACGACTGATCACTACAAACGAAATACCTCAGCAGTCACCACCAAGAATCAGTTGATTAACTTAAACCGTATTTTAGGCCGTCGCTTCAATACGGTTTCGCTTCGCTGGCTTAACCCTCAAGAAATTTAATCATGCGCTTCATTAGCTTTTTATTGCTCGTACTCATCGGGCTCACTTCCATCGGCCACGCTGCTAATGCGGAGTCTAAGGACGCGAAAAATTCGCAAAATAATAAAAAAGCAGCGAAAGAGGAAAATAATTACAACCTCCGCTTTGCTTGGTGGGAGCCACCAACCGAAACTCCTGATCTTTATATTCTTTCAGGTAACAAATATATTTCTGTTGCCCCGCGCAATATGTCAATGTCTCCCGAAGTTGGGCTTAACAGCAATGGAACCATTGAGCTCCTAAAAAAGCTCATCTCAACTGAAAAGGATAATAATGGTAAAGCCAAGGAATCCTACGAAGTTTACGCGAGTATTAATTTAGCACAAATCGACTCGCGCGACCTAGGCATCCTTCTTGTTCCTAACAAACAAAAAAATATAATGGGTTCCAGAATTTTTGATTTTAGCGCGCGAGGATTTCCCTATGGTTCATTCATCGCTGTCAACTTTACGCGTTCAAAAATTGCCTGCACAGTTGATGAGGCTAATTTCGTTGTGATGCCTATGGCATTCGCAATATCACCCAAGCTTTTCAAAAACCGCACTGTTGCTTCTGTGGGTATGATTGCAACAGACTCAACCGGTGGCGAAAATCAAATTGTCTCCACCAAAGTGGTTTTTAATCAAAGTATGCGGACCCTCTATTTTGTTATACCTAGCGAAGGAGTTAATAAATACGATGTGCGATGCATCATCGATATTGATTCAACACCAGCGAAGTCCTCAGAAAGCAACAGTACGCCTTCCGAAGATATAAATAGCAAAAGCCCTAAGTCTAAAAAAGCTGCTCAGTAAGTTACTTCAGTCCGCTCGTCGCTTCCGCATCAGCCAACCAAACAACACGACTGCTCAGACTTCTAAGAGTCTGACCGGGATGCTGTTTGGGATCATAGTCGCCCGAGCAAACCGACGCTAGGGCTGGGGCTTTACCTTTGCCATTCACGAGTACGATAATCTTTCCACACTCCGCCAAGCCAGCTTCGGTAATGGTTAGACGCCAACCCCTGCCAGGCCACTCGGTAGCGGTAAAACGCTCTGACTTGGCCCCTATCAGCGGACATTGGGGCCAGAGTGAGGCAATGTGACTATCATCGCCAAGACCTAACACACAGAGATCAAAAGTCTTCTGTGGCGACTGGTCTTTCCAAGTTTGGTTATAAATTTTAGCGGACTCGTCGGGCGACTTATCCACCGGCCAAGGATGATAATTTTTTACAGAGACTTTCAAAGGATTGAGAAGTCCACGCTGAGCATGCCCAAAGTTGGAGTCATCAGAATCTAAGGGCACACAACGCTCGTCACTCACATGCCAATCAATCTGCGCAGTGGCTTCAGCAGAAAGTGCGTTTGTTTTTACCGCCCAGGCATAAAAAGCTTTGGGAGTAGATCCACCGCTCAAGCCCACACTTGCCCTGCCCTTGCTCGCCAGTTGATTAATTAAATTCGCTAACTCAGCAAACGACTCATCACGTGTCAGCACGTGAACTTCGCCGGCGAGTGTTTGGATTTTATTACCCATGGATAAATATAAACCTCAGCCTGTGATAGTTTGCAAGGTTTGGTATGGGTAGGGGCAGCTGACCCAGCTGCCCGTTCGCCGATAAACTAAATACATCAAAGGCCCTTAGCTAAGACCCGATGACATAATATTATTCGGTTGCGAACGGGCACGTGGTAAAGTTTAGGGGACAAGTTGGCAAGTGGGCACGGTGACAAGGGGAGATGCAATGGACGCGACGCAGTCGCGCCGGTATCAAACCCCCGTGCCAACATGCCAACGTGCCAGCTTGTCCCCTCACCTAAAACGTAAGCACAAAAAAGGCGCCACCTGGCGCCTTTTAATAACCTGCTTATGTTTTAGGTGCTACTGACAAGCTTCGCAGGTGCCGCCATTGCGCATCGCTTCAATGGAGCACGCGTTCTTCTCTTCAGCGGTGAACTCTTTCTTCTCCATCTTGGACTTACCTTCCATCGAAGAAGTTGCCTTCTCAATGTTAGATGCGCCGAGGGTGCGGAGATAATAAGTCGTCTTGAGACCAGTACGCCAGGCGTACTGATACATGTGCGACAACTCTTTGAGGTCTGCTGCAGGTAAGAAGAGATTGAGCGACTGTGCTTGGTCGATCCACTTTTGGCGGCGGGCAGCAGCATCGATAATCCACTTATAAGGAATTACGAATGCAGTCATGTACTTCAGACGAAGGTTATCAGGAATCTCTGGGATGTCCTTCAGCTCACCGTCGTAGTACTTGAGTTGCTCGACCATGTTCTGATTCCAGAGGCCGAGTTTCTTGAGGTCGCGTACGAGCGATGCATTCAATTCAATGAAGTCACCGGAGAGATTACTCTTAACGAAGAGATTCTTGTAAGTAGGCTCGATACAAGGTGAGCTGCCGACGATGTTTGAAATCGTGGCAGTAGGAGCAATCGCCAGAACATTGGAATTGCGCATACCTTGTTTTTTAATCTTCGCGCGAACCGAGGTCCAATCCATGCGACCACCACGCTTTACTTCGATCGGCTCACCGCGTTCAGCTTCAAGCACGTCGACGGTGTCTTGGGGAAGTAAACCGCGATCCCACTTGGAACCTTTGTAAGTACTGTACGCACCACGCTCAGCAGCGAGGTCGGATGAAGTTTCGTAAGCGTAGTAAGCTACGGCTTCCATGATTTCGTCGTTGAACTCAAGCGCTGCGTCCGAGGCGAACGAAGTGTCACGACGGTAGAGACAGTCTTGTAGACCCATCACGCCGAGACCGATTGGACGGTGACGGATATTGGAAACTTCAGCGGCCTTGGTCGGATAGAAGTTGATATCAATCACGTTATCGAGAGCACGAACGGCCACACGAACTGTTTCAGCCAGGCGGGCGTGGTCGATATTGCCATCAGCATCTAAGTGTGAATCTAAGACGACTGAACCTAAGTTACAGACCGCGGTTTCATCAGCACTGGTATTGAGGGTAATTTCGGTGCAAAGATTCGAGGAGTGAATGACGCCTACGTGATCCTGAGGAGAACGGACGTTACAGGGATCTTTGAAAGTCATCCATGGATGGCCGGTTTCGAAAATCATGCCCAACATTTTCTTCCAAAGCTCGAGAGCTGGAAGCGTACGACCGAAAATCTTACCTTGGCGCGCTTGTTCTTCGTAGGCTTCGTAGCGACGTTCGAAATCAGCACCGTAGGTTTCATGTAAGTCGGCTACTTCGTGTGAACTGAACAAGGTCCAGTCACCACGAGCCTTGAGGCGCTTCATGAATAAGTCAGGAATCCAGTTCGCCGTGTTCATGTCGTGTGTACGACGACGGTCATCACCGGTGTTACGACGGAGTTCTAAGAAATCTTCGAAGTCACTGTGCCAAGCTTCGAGGTAAGCACAACCCGATCCACGGCGCTTGCCACCTTGGTTAACAGCGACGAGTTGGTCGTTGTGTAGTTTGAGGAAAGGAACGACACCTTGAGATTCACCGTTGGTGCCTTTGATGTGTGAGCCTGTTCCGCGAACGGCTGTCCACGAACCGCCTAAGCCACCTGCCCACTTGGAGAGGAAAGCATTTTCAGCGATACCACGAACCATGATCGATTCAATCGTGTCATCTACTTTATAAAGATAGCACGAGGAGAGCTGACTATGGAGAGTGCCTGAATTGAAGAGCGTGGGAGTCGAGCTGCAGAAGCGGCGAGACGAGTAGAGATTATGCAGACGGGTAACCCAATCTTCACGGCCCTTTTCTTCACGAAGGAAAAGACCCATCGCCACGCGCATCCAGAAGAACTGAGGAGTCTCTAAACGACGTGCAATCTTGTTAGTTTTGTCGATGATTAGATAACGATCGTAGAGGGTTTGAACGCCTAAGAATTCGAACTCCATATCGGCCATCGGATCGAGAGCCTCAGCGAGTTTCGCTAAGTTATAGCGACGGAGCTCGGGAGTGAGACGACCAATTTCGATACCGCGCTCAATGTAAGCAGCAAATTTAATGCGGTGGAATTCTTGGAGTTTAGAAACGCCGTCTTTAAGAATGCTCCAACCTAATACTTCCTCGTAGATATAGGTGAGTAAGAGACGACCTGCAAACTTGGCGAAGTCAGCATCGCGCTCAATGAGAGTCTTAGAATTAAGTTCGATGGTCTTACGTAATTCTGGCTCGGTGATTTCGTTGAATAAACCACGACGTAATTCGACTTCGATTTCGTCAACCGTGAGCGAGAGATTTAATCCGGTCACTGCGTAAGAAACACGTTTACGTAAATCATCACCGTTCCATAAGTAAGTTGAACCATTAGGTGCCTTCACCAAAATCATCGACTCTTGACGATCGTCCGCAACGGAAGGCTGAGTGGCTTCAATCTCACGGGTGCGCGTACGTTCTGCGCGATAAAGAATGTAAGCTTCAGCGACTTTGAAGTGACCTTGGCGCATTAACTCGGCTTGGACGATGTCTTGAACTTCTTCGATGCCGATGATGTTTACTTTTAATTCAGCAACGCGGTAAGAAACAGCGGAAGCAACTAACTCAGCTGGACTCGAATCGAAGCCCAAGGAGAGAAAGGATTTGCGAATCGCAATATCGATTTTGGACTGATTCCAGGGCACAATCTGGTGGTTGCGGCGCATCAAACGTGCTTTCACTTCAACACTACCAGGAGTAGAAATATAACCGGATGAGCAAACTAAGCTTTTGGCGACGTCGTGGCGATTATGCTGGATGAGCGCTTGTTCGATGATTGGAATAATTTGTGCTTCGGTAACCAGGCCATCGGTTTTTAAAACGAGATCGCTGACGGATTCAGAAACTTGTTTGGCAACGGCGGCGACGAAGTTGCGATTTTGTTCGGTGAAAATATCGGTAATCTCGCGAGAGAGTAAAAGATCGGTCAGAGCGGTACCGACAATTTCAGCGATACGACCGTAGTCGAATCCGGCGATGGCTGGAACAGGGGCAGCACCGGCGGCAGCTGCGGGCAAAGATTCGCGCCAGTTAAAACGTGGCTTCGCATTCGCGGGAGTGCGGATGGCGTTTTTGAGAGCGATGTCTTCGCGGTAGAAAGGGAGTTCAGGATTCATATTTGATGGAAAGTTTGTTTGGTTTTAGAGAGGAGTCGAAAGTGTAGGACATTCAGGCGGGGGCCTGAATAATTGGGGAGGGAGATTTTAAGAGGATGGAGGGTAAGAACAGAAACCGTGCCAAACTACGCACCGAGGGGGTAATGCGTAATTTGTCACACGAACAATTACAGGTCGGCGTCGTCGACCTTTTCTAGAGCAGCTGATTTTTGATATTCAGTCACGCGTCCCTCGAAGAAGTTTTGCTCTTTCTTGAGGTCCATCATTTCCGAAAGCCAAGGGAATGGATTGACGGGCGCTGGGGAAACCAAGGGTTCGAGACCACAGTTTCTGAGGCGACGATCGGCAATATAATCAATATATTGCTCAAATTCCTTTGAAGAAAGGCCTAATGCGTTCACGGGGAGGCAATCGCGGATGAAGTCTTTTTCGAGGCCCACGGCTGTAGCCATGAGCTGACGAAGTTCTTCGCGGAATGACTCGGTCCAGATATCTGGATTTTCTTTTACTAACTCTAAGAAGAGTTGGCGGAAGAGATCGATGTGGTTGGACTCATCGCGCAGTGTGTAGCGGAACATCTGTCCGATACCTGGGAATTTATTTTGGCGAGCGAGGGAAAGCACCATGCCGAAGAGTCCGTAGAATTGAGTACCTTCCATACACTGACCGAAGAGGAACATGTTGTGTGCGAGGGCCTGCTTGTCTTCGAGTTTGGTGAGGTCGAGCTTCCGGCGGAGAGCGCGGGAATTGTTGACGACGAAGGCAGCCTTCTTGGCGATGGTTGGAATATCTTCGAACATCGCTTCACACTCGTGAGGATTAATTCCGAGTGAGGAAATCATGTACACGAGAGAGTCAGCGTGAATATTTTCTTCGTGCGCGTGACGACCTAAAACTAATTTTAATTCCGGAGCGGTGACGACTTCACGAACAACGTGAATGATATTGTCACCGACAATTCCTTCTGCGGCAGAAAAATAACCGATGGCCATTTTAATAATCCAGCGATCGATTTCAGTAATCGCACCAGAACCTTCGCGCCATTGTTCGCAGTCTTTACCCATGGGAACATCTTCTGGTTCCCAGTGGTTTGCTTTCATGGTTTTATAAAGATCATACGCCCACTGATATTTGAGTGGGAGAATATTAAAGAACATCGACTCACGTCCGTTGATGACTTGTTTGTTCTTAAATGCTTCTTCAGCTTTTGCTTTATCGAGGATGAATGTTTTTGGTCCGACTTTTACTGTGATTGTTTCCATGAAATTTTAGTAGTTAGAGAAAAGGGTTTATGTAGAGGCCGGAAGGGCCGCTAGATGTATTGGTATATCGGGAAATTATACTAGGGATAGGGGGTGTAAATACTATTTAACACCACATCTAGTGTTTTTTCTTAAATCACTCTCCATAGGGCACTTACATAAAAAACTTTATTCACAATGGGGGTTTTTGACTATTTTTTTAAGGTTCGTACGGGCGGAGAGGATTTCATCTTAAAAAAGCGTAAAATTAGCCAAGTTCAAATCTAAGTTATTAGTCTTACTCACCGTCAAATTGATCCAGACGAGCGAGG
>Ga0209088_10001919_pt1 | contig 13113 bp, 30 predicted proteins | sample S_140625_EF_Meta_FD_187324 | JGI IMG/M metagenome (GOLD analysis project Ga0209088, IMG submission 187324) | Freshwater microbial communities from Lake Simoncouche, Canada to study carbon cycling - S_140625_EF_MetaG (SPAdes) (version 2) | ecosystem: Environmental > Aquatic > Freshwater > Lake ...
GGTCAGTCCAACCTAAAAGATTCTTTGCATAGAAAATACCTTTGCCTTCATTAGCCACGACATCCGCTGCCAATGCTCTAAATAATTCATCAATCTGTTTGGTTATCTTATGGCAAGGATGGTCTTCCCTATTAAGAACTTCGTAATATGTGGCTCTTGAATAAAACTCAAATCCTTGTCTTGGTAGCCAAATTAAAAGAAAGAAGCTAATTGTTGGTAAATGTCGCTCCCTAATTATTTTAACTCCAGCACCCGTTGCCACCTCCTTAGTTGAGTTAAGACAATAGTCAATATATTCATCTGCCCATTCAAGCAATCTCTCCTGGTCAATATCTTTGGGAAGTCTTGGCATTATTTTTTAAATAGTAATGACCACTCGGTCGGTAGTGTTAATTTCTTTTCTAAGCTAAATCCAAATTGAGCAAAGAACTCAATCCAACTTTCTTCGGATTTAATATTTATATGACCCCAAGCCTCATCTTGCTCAGGAGTTGTAAAATAAGGAGTTGAAGAAAATAAGAAATATTGACAATTAATACTACTCATATAATCCTTAATTTGTTCATCCGTTAAATGCTCCATTACTTCGATGCTTACAACCATTCCGCACTGGTCGGGATAAATACTAATATCATTTAATTTAACTCCTCTTTTCTTAGCAAATCTTTGATGATATTTATTCGGCTCAATGCCATAGTAATTTATGCCTTTCTTTTGCAAGCATTCTCCAAGAGTTCCCATGCCAGCACCTATCTCAATAATGTCTTTTGAATATTCGATAATTATGTCAGCCGTTGCTTCCATCAAATTATAATAATCAGGATTGTCGGGAGTTATGCCCCAAGATATTTCACAATTAAAAAATTCTTTGTCAGTTACCATTAAAATTTAATTGCTTTTGTATCTGTATTTTCTATAATTAAATCAATCTCTCTTTGATTATTATCGTAATGAGTTCCAATATTTAATCTCTTAACGGTTTCCCATTTTAACTTACCATTTGTAAAATGAACATTTGAATGTAATATTCCTAATTCATCTGCTACTTTATAAACTTCGGCTGATGCAGATTCTTGTCTTCTAGTTATAATATAAACTTGTTTGCCTTCTCTAATAACCCTTTTCGCAATCTCTTGACCTCTTGCCGTAGAGAGCGTGTCATCAAAGTCAAAAGAAACCTTATTAGAATCTGCCTTGTATTGACCACTTGCCAATATAGCTTGCCATACTTCAGTTGCTTTTTCTTGCGTTTCATAAATACAAGCGCCATTACCTATGCGCCATTTTCCGTTTGAACATTTTATAACTGGCATTATTCTATTAGTTTAGAATAAATAGCAAATCTATGCTCATTAATTTTAAATAAATCGTAATGCTCACGGACATATTCTGCGTTTGATTCCCCAAAATCCGTTCTCATTTGTTTTGAGAATACCATTCTTTTTATATCTCGCTCCCAGTTGTCAACAAAGCACACCGTTGGAATGTCATCGTAAGGCGCTCTTTGCATTGCCATTAAGGGAATCCGTTTAGCGCCAGCTTCTAATGCCTTTAGATTAGATTTTAATCCGTTAAATTTATTGTCAAGTAATGGCGCAAGTAAGATGTCAGCCTCAATATAAAAGTTCATGTACAAATCTACGGGCATAGATTCTAAAATCTTATAATTTAGTTTCTCTTTAGCAGTAAACCAATCAGCCATTTGCTTCCAATGAAACTCGTTTGCTTTATTCCACCCACAAAGAAGCATTCGTGTCGACTCCTTAAACGATTTAGACTTTGCTAATTCTCTAATCGGATTCTTTAACTGCCTCATATCAGGAAAGTGAGTGATGCTTCCCGTGTGCGCAATGGTAACAAATTCGTTTACATTTCTTACCGCAGTAAATTGGTCACGGTCAAACGGTAAAGCATTCGGCAAAATAAAGCAGTTAGGATTTATCTTAATTATCTCAAGTCTTAATCGGTTATGAGTTGTCGTAACGACATCCGCAACTTGTATGTAGGTCTTGATTATTCTTGTGACTCCTAATGACCTATAAGTTGGCGCAGATAAATGTTGGCTAAATAGTTCCCAATAATCATCAATATCCACAACCAATTTAAATTTAATCTTAGACTTCCATTTTAATAAATCGGGCAATGGTATTAACTCGCAAAAGCGATTGACCACGACCACATTTATGTCCTTTTCAATCAGCATCTCTTCGGTCATTGTATCCGTGATAATACAATACTCCTTTTTCATCACTGACAATGGTAACGCAAGGCGATGGTAAGTGACTCCTGAATATCTACTTCCGACTGCGCAGATTCTTAGTTTGGACATCGTTTGGTTTTGGTTGGTTAAGTTTTGCAATATACTTTATTCCTTCGTAATGTGCGGATAATCTTTTTAGCATATCAAAGACACAAGAGCCACACCATGAATTGAAGTTGAAATCTTTGTTGACATATTTACGATATAGAGTCGCATATTCTTCTAATACTTCTCGCTCAATATTTTTAGTAAATCCTAAAGCCACTGCTTCAAAGTTTATTATGTTGGCTTCAATAAATGCTATCTCTTGCTCGGTCATAGTTTGTTTATTAATCTAAAAATGACCGCTCCTAATATCCCCGAACTAAATACGATTGCAATCCATTCTTGAAACTGCAAAGGAACGACAATTAAAACAATGGCGCTCCAAGTACTTAAACAAGGAGTGCAACTAAACGGTTTAAAGTTTAATCCGAATGACTGATAAAGATTTGTCATCGTAAAAAATACTGCAAAGGAAACGGCTGCTATTATAGTTATCATTTGTTTGTTTGGTATATTTCATCTTGGACAACACTCCAGTAAGCACGGTCATCTGCCTTTAATTTCTGCTCAAGAATTAATGAACAAAAGTACAAAGCTAATTCGAAAGCAAATGCTTTATTGCCACAAAAATATAAGGCATTAATTAACAAACTTTTAGCTCTTTCGTCAGGCTTCATCCCTTATTTTCTTTTTAATGTTTGAAATCGTTTTAACTATTGACATATATGGAATGCCAGTCTTTCTTGAAATCTCTGTTTGATTAAAATTCAATTCGACATAAGTATCGAGTAACATATCTTCATACCAGCTTAATCCTTTCCTTGCCTTCTCAACCTTATTGTAAAGACCTTCTTTATAATCCTTAGAGTAATCCTCTACTTGAACCAATTCCTCTATGCCATCAAGACATTCATACTTTGCTCTGAAGTGCCTAAAGAATGGCTGATTCATTCCCGTTGAATAAATCATGTTAAGCATACACCTAACCAACCAGTATTTTAATCCGTTGCTTCCGTTGTTATTATAAATTGACCAAAATTTGTCATCTGAAATCGAGCAAAGATTTACAAACATTTCTTGCTTTAATTCTTCCCTTAAATTTGCTGGGTGCATTTTCATCAAAGCGCTTTTAATTTCTTTGGAGTTATAAAGTTCTTCAATGATTTGCGACCTGGTCATTCTTTAGATTTTGCGATTATCTCAAATATAAAATAAACGATAAAAGCCACCTCGATTATTCCTACCGCAATGGCTTCCCAAATTAACCTTTCCACTTTTCGAGTTCTCTATTTAAATACCAAACCGCCTTACTCAAATCTTTCTTTTTAAATCCTTTTTTGTCTGCTCTTAATATGTACTTTATTGCATTACCAAGATTAAAGTTAAGGTCAAAAGAATCAATTATATCAATCACTTCGATGCCATTACCCTGATAATGCTCAGGATGATTGACCTCTTCTTTTATAACTCCTTGATAATTAATCTTTTCCATTTGCAAAGTTTACATTATATTCCTCTTAATTCCAAGTAATCCTTAATTTTTTTTGTTTGCCGATATGCTGGGTACGATGCACCGCTTTCCATTTTGATTCTATTCATGTTAATTTCAAGGCTATAATTCAAATCGTGATAGGTAGCGCAATCGATAACTACTTGAATCGTAGGTCGTTGTATTCTCATTGTAATCCATTTGATTGCATTTAGATGGTTATCCTTCAAATCTCATCTAATCTAAATCTTCGAATCAAACTCTCGCAGTCTTCAATCGACCTGACAATTGCATAATAATACCCATGATTAATGGCTATCGATTCAAATGCTTTTTGATTTGGTTGCTGAGTTCCTTTCTCAATCTTAACCTCGACAAACAATCCTTTCCATTTCTTATTAGAAACCATCCAAAACATATCAGCCACTCCAGCCTTTGCTCCTTCCATCTTTAATTTGATAGCAACCAGCCTATGCCTTGCGCCTCCGTTTGGAATTGCATAGAAGTAAAAGTCTTGAGTCCAGTCTAGCCATTTGCATATTGCTACCTGGAGTTTATGCTCATGCTCGTTTCTCATTTGTAAATATATTCTTTAATGCCACCATTAGCCGAACAAGGGAACTGGGTAATTCTATTTATCTCCTTAATTAAATCGGATCTATAAACTTGGGTAGTTCCATCCTTACAAACGCATCCAACAATAATTTTTGAATCAATCGGTTGTTCTATTTCCGAACAAGAGATTAGTAAAATTGCAAACAATATTATTTTCTTCATTTAATTTGTCAAGTTATAACTTTATTTTTTTTATAATTTGTCAGGTTATAGATTTACTTTATGACATAATTTGTCGGATATTACCCTCACTATGTGACATTTTCTTATTTAATGTCGGATTTTACCAACAATAACATTAAACATATTTTACATTTTACTGCAAATTGTCAATCGTGTTTTTGGTTATGCAGATATTCTCCTATTACTTCAGCCTCATCAATTATCCAATGCTCAAACTGAGTTTCGGTAAACGTTGCCCCAACTAATAAAGTTTTTAACGCCTGAAAGTAATCATCCAAGCCAACATCAATATGGTCAAACTCAACCGAAATAATTTTGCCATCAGTTTCCAGGCTTAACTTTGTTTTTTTAGTTATCATTTTTGTTATATTTTAATCTTCCGTGACTTGTGTATAATTTTAAATCGATTGTATCCGTGTAGATATCCTCAGATTCGGAAATTCCGAATACCCACTTTGACTCATTATTTTTTTCTATTGTCCGATTATTTTTAATCGCATAGTAATAAGCATAGCAAATCAATGTCATGGCAGTTCCATAAATTAGTTTTCTTTTCATTTTAAAATATTGTTAATTGGTTTATGTGTTGTTGAAATCTTTTTTGACTTGCATCAAAATAATCCTTATCTAATTCAAATCCAATAAATTCAAACCCCATATCATAAGAAGCAATTCTTGAACTACCACTTCCTAAATGTGTGTCTAAAATCTTATCTCCTTGTTTAGCATATTTATTCAAAATCCATTTATATAAACTTACTGGCTTTTGAGTTGGATGTATTCTATTTAATTGATTTGGAGTTTTATCATATTTTTTAGCACTTGAATTAAAACTTGTCCAAGCTAATTCAAATTGCGCAAAAGTAACATCTTCGCTAAAACCTTTATCCCATAATAACCAACAAGGAGATGGATTTAAAAATTCAGTCATATAATTGCCTCCCCAAATAATTTGATTATTACTTATTCTAAATAATTCATTAAAATAATCTATTCTTGGGATTTATATATCATCTCCAGCAAATTTATGATAATCGCTTTTTTTATCTCCTTTTCTTCTACCCATTGAAACATTTATATTAATACCATAAGGAGGGTCAACAATTGCCAATTCAAAATAATTATCAGGATATTTTTTCATACCTTCTATGCAATCTATATTAAATACCTCACTTTTCATTTTTCGTTTGGTTTAATAGTTCCATCATTATCAATATGACAATCAAATGTAACTAAACTATTAACAAATTTAATATATCCTTGAGTTTTGCAATGCAACTTCCTTTCTTCAATATCCTGAATGCCAGCATATTTATTCCAAAGTTCAATTCGTTCTTCCTTTGATATTGTCGGAATCTTAAATTGTTCTAAGTAATCAAATAGAATTGATAAGCCTCCAGCTATAAACGTAAACTTCTTATCGTTCTTCTCGCAGTATCTAATCTGATTTGCATATTCATTAGCCGTATCAATGGCTTGCTTCATTAATTCTTGGTCGTTTGGTTTTTCTTTCACTGGCTCTATTGGTTTAGGTAAATTCTTAATCTCTTGTCTTGCAAATTCTAAATAAGCACTCATAATTCTTCCAAAGTATTCACAAGAAAAATTCTCATAGCATTTAGAATCCATATTTAACTTGCCAGCAACTGCCATTTCAAAGGCTAATTTTATTTCTTCGCAAGTATTATTACCAAAATTTGACTTTACAAAATTAGTCAATACAAACTTTTCTTCTTCAGTAGGTAGATTGCTTCCACGTAAGCCAACCAAAAGCATTGAGTAGCGTAATGCTTGCTTTATAGTATCTTCGTTGCTTACACGCAAAGTAATGGCGCTTTGTGCTTGTCTTATTGCTATTGCATTACCACTTCCTAAGTGCTTCCATTCTTGCGGCACTTGTTCCGAGTTTCTCAGTTGCATTTCCATTGTTGTTAAATTTATTTTTGTTATTTAACCAGGTTTTAATTCTTCTTTCAATATTAAAAAACTTTTCTAATTCCCATCTTTCCTTTCCTGATTTATTTTGTTCAGTCCAGTAAGCATAAAAATTATCGTATTCATCTCCTAATTCAAAAATGTAAGGAGTTATTATATCTATTAACTTTACTTTACTTTCCTTTACTTTACTTTCTTTTACTTTATCAGCGTTACGAACAAGTTCTGAACGTGTTACATTTTCGCTAACTGATTGATTTTCACGCCATTCTAAAATTCGTTTTGCATTTTTTTCTTTTGAAACTTGATACTTTTTGCTAAAGTTTAGCAATTGTTTGTTAAAAGTTTCTCCATTATTCGAAGAAATCAAATCTTTTTCTTCAATAAAATTCCAAACTTTCTCCAATTTTTTGCCAACATTTAACTGATATTTAAGAACTTTTGTCTTAATTGGCTTCTCTTGTAAAGCAAGTTTTTCTAAAATTGTATAGAATAAACCAAGACCTTCATACCCATACTCAAGATACAATTCAGTTATCTTTTCGTCATTGAATGAATTTGAATCGTGTAGGTAATATTTCATTTTTAAAAATAAAAAAGCCAGTCTGCGTCGGAGTGCAAAACTGGCTTTGGTTATTTAACCTATTAAATTACCCAAGAACTCCGACCCTCTTGGTTAATTATGTCACAATATATAAAATTTAATTTGACTTACAAAGTCTTTTAAGAAAATATCCAGCATAAATTGGATGGTCGTTTTCAAATAACCTGGCATAGTCCGAAGTATAATTATTGTTTACCTTGTAGCCATCATTACCTTCGAACATTGTATGCCATCGGATAACTTCAAAGATTTGCTTTGCTCCTAATCTAACATAGCCACGATTAATCATTTGAAATGCTAACCGCTTAAACTCTACATAGATTTGCGGATTCTCTTCGTGATACTTTTTGAAACTTGTTTTCATTTGGTTTAAATTTTGAGGTTTTATATAATTTCTTGTAATCCCTTTGCAATTGTTTACTTAAATGGTCTTGCCATTGGTTGAATGTTAATTCTTTCATGTCGTTAAATAAACTATTAAATAAAATATCCACACCGCAATTATTCCCACAATGCCCACCATCGTGAGAAACTCTGCTACTTCAGTTGAATTATTCGACTTGCCCTGATTTTTCATCTTGCATTTGTTTAGCTATGATTTGAACTTCTCTCATTACTTCGGGATACTTTACATATCCTTTTTCCCTATTCCTGGTATTCCAATAGACAACTTGTTGAACGTTTAAAACATTCCATTCTCTTGCGCTAAAAGGTAAGATACCTTTCTTATTTAAGCTATCGGCTACGGCCTGATGTATATTACTCTTTTTTATCTTAATCATTATAGTATTGTTTTTTTGATTGATGTTGTACTTGATTTAGATGGAGGATAGAACTCAAATGATTCGCCCGTTTCCTCATCCACCGTTATTGTCTTATTCTTGATTGACTTACAAAACTTTTCGACCTCCTTTTGCTTTTCTTTTAACTCATCAATTTGGTCTTGTAAATCCACCCATTGCTTAGTTGCACTAAAGTCGTATTTCGTTCCGACCTCAGCCACTTGCATCTCGACATTGTGAACTTCGAATCGACCTTTGTCGTATTTTAAAAGTTCGTCAACTGCTTGCTCCTTTAATGTCTTCTCCAGTTCTGAGAATAGCAACTGATACTTTGATGCGATTGCAAGCAAAGACTTAATGTCCTTGCCACCTTCTTTGACTCCCTCGTTAATCAAATGAACCAAGTGATTAATCTGAGCCTTGCTCATGTCTTGGATAGGGTTATGACCAAATAAGCCTATCTCAAATTGTTGTGGATTAAATTGTATCTCTTCCATAATTAAAAAGGTAAATCGTTGTCAACTAATGTAGCACTTGGAATATCAAAAACGGGCGCTGGCCTTGAAGATTGAGCGCTAAACCCTTCCGTTCCTTTAATCTTAAAGTTGCCCAATATTGGAGCATTACTTTCGGGAGTCTTTACTCCGTCTTGCGTTACAAAACCAAAGTTTCCGTAGTTGTCAGCATCTTCTTTAAGGAATCCGCTGATGTTAAGGTAAGTACCTTTCTTACCCTTGTACAATTTAGACTTATCTAATAAGTCGACATTGATTGAAATTGAAATTAATTTGCTCATTTTGTTGGTTGATTAATTGTGAAACTTAATTTTTTAGTTGAAAATAGACTGATAATATCTTTGTCATTATTTATAAACTCTGACTTCTCGGCATATAATGTATTTAATTGCTCGATTGTATTGCATCCGTTAATCATAATTTGCCACCCAGCTAATGGTAATCTTCCGCCAGGTACTTGCTTTGCCTCATCTTTCCCATGAGTATTTGTAGCATCCGAATCCTTTGTGTCATCCAGTGCAAATAATCCATTAAGTGCGTACTTCCTGGCATAAGAACTGCTCGCTCCAGTTACCTGGCTTCCATCCATTCCTTTCTTGCTTTCTTCTTCTCTTGCATATCCATCCGTTGACCACGTTTCCTTGCCGTTTGTAAGCGTCGCAGTTGCCTTAATGTAATATCTATCTCCCACGTTAATTATCGTGTCGCTAATCGTAATAGAATAACCCATCGGATTAACTACTTGCTTGACTGCTTCAAGGATATCTTCAGCACTTCGGTAGTTGTATTTACCGAATGAATTGAACTGACCTTTAGGTGCTTTAACCTTTGCTTGAATTTCTGCTAATTTGTTTTCCATTTTTAGTCTTGGTTTAACTCTATAAATTTTGATTTGTAAACTCGTTCTTCTTGATATACTTTAGACCAAAAGTCTTCGAACCCTTCGCAATACCAGGTACAATGATAATACCCAGCTTCGTCTTGAAATTTTGCTTTATACTTTTTCATAGCCCTGAGATTATAGGTACGATATGCCAAAATAAAAGATATCCAAATATTGCAATTGCAATGCTACCAAGTAAACCTTCACGGTCTGTTTGGTATAAATCTTTGATGTAATCGATAATTTTTTTCATTTGATTGTTGGTTTAAGATTGCCGAAGAATCCGCTTCGGCTCGGTTGTTATTAATATTGAAATACTAAACTTTTAGGCAATTTTTTGCAGCATGTATTTCCAACTGGAAAGCATCCTTGAGAATCATGTCCTAAATAATTTCTTTCTACAGCTATAAAATCTTCTGTAATATGAACGTATTTAGTTTTATCATTTAAATTAGTTGGTTTACCACATACAATACAAGCATCTTGGTCTTTTTTAAAGTTGTAATCTTGCTCAGGATAAACTTTGATTGTGTTTAAATCGAATGTTGTAGTTGAATTTTTCATTGTGTTATTGTTTAAGTGTTTACAAATATAAATATAATTATTAAATAAAAAAACTTTATATAATTTTATTTTAATAATATCTCAATTATTTATTTAACGGTCATATAAAACAAAAATCCCCACCGATATGACCGATAGGGATTCTATTACTTAAACCTATTTAACTATGAAACCACAAACCTACAAAATTTTTCCGTCTCTAATCTGAATATTTTTAACTTTTGATTTACCGTTCTCTATTTCAACTATTGCAAACCCGTGATTGTGCATACTAAACGGCATATACTTTGGACTAAGAAGAGTCAAACACCCAGTACTATAAGTATTTATAAACTCCTTAAAACCACTCTTCTTTTGAGTTGCTGAAGTTCTATGTACATGACCGATTAAAGTATTGCAAATGGTCTTGTTAAATAGATTCTGACTTGGATTAACTCCGCCACCACCATACAATTCATGACCGTGTAATACAAGCAAATTGCCCATCTCCATTCCTTGCCAATCTTCAACCATTGTAATGCCTAATTTATCTAACCTAAAGAATATATTGAATTGAAGGTCGTGTAATTGAGCAAATTCTTCAGCTTCATTATTTAACATTCTTGCAAATCTATTTTCATGATTCCCTAATTTATAATAAATTGGAATCGTTCTAAATATATCCCTTAGCCTTTGTAAAAAATCTCGATTCATATCTACCTCAAGACTTAGATTGCGGGCGTCTTTCGAGGTTTCGTGTCTACTGATGGAAAAAAAATCCTGGACGTCCCCATTCAGGTAAAGGCAATCGATGTTTTCTTCCTTTAAATGCCTTATTGCGCAAGTCAAAGCAGTAAGGTCATGATAAGGAAAATGAATGTCTGAAAGTATTCCAATCTTCTTTAAATGCGGAGGCAGTTTAGCCGAAACATATTCCTTGCCAATGCTTGGTTCTATTCCAAAGTTATCCAAAGTTTCAAGATTATAGTTTGCGACTACTGGCGGAATGATTTTATTTATTTCTTGAGCCGACCTATCCTTTGAAGTTATATTCTTTTTTATCATAAACTTTCTCAGGGAGTCAGCATTTTGATAGCCATACATCTCAAAGAATTGTTTATGGAAATCAGTTTTACTTAGGTTTGTAGAATAAAAATGTTCTCTAATCTTAACTATCTTATCTTCCATTTTCATATTCTTCCATTAATGTATCGACCAAAAATTCGATATTGTTTAAAACTTTCATTCGTAAAACGTATGCAGCATCATCGACGTGTTCGATGTTCTCCATTACATCCATCATCGTGTCAAGTAAATCCTTCGCCCTTGATTTTGGCTTGTCCATCGGCTCGATGTCAATTTTATACATAGATAAATCTTAAATATAAGTAACCAAAGATTATAAGTCCTTGAAAAATAATGGTTAATATACACCAAGTTGGAATGATATTGGTTATTTTTTCTTTATTAGTCAATAAATTATCCGTATGCAAACTTGAAACGTACATATTTTTATACACATTTTCGATTGAATCGATATTTACCGTAGCTTGTATATTTCCCTTGTAAGACCTGATAATTATCTTTCCTTGTGGAACGGTTATCTTTGAGTAGAAAGTGTTTAAAATGCCCGTAGAATCGCAAGGATTCTCAATGATTAGCGTATCATATACCGCATTGAATTTTGTTATTACTTTGTAATCACGGATTGTGTCAATACGAATCTTTTCTTTTTCGATTATGACCGATTTTTGTGGCTTACACGAAATAAAAAAGTTTGCAATTAGCAAACTAAGAATTAGTTTTTTCATGAAAAGTATAATTGAGATTCAGCATTTCTTCGAAGTGTCAATCCATTTAAGACTTTTCCTCCACTCTTATTCCATTTTAAAAACTCCAATTTAATTGACTCATCATTTGGGTCGGCATTTACTTTTTTAAGTAAGGTGCTTTTCTTTAAAGACCCAGCGCCCAAGTTATAGCAAAATGATACCAGTGCATCGAACTGATTTTGATTGATTGTATCCACACAAAACGAGTCAACGCTTCTCTCATAATGTTTAATGACATTTAAAAAAATATCGGTTGCTCTTGCTTCACTAATGGGTGCATCGGTCATTCTAACCTTTGTGCCATCTTCGTAATAAGTGCAACCGATTGATATTGTTGGGATACCAGCTGGACATAAGTAAGGCTTGAGTTTAACTCCCTCAAACTTCTTTATCAGGCTTAGTCCTCTTTGGCTTATTTGGTTGATTTTCATCTAATTTTGCTCTTAACTCAATGTTTTCACTTCGTAAATTATGAATCTCGGTAGTTAAAGAATCAACTTTAATTTTTAATTCTGCAACTTCCGCTTTTAGGTCTGTTGCCATTTCTCTCCAAATTTTAATTGCTTCTTGTACGTTTGTAATTTCAGAAGATTCAACTTCTATTTTTTCTTTTTTGCGACCAAATAACCAGGTAATTAATGACCCAAATAAACCCGTTACTCCTGGTATTACTATCTCTTCCCAATCATTCATTATTATTCTGAAATTGGAGTTATAACTTTCTTTTCAAGACCTAATGTTTCCAATGCCCAATCCACAATAAAAGAATCATCGACTCCCCATTGTGAAACAATTGGCTCAGGTATTACTAAGTTGCCTTCTTCAATCATAGGATTAAATTGGCTCATTAATTTAAAATACAAAGTTTGCTCTATGCCCTCAAGAGAATAATTAACTACCCGAATTTCCACTCGGTCTGCAATCTCTCTTAATCCTTTAATTGGCTCAATAAATACTATCATATTAGTCTTTTAAAAATATCTCTAATAATTGTGCTTTTGCTAAAACGGTAAACGACTCTGAATCTTTTACAAATCCTTTTAAAGTTTCTTGGTCTGACTTGTCTAAATCTAAGACCTCGCCTTTAAATAACTTTTTTGCCCAATCCCAAAATTTAAGTGCATCTCCTTTAGATGCGGAGGCTAATGCACCAGCTAACATTTTACCAGCATTACCACCCTCAAAAACTTGGTCATCAAGACCGATAAAGTCAAAGTTAAAATCTAATTTCATTTGGTTGTTTGTTTAGTTATATTTATAAATAGCTTTTTCAAATTAATTTTCAGGAATAATCTCATTCCCATCTATATTTAAATACCTACCATTAGCATTCCTTCTTACTTTAAAAGTTGTTGGTCTTGATTTAGGCTCATTATAAACTCTATTAATATACGTTTCATGCCTATCAATTCCATCGTTAGAATTAT
>Ga0209088_10001920_pt1 | contig 13113 bp, 7 predicted proteins | sample S_140625_EF_Meta_FD_187324 | JGI IMG/M metagenome (GOLD analysis project Ga0209088, IMG submission 187324) | Freshwater microbial communities from Lake Simoncouche, Canada to study carbon cycling - S_140625_EF_MetaG (SPAdes) (version 2) | ecosystem: Environmental > Aquatic > Freshwater > Lake ...
TCTAAGAACTGCAAAAAGGGTTGGTGCATTTCGGTCAAATTGGTGTTTTCGGCCAACCAATAATTTTCCTCTGCATTTATATTCATCGTGTAGTTACTCGACCATGGTGGTTGTAAGTAGTGATTCCAAATTCCTTGCAAGTTTGCAGGTACATTAGGCGTGCGGGAACTACTAATTAACAAGTAGCGTCCAAATTGAAAATATAAGGTTTCCAAATAGGGATCTGATTCTCCTTTCGCATATCTTTTTAAACGCTCATTCGTCGGTAAATTGGGTGAAGAATCCCCTTCTAATTTTAAAGCAACGCGGTTAAAATAAGTTTGGTAATCCTTAACATGTCTTTTTTTAATTTCATCCCATCCCAAATTCACTGCTTTCGTTAATTGTGTTTGCGCAATGGCCGTTTGATTTAATCCTTGCTTCGCAGGATCTTTGTCGTACCCATTAAAACTAGTCGCGATTGATATATAAATAGTTGCCTCTGTTGCATTTGCTAAAGACAAACTTGAATCCGTGTTCGTAATATTTCCAGAATTGGTTTTAATTTGAATGTTCGTGGTAAAGCGTGTACCTCTTTTTTTATCAAAAATAATTGCGTTACGCTTTTTTTCTACATAATTCGGTTCGGCCTTCACAGGTGCAACCCCATTGGCTTGTAGGAAATTATTAGAAGCCGTGGTCGTGTGTAATAACAGAGATTCAAAACGCACTGTAAACCCTAATGCACCAGGTTTTTTACTTTTTAAATGTATTGCAAAAACCTTGTCAGGATTTGAAACCAAATATTCTCTTTCAATGGTATTGGTATTTGATTCCGTTTTAACTTTTGCAATTGCTTGGTCAATATCTAACTCTCTATAATAATCACTGACAAAAGGATCATCATTAAATTCCAAAAGTAAAGTGCCGAGGGGTGCATAAGATTCTGAAAATTTACCCTGTAATTTCTTTACAAGTGATTGTGCTTTTTTATAATTTTTTTCAGCAAGTGCTTCACGCACTGCTGGTAAATTTTTAAAGGCATTGGGGCTCATATTTGCATTCACTGGCTCACCTGACCAAAGTGTTAAATCATTTAAATATATTTTATCGGTCGAAATCCCACCAAAAACGGTGGCACCTTGTTGCCCATTTCCCAACACCAATGATTCTTCAAAATATTGTGCAGGTGCATCATACCAAAGCTTTAATGGAGCTTGAATAGGAGTAGGATTTACAACTACTTTAGGGGTTGTTTTAATAGGTGCTTTTTTTACAACCTTAGTTACCTTTTTTTGCGATAGTGCTGCTAAGGAAATTAAACTCAAGCAGCCCATAATGAATACTTTGCGCATATAATTAATAATGATTTTTTAGGAATTGAAAATTAATCAAATTTTAAAGAATAGTATGTAAATATTGAATGAAAAACTATTAATTTTAAAAAAAAGAAAAATGGAAGTACATCATTCACACTCGCATCAAGGTCCCAAAAAATTCAAAGAACATTTTTTAGAGTTTTTCATGCTTTTTTTAGCGGTCACGCTCGGATTTTTTGCTGAAAACCAGAGAGAGCATTATGTGGAACGCCATAGAGAAACACAATACATGGAAAGCATGGTGGAGGATTTAAAAAATGACACCATTGAATTTAATAAACAATTGCGAGGTGCAACTTATTTGGTAAATAAATTAGATACTGCATTAAAAATATTTTATAATGATCAGTGGAATGATAGTATTATAAAAAAATTGTACTTGGTTAACTTAAGCTATTTAGGGCGAAGGGATGTTTACTTATCTGAACGAACATCATCTCAACTTAAAAACGCAGGTGGCATGCGTTTAATTCGAAGTCAAAATATTACAGATCAAATTTCCGAATACTGGCATCTTGGAGAGTATGGAAAAACATATGGGGAAGTATATGAAGAATTAAAACTTCAAGCACGTGAACAATCTTACAGCATTTTTAATCAAAAATATTATAATAATATAACGGCGGGAGCTATTGGTACAACTGTTGTTGACGGTGTAAAATTAATGACCAACGAAAAAAAGATTTTAGCAGAATTTGCCAATCGACTTTCTCATATCAGAAACGCGACCGAAAAAGTGCAATTAGTAATTGTTAATAGGCAAAAAGCTGCAGCAGTAAAGTTATTACTAGATATAAAAAAGGAATATCATATTACGGATAAAATAGAAGATGAAAAAAAATAAATTTTCTTTTTTATTTCGACTTGAAACTGAGGTAAATTTTTGTTTGTTAATATTATATTTTACAATGAGTAAATATTGAGATATTTTATTTTATATATTTTATTAATCGGGGTATTACCCTTATATGCGCAAACCACCATTAAGGGAAAGGTGGTGGATAAGGAAACCAATGCACCTATTGATAATGTAAGTGTTTATATAAGTAACTCCTCTAATGGAACGAGGAGTGATGCGGAAGGTAATTTTACACTTACCACAAGATCGCAGGGGCAGTTTGAATTGGTTTTTTCCATCATGGGCTATACCATTAAAATGGTACCGGTAAATACAAGTCAGTCTGTAGGCTTTTTAAATGTCGCTCTATCATCAAAATCAAATGATTTACCTGAAGTAGTATTAAGAACCTATATCAAAGACGGTTGGAAGGTTTGGGGCAAACAGTTTTTAAATCAGTTTATTGGAAGCTACCCTTTGAGTGCGGATTGTAAAATTTTAAATCCTGAGGTTATACATTTTCAATTTAAAAAATTAGACAGTGTATTGATTGCTTTTGCCAACGAAACCATACTCGTTGAGAATAAAAAATTAGGTTATTTATTACATTATGACTTAAGTGAATTTAGATATGACTTTGTTAATGGGCTCATATTTTTTCAAGGGTACCCCTTATTTGAGGATTTAAAAAATAGTGAAACTAAAAAAGTGTTGAAAAAAAGAATGGATATTTATGAAGGATCTGTAATGCACTTTATGAGAAGCCTTTATACCAATAAATTGCGTGAAAATAATTTTGAAATTCGGCAGATGGTTAAAACTATTAATATTGGAGGCAAGCCGATAATAATTGATGGTAATACCAAATACGATAACTCACATAAGGTAAGCTTTGAATTAACTAGTGGTTTATTAAGTGCAGATAGCGTTGCCTATGGCGAAAATGAAAATACGGCTGCTTTATTTTTTAAAAATTTTTTACAAGTTACTTATACCAAAAAAGTTGCACCTGCCTATTATAGTAGGTCTTATAATACTAATGGTCAAGGTATTGTGTCGGAAATTACCTTAATAAACAAACAGCCGCTATTAGTATATTCAAACGGAACTTATTACGAGCCCACTAGTTTACTGCTATCCGGATATTGGGGCTGGTCTGAGAAAATTGGGTATTTACTGCCGTTTGATTTCACGCCAATTAAAAACTAATAAGTTTACACAAAAAATTATTCAGATTAAGTTATTGCTTAAATTGAAGTAGCGTATACAATAATAAATATCAAACATTTAAAATATGGAAAGAAAAGATTTTATTGAACAAGTTGGTTTAAGCGGTGCTGCAATATTAATTTTTGGTTGCATGCAAGGATGTTCGAAATCAGACGGAACAACAACAAATAATAACGGAAATAATAATAATAATACATCAGTTGACTTTACGATCGATATTAGCAAATCACCTTATGATGCTTTAAAAAATATTGGCGGATTTTATCTGGAGCCAATTACGAATGTTATTGTGGTTAAAACAACTGCTAGTGAAATAATTGCTGTTAGTGCGATTTGCACACATCAGCAAGCAAGCATTACCTATCAGGCAAATAATAACCGTTTTTATTGTGCTGCACATGGTTCTGTATTTGCTACAACTGGCGCTGTTACAACTGGTCCTGCAACTACTGCTTTAAAAAAATACCAAACTAGTTTAACAGGGACTATGTTAAGGGTCTTTGCCTAAATATAAACGAGCAAATCCTCCTACCACCGAGGTGTTAATTGAGGTCCTTTTAAAAGGGCGCTATTTTAAAAAATAGCGCCCTTTTTTATATTTCAGGCAGTAAAATTCGTAATATTACTATTCAGTTTTCTTATCTAATTTTATAAAATTCCTATTATGATAAAGTTATTCGTTCGTAGTTTGTTTTTATTATTATTCGCAACGATAGCGAATGCGCAAAGCAATTCAGATACTGCTGAATTGAATAAAACATTCAAGCAAGTAAAATGGAGAAGCATTGGGCCTTTTAGAGGCGGCAGATCCAATATTGCAGTGGGTGTTGCCAGTAATCCCATGGTATATTATATGGGTACCACTGGTGGTGGACTTTGGAAAACCGAGGACATGGGACTTAGTTGGAATAATATTTCTGACGGATTTTTTAAAACAGCAACAGTCGGAGGTATTGCGGTTGCAGAAAGCGATCCTAATATAGTGTATGTGGGTATGGGAGAGCACGCAGTAAGAGGCGTGATGACACACCATGGAGATGGCATGTATAAAAGTACAGACGCAGGAAAAACTTGGAAAAAAATTGGGTTGGATGCAACGCATCATATTGCACGTGTTGTTGTTGATCCAAAAAATTCAAATATTGTTTTTGTCGCTGCACAAGGTTCATTGTTTAGTACTTCAAATGATCGTGGTATTTATAAATCAACTGATGGTGGTACAACATGGAATAAAGTTTTATTTATTGATGATAAAACGGGTTGTGCTGAATTATCTATGGACATGAATAACCCAACTATTTTATATGCTGCGATGTGGGAACATGGTCGTACACCCTGGAAAGTAACTAGTGGTGGCCCTGGTAGTGGTTTATACAAATCAACTGATGGTGGTGCTACTTGGAATAAAATGCAAGATGGTTTGCCAAAAGAAATGGGTAAAATGGCAATCACAGTAAGTCGTGCAAACTCAGAAAAAGTTTATGCGCTTATAGAAAGTGATTTTACAAAAGAGGCCGGTGGAATGTACGTATCAGAAAATGCAGGAAAAACATGGAGCCACGCAACCAGCGATCATCGTATCATTGGAAGAGCATGGTATTATATTGAAGTATTCGCTGATCCGATTGTCGAGAACACATTATATGTAATGAATGCGCCTGCATTAAAATCAACAGATGGCGGAAAAACTTGGGAAAACATTTCATCCACCCATGGTGATTATCATAACTTATGGATAAATCCAAGCAATAGTAATAATATGATTATTGCAGATGATGGCGGTGCCGCAATCACTTTTAATGGTGGAAAATCATGGAGTAGTCAAGATATTTATGCAACCGCACAATTTTATCGCATCAATGTAGACAACGAATTTCCTTACAATATATATGGAGGACAACAGGATAATAGTTCTGTAAAAATTGCTAGCCGCTCATTTAGAGGAGGCATTAATACAACAAATTGGAGTGCATCCGCTGGTGGCGAAAGTGCCTTTTTAGCATTTGATCCAAATAATCCAAGATATGTTTTGGGCGGGAGCTATCAAGGAACTATTGAAGTATTTGACAGCAAATCAAAAGGAAGCACCAATATCATGGCAGCCCCTATTCAATATTTAGGGAAGGATGCAAAAGATGATAAATACAGATTTAATTGGAACGCACCTATTATATGGAGTAAGCACGAACCAAATACTTATTACCATGGCGCACAAGTTTTATTGCGCACAACCGATATGGGAAAAACTTGGACCGAAGCTTCTCCTGATTTAACAAGAAATGAAAAAGCCAAACAAGGAAAACCAGGTGGGCCATATACCAATGAAGCAGTAGGCGCCGAAAATTATGGAACACTAAGCTATGTGATTGAGTCGCCTAATGAAAAAGGCGTTATCTATACAGGAAGTGATGATGGTTTTGTTCAATTAACTAAAGATGGTGGTAAAACATGGAAAAATGTAACACCAGCAGGGCTTGCAGAATGTTTGATTAACTCAATCGAAGTATCTCCCTTTGATAATGCAACAGCATATATTGCAACCACAAGATATAAATTTGACGATCATACGCCTGGATTATATAAAACAACCGATTATGGTAAAACATGGACAAAAATTAATACAGGAATTGCTGCAAACGCATTTACAAGAGTCATTAGAGAAGATACCAAAGTAAAAGATTTATTATTTGCAGGAACTGAATTTGGAGTTTATATTTCACGCAACGGTGGAAAAAACTGGATGCCATTTCAATTAAATTTACCGAATACGCCTATTACTGATTTACGTATTCATCAAGATAACTTAATAGCGAGCACCTCTGGCAGATCGTTTTGGATATTAGATGATTTAAATTTATTTAGACAATACAAAAAAGATACCAATAACGCCCTATTGTATCAACCCACCAACGCCTACCTTGCGAATGGCTATAGTGAATTAGACCAAAACAACGAAGAATTTAATGGTAGTAAAATGTTTGAGGGTGTGAATCCTGCAACAGGTGTCGTTGTTTATTATCAGCTGCCTACTTTAAAAGAAAAAGAAGTAGTTACATTGGAAATAAAAGATGCTGCAGGAAATATAGTTAGAAAGTTTAGTTCTACATCGGAAGCAGACAACAAAGTTGGTGGACGTCGCAATCAGAGGGAGCCGAAACTAACTACCAGCAAAGGATTAAATCGTTTTGTGTGGGACATGCGTTATCCAAGCATACCAACCATTCCAGGTGTTTATATTGAAAGTAGTTTTAGGGGTCACAAAGCAATACCTGGCAACTATACCATCACGTTGAAGGCGGGTGCGCAAACAAATAGCACAACAGCTACAATTTTAGCCAATCCATTATATCAAGTAGGCGAAAATGATTACAAAGAATTTGACGCATTAATGAAACAAATGGAAGGAGAAGTTATTACGATGCATTCCATGATTCTTGATTTATATGAAAGTAAAAATCAATTAGAATCAGTTTTGAAAAATTTATCTTCAGATAGCAAATACAGTGCAGTAAAAACGGCAGGCGAAGAATTGGTCAAGCAATTAAAAGCTTGGGATGAGGATATGATACAACGCAAATCAACCGCTTATGATGATGTTGAAAATTTTCCTAATAAGTTTACTGCTGATTATATGTTTATGGTCAATCAAAACGAAAGCGATATTCCAAGAATAAATCAACCAGTACTTGATTTATTAAAAGAATATACGCCTAAATGGGAGGCTTTAAAAGCAAGAGGCCTTGACTTAAAAAATAACCTACTTCCGGCTTTAAATAAGCAATTGTGGGAGGCCGGTGTTGGTGCAGTATGGATACATTAGGAAACCACTAAAATAAATTTTTGCGCTTGTTGAAACAAACAGGCAATACAAAGGCCAAAGCCCAAACTTACTAGTTAAGTTTGGGCTTTTCCTTTACAGGATACATAATAAATAAGTAAATTTGCCATGATACTATAGACTACATTATTAATTAGGGAAATGAAGGGCAAACTACAAAAGCTATCTACACAACTTAAAGGCGAATTATACGATGATACCACCATGCGAACGCTTTATGCAACGGATGCATCGGCGTATCGTGAAATGCCATTAGCGGTTGCCATTCCCAAAACAAAGGATGACATTCAGCTTTTAATTCAGTTCGCCAAAGAAAATAAAACAAATTTGATTCCTCGAACTGCTGGCACTTCACTAGCAGGACAGGTAGTGGGAAATGGGATAATAGTAGATGTATCAAAACATTTTACAGAAATCATTGAATTAAACGAACAAGCATCCTGGGTTCGTGTACAGCCTGGTGTCATAAGAGATGAGTTAAATTTATTTTTACGCCCCCATGGGTTATATTTTGGACCAGAAACTTCCACTGCAAATAGAGCAATGATTGGTGGCATGGTGGGAAATAATTCATGTGGCTCCAATTCGGTCATCTATCGAAGTACGCGCGAACATTTAATGGAAGTCACCGCTTTTTTAAGTGATGGCACTGAGGTTGTTTTTAAAGCATTGTCATTGGATGACTTTCATGCAAAATGCGAGTTAACAACATTGGAAGGCACTATATATAAAAGCATGCGTAGCATGTTAAGCAATTACGACAACCAAGTTGAAATTAAAAAAGAGTTTCCTAAAAAATCGGTTGAACGAAGAAATACTGGATATGCAATTGATGTGTTAGTAGATATGGCGCCATTTACAGCAGGCGGTGATGATTTTAATTTTTGTTCACTCATTGCGGGATCGGAAGGCACACTCGCTTTTATCACTGAAATTAAATTACACTTAAACCCTTTACCTGAAAAGGAAATTGGATTATTATGTGTGCACTTTAATAGTATTGACGAAGCTTTACGCGCTAACTTAATTGGATTAAAATACAATCCATCTGCGAGTGAATTAATTGATCATTATATATTAGAATGTACTAAAGAAAATATTGAGCAAAGTAAAAATAGATTTTTTGTAGAAGGTGATCCTGGAGCTATATTAGTAATTGAATTTACAAAAGCAACGCGTGCCGAAATTACAGACTTGACAAATAAAGTGGAAGCAGATATGCGTGCAGTTGACTTGGGTTATCATTTCCCTGTATTATTTGGTGCAGACACCAAAAAAATATGGACCCTACGAAAAGCGGGGCTTGGGCTTTTAGGAAATTTACCGGGCGATGAAAAAGCAGTGCCAGTCATTGAAGACACGGCCGTGGATGTTGCCGACTTACCTAATTATATTCGAGATTTTAATGAAATATTAGTGAAGCATAATTTACATGCGGTACATTATGCGCATGCAGGATCGGGAGAAATACATTTGCGCCCTATTATTAATTTGAAAACGGTGGAAGGAAATGAACTATTCCGAACCATTGCACAGGAAGTAGCAACGCTGGTAAAAAAATACCAGGGTTCTTTAAGTGGTGAACACGGGGATGGACGATTAAGAGGCGAATTTATAAAACAAATGGTGGGTGAAAAAAATTATGCATTATTAAAAACGGTAAAATACACTTGGGATGCAGACAATATTTTTAATCCCAATAAAATTGTGGATACCCCACCCATGAATAGCATGTTAAGGTATACCCCAGGTCAATTTACCCCCGAATTCAAAAGCATATTTCGATTTCACCAACAAGATATACTACAACATGCCGAACAATGTAATGGTTCTGGAGATTGTAGAAAAACACATTTATCAGGAGGAACCATGTGTCCTTCGTTTATGGCAAGCAAAAATGAAAAAGATACGACTAGGGCGCGTGCAAATATTTTAAGAGAATTTTTAACCAATTCAGATAAATTAAATCGCTTTGATCATAAAGAAATTTACGAGGTGATGGATTTATGTTTAAGTTGTAAAGCTTGTAAGTCAGAGTGTCCATCCAATGTGGATGTGGCTAAGTTAAAGGCGGAGTTTTTACAACAATATTATGACGCCAATGGCGTGCCATTTCGTTCCAAATTAATTGCCAACTTTACAGCAGCTGCAAAACTAGCTTCCTTATTTCCAAACTTATATAATTTTATTATCAGCAATGTGATCACCGGAGCAGTGATTAAAAAACTATCCGGCTTTGCTATTAAAAGATCCATGCCAAAAATATCAAAAGTAACTTTAGAAAAGTGGTTCAAAAAAAATTATACCTCCAGTAATACAAAAGGAAATAAAAAGGTGTACTTGTTTTGCGATGAGTTTACCAATTACAATGATGCGGAAATTGGAATTAAGGGCGTTTTATTATTGGAAAAATTAGGCTATGAAGTTTTATTACCAAAGCAGGTGGAAAGTGGCAGGGCTTGGCTTTCCAAGGGATTATTAAGACAAGCTCAAAAAATTGCGAATCAAAATATTGAATTATTAGGCGCAGTGGTTTCAGCTGATATTCCATTGATTGGCATTGAACCTTCCGCAATTCTTACTTTCAGAGATGAATATCCTGATTTGGCGTATGATCAAAATTTGGATACTGCTAAAGCATTGGCCAAAAACGCTTTTTTAATTGATGAATTTATTGCCAATGAAATTAGCAAAGGAAATATTCAAAAGGAAGTATTCACTAAAAACACAAAGCTCATAAAATTACATGGTCACTGTCAGCAAAAAGCAATTGCATCAGTCGCCCCAACGCAATCCATACTTTCATTCCCTGAAAATTATAAAGTGGAAGTGATTGCATCAGGTTGTTGTGGTATGGCCGGATCATTTGGCTATGAAAAAGAACATTATGATTTATCTATGCAAATTGGTGAATTGGTATTATTGCCTGCCGTAAGGAATCAGTTAAACGATACCATCATTGCAGCACCAGGTACTAGTTGTCGCCATCAAATAAAAGATGGGGCACAAAAAACAGCACTACATCCTGTTGAAATACTATTTGAAGCCTTGGTCTAATAGCTTGTTACATTTAATAGGTTAAAATAAAATGAGTAACTTACAACTTAAATATACATAATCATGCAAGAACAAAATTTCAAGAACCATGCGAAAATGGTGCCCGGCTTTCATTACATTGGAATGTTATCAATACTCGCCTTATTAGGTGGATCCATTAATTATTTATGCCGTGCTACCCCTGAAAATAAGTATTTGGCTGCTTTATTAACCTTGGCTGCATTTATATTTGCAGTTTTATGGATATACATTCGCACATTTCCATTAAAAGCGCAGGACCGCGCTATTCGTGCCGAAGAAAATTTGCGTCATTATGTTTTAACTGGAAAATTATTTCCTGCAGAATTAAAAATGCCTCAAATTATAGCACTTCGTTTTGCACCCGATAGTGAATACTTAGCTTTACTAGATCGCGCGATCAAGGAAAATTTGTCTAACAAAGAAATTAAAGCGGCGATTCAAAATTGGAAAGCAGATCATCATAGATTATAAAATATTTTTTTAATATTTTAAAGCGTAGCAAATACACTTTAAAAATAGCGGCTCCCTTCATTGGCAGCCGCTATTTTTTTTCAAAAAACGATTTAATATTAACTAGCATTAGCAACACAAGTAATTGCAAAAATGCCGCCACCCCATACCAATCATAAATAACCTGCCTTTAGCTTGTTTTATTAGTCATAAAATCATTAAATTCATTCTTCAAATTGAGGCTTGAACCAAGGGTGTTCAAGAAAAAATTCAAACAACTATTATGAATCAAATGAAATCCTATTTTATTGCATTTTTACTTGTAATAACGATGCAAGTGGGTGCACAAAACCGAGTGTTGGTATTTTCTAAAACAGCAGCTTTTGTACATGGCTCCATCAAGGTTGGAAAGTTGGCGCTAATAAAATTAGGTGCTGAAAATAATTTTATTGTAGATACCTCACAAGACGCTTCTGTTTTTACTGAAGATAATTTGAAAAAATATAGTGCGATTGTTTTTTTAAGTACGACCGGAGATCTATTGGACAATAAACAGCAAGCCGTTTTTGAGCGTTATATTCAAGCAGGTGGAGGCTATGTCGGTATTCATGCAGCAACTGATTGTGAATACAATTGGCCCTGGTATGGAAAATTATCTGGTGCCTATTTCCAAAGTCACCCAAAGCAACAAACGGCTAAATTAATTATCAACGACAATACACATCCAAGCACAGCACATCTTCCAGCTGTATGGGAAAGATATGACGAATGGTATAATTTTAAAAAAGCACCAGGTAATGAAGTTAAAGTGCTAATCAGCATCGATGAAAAATCGTATGAGGGCGGAAAAAATGGGGATAGTCATCCAATGGCTTGGTATCATGATTATGATGGTGGTAGGGCTTTTTATACTGAGCTTGGACATACGAATGAATCTTTTGCTGAGCCACTTTATATGCAACATCTTTTAGGGGGTATAAAATATGCGATGGGAAATAATGTGAAACTAGATTATTCAAAAGCAAAATCATATTTAATCCCTGATGAAGATCGTTTTACAAAAAATGTATTAGCTGGTGGTATGTTTGATGAACCAACTGAAATGGCGATACTTCCTAATTTTGATATTTTAGTTGTACAACGTAAAGGAGAAGTGATGTTTTATAATCACCTAACTAAAAAGGTGACGCAAGTAGCTAAGCTTGACGTGTATCACAAAACAACAGCCAAGGGTGTTAATGCGGAAGAGGGATTAATAGGTGTAACTGCCGATCCCGATTATGCAAAAAATAATTACGTTTATTTGTTCTATGCGACAAAAGATACTGCAGCCAATAGATTATCTCGTTTTGTATTTAAAAACGGGAAGCTTGACATGGCTTCAGAAAAAAAGATCATTGACGTTGCAACCACAAGAGATATTTGTTGTCATACCGCAGGCTCTCTTACTTTTGGACCTGATGGATCCTTATTTATTTCAACAGGGGATAACACAACGCCTTTTAATCAACCAGATTCAAAATATACTTTAGAAGGTTATGGACCAATAGATAATCGTCCTGGATTTGAGCAATATGATGGTCGCAGAGGATCAAGTAATACCAACGATTTAAGAGGAAAAGTGTTGCGTATCAAAATAAATCCAGATGCATCATATTCAATTCCTGAAGGAAATCTTTTTAAACCAGGTACACCAAAAACAAGACCTGAAATTTATACCATGGGCGCCAGAAACCCCTATCGTATCTCTGTTGATAGAAAAACCGGTTTCTTGTATTGGGGTGATGTTGGACCTGATGCAGGTGGAGATAAGTTTGAAGAAAAAGGCCCTCGTGGGTATGATGAATTAAATCAAGCGCGTAAAGCGGGTTATTTTGGGTATCCTTTATTTATTGGAGGCAACTATCCTTATCGACAATTTGATTATGAAACCGGAGTTGTTGGTGATTTCTTTGACCCTAAAAAACCATTGAACTTATCAAAAAATAATACAGGATTAACTGAATTACCTCCCGTAAGTCCCGCATTTATTTGGTACCCATACGCGCTCTCCACTGAATTTCCTGAAGTGGGTTCGGGTGGACGAAATGCAATGGCAGGACCCATTTATCACGGTGAATTTTATCCGAAGGAAACGAGATATCCAGAATACTTTAATAATAAACTCATGTTTTACGAGTGGATTAGGGGTTGGATAAAAATGGTATCCATGGATCCAGAAGGTAACTATCAACAAATGGATCCATTCATGCCCAACACCAAATTTAATAGTCAAATTGATATTGAAGTTGGGCCCGATGGAAGATTTTATGTTTTGGAAT
>Ga0209088_10001921_pt1 | contig 13107 bp, 28 predicted proteins | sample S_140625_EF_Meta_FD_187324 | JGI IMG/M metagenome (GOLD analysis project Ga0209088, IMG submission 187324) | Freshwater microbial communities from Lake Simoncouche, Canada to study carbon cycling - S_140625_EF_MetaG (SPAdes) (version 2) | ecosystem: Environmental > Aquatic > Freshwater > Lake ...
TCATTATCCAATTTAATCCATGCTTGAACTCTTACTCCATTAAATATTTGCCCTCCCAATAAATCTTCAACATTCTTACCTACTTTATCAGTTATTTCCTGCTCCACTTGATTAGATAGATGATTCCATAACATAACTCTTACTTTATAATTTACATGATTTAATACTTTACTTCTTATATTCTTCATATTTCTAAAATTTGTCTTATTCGTTCCCATTCTTGATCTAATACTTTAGCTTCTAATTCATCCCCTACTCCATTTCCAATTCGATCCCATATTTGCTTATCCCCCTTGTTCCATATTTTTTTTCTTAATTTAGTTGCTACTTGTTCACTTAGTTGATTAATCAAAAGCGTCCTTATTTGATACATCTTTTCGTTGATTTGATTTGCAGTCTTCATAACTTGATATTTTGTGCTACAGGTTGCCATATTAGATTACGTGCTCTATTTTTTACTTGATTCCGTACTTCATTATATACTTGGTTAGATGTTGATATCCACAATCCATTAAGCAGTTGATTACCCCCCTGCTGCCATAGTTTATTTTTAATCTCCTCCTTCACATTCTTCATAACTTTATTTTTCTTATGACTTGATCCCATGCTTGGTTTTTTGTCTCGCTATATACTTGACCATGTGTTTGATTATATATTTGATGACCTACTTTATCCTTTATTTTATCTACTGTTTCATGATTTACTTGATTTTCTATTCTATCATACAACTTATATAGCACTAGGTTTTGTATTTTATTTTTTACCTCATCATTATCTATATTCTTCATGTTTTGTCTTTTCTCGATTATAAAAGAAGTTAAGGTTTCAGGAGATTCTTTACTTAAAGCATCATCCAATTTTCTTCCTAGATCCTTTAAGTTAATCATTTCTTATACTCTTTCGGGAATCTACTATCACCCCACAAAATAGGCTTGTCCAAACATTCCAACATCCGAATCAGCATAAATCTAAAATCCGTAGCATCCTCAATTTCCATTTTACAAGATTCTACAGTAGATGCATCAGGAGTTCCATCCTCATTGTAATATACCTCATGAATCTTGAATACGACATTCTTTCCAACTTCGTAAGCTAGCACTCTATAATTCCAACTCATAAAACAGTTTTGCGCGGGGAACCCAAATGAATAATAACATCCCAGCAATTAAATAACAAACATCCTTAACATGAATACAAAGATACAACATAAAATAATAACATCTAAATAAAACATCAATAAAGACATTAATATAATCATAACTTTACATTTCGTATTACTTGATGATACACTTGTCTACGTACTTGACTATTTACATGTACAATCATTTCGTCATGTATTTTATCATATAGTTGATTGCTTGTTTGTCTAATTATTTTACTACGTATGTTATCACGTATCATAATAAATAGATAATCATTAATTTGTTCGTCAATTATCTTCATAACTTCATGTTTTCTTTTACTTGCTCCCACAATTGATTACTTACTTGATTGTTTATCTGACTATATGTTTTGTAATTTGTTTTATCCTCTACTTTACTCCATACGTCATCACATACTTTATCACTTATTTTTTTACTTACATTCTTCATAACTTCGTATTTTCTGTTACTTAACTTCTCACTTGACTCCTTACGTTGTCACTTACTTGATTATTTACTGTAAATCTTATTTGATTTATTATTTGTATACTCATCATATTGTCAACTCTTTTTATTATTTGACTAGATACTTTACTACTTATTTTATCACCTAATTTATTACATGATTTATTATGTACTACACAAGCTACTTCACTTTTTACATTCTCCATAACTTTACATTTTGTTGTACCTGGTTAATTACTTGAATCCATAATTGATCACTTGTCTGCTCACTTGTCTGCTCACCTATTGGAGCTCTTACTTTATTCCACACTTTATTCCACACTTGATTTCCGGCCTGATTCCCTAATTTATCTGTTACTGGACTTACTATTTTACTTGCTATCCTATCTCTTACTTTATTTTCTACATTCTCCATAACTTTACATTTTGTTTTACCGGGTTTTCTGAATATTTCGCGGGGACACTACATAATACATAATCCCAGCAATACATCATTTAATCATAATACAAACATACAACATTAAAATAACATATCCAAACATAATAACAATAAAAATAAAATAAAAACATCCAATATAACATTAATACATTTATACCATCATGTACGGTATCATGTGCAGTATCATGTACGGTATCATGTCTTCCATACATCATCCAATAAAGCAATCCATATAACATCTAACATACATTACATAAAGACATCTACATACATTACATACAACATACATTCCTAACATAAAGAATAAAGAATACAATCCTAATGAACATGATAGTAACATGAAGAGATATGTGATAAATGACGGAAAATGAGATAAATATAAAGGCTAAATCAATCAAATGTAAGAGCAGTGATGGAAATGACATGCAGATATCGGGGAATGAGCAACAAAAAATACGCTCTATAATGTATGTGGATTTGTAGTGCATGCGTATTTAAAGTATTGTCAAGTTGAGGGAAGTCAGGCGAATTTTTTCATCGAATGCCTTTATTTCGCACACACGAGGCTTCTAATAAACTTTGGGCGGAACCCTTCGTCTAGTTCCACCCACCATGAGAAGATGCAGCAGAATGAACGCTACATGCCTTAAAATGGATTCTATGATGTCTAATGTATGGTAATGTTTAACACATGTTTAATTACGTAATATATGAGGGTTGGAGTGACTATGAGGATAAACGAGATGATGTATACTTGTTTGTCCGTTAGTTTAGATACCCAATGTTCATTATTTTCTTCCATTTTGTTTGATTTTTGCAACATTACATCGAAAAAACATGATTAATGATGTATTTTTTCATCATTTGTGCATTTTTTAGACATTTTGTTGTGCATTTTTAAGAATTGTCGATAAAAAATAGCATTGATTGTCAACGTTTTATGTTTTTTTTGATCTTTTTGTGGCCGGGTTGATAGAATAAAATGCATCTTTCTCATCTAATTGACATGTATGAAATTGAAATACCATTGACAATCAATCATTTACATTTTTTGTTGATCTTTTTGTGGCCAGGGAGATAGAAATAATAAGAAAGAGGGCTAGCTTGCGCCGGCCCCCTTCTCACATGCAACCATTAACCAATTACGTCTATGATACATGTAATAGATAAAGCAATCCCAGAGAAAAGGAGTAACGTTCCAGGGACATTTTTCTCCCATGCAGATTTTACTTCGGCTTTGTCAGCTAAGATTACTAGTCCCATGACCATAAAGATAATAGAAATGGTAGTCAATGAAATTAAAACGGTTGTTGATAACATTTTAAAAAGATTTAATGGTTATGTTAAAATTAATTCATGTGATATTAGAATGGTAAGTCGTCATCTGATAGCAATGATGTCTCTGATGCTTTAGATGTTGGGAACGAATTAGCGAATGTATCATCGAAAGCGTTCTCTTTAGGCTTTGGTGCCGGCTTATAGGAACTTGCTGCGTTCTTATTGTCATCTTTCTTGTAAGTATCTATGCTAATGGCGTGAGTTCTAAACTTGTCATTGTCACTTACTTCTTTTAATGGCCAGGCGATGAGCGGGAGATACTTCTTACCGGTCTTCTCTGACACATAAACTAATGGTGTCACCTCCGGATCCTTCATACATATCTCAAACAAGTCGGTGATGCATATACTCATACCAAAGCCGGTAGAATCTTTTGTTGTGATTAGTCTGCCGTTACCTACAAACTTCTTTTTCTGTTGTTCCATGATAAATTGTTAGTGGGTTGCCCCCTGTTTGTTTATGTTAATAAATTCTGTTATCTGTTTGGCCATATTCAAAGTAATCCAAGGGTATGACTTACCGTTCTCTTCCATGCTTACTATGTTTATGTTACCGGTTGGAGTGTGGATCATTCCCATGTACTCCATGTATTGTTTAAGAACCGGATTAAAGTCACCGGTTAGTACGTACAATTCAACTCCGTTGGTTTGAAGCCGGTTGCCGCAGTATCTAACACCGTTCAACCTAATGGAGAGTGCGTCGTTGAATCGTTCTTTAAATGTCTCCAAAGTCATCGTAAGCATCTTTTATGAATTGTTTACTTAGTACGTACATGTAGTGAGACTTAAACGTTTCTTTAGCCACGCCGTATATTTCCTCCTGGCTCTTCTTTAGCTTTAGCTCCTTCTCTATGTTTTGTACATCCGGAGAGTAGGTGTAGGTCTTCTTCGTTACTTTCGTTACCGTTATAAAGGAAGTGGATAGCGTTGACAGATCCTCTTCAATCAAGGCCTCCTGTACCTCCTTCTTAAGTGCGTTCTCTTTTTCCTCTAACTCTTTTCGTTGTTGTATGAGGACTGCCGTTCTATTCAACAGCCGTTCTATTTTTTCATTTTCCATGTTGATCATTTTAATATGCTGCAAAGATAATACATTCTTTTGACATATGCAAGCCCCGGCGAATATTTTTTCCCTGTATTTTTTTGGCCTGTAATCTAAATGCGTTCCTTAATTTTCCGCGGGGTCAAATTTTCCACTTTGCCGAATGATATTCACTAGGCTCTTCTTTTTTTTCTATCTCTAAGATTCCTTTACATGATTTATAATATTTTCCTTTATCAGAATCTATTTTAATCTCATGATTTATTTCATCTATGAATTCTTTAATCTTTGGAACTTTTACATTTTCAGATACTTTTTCCATATATTCTAAAAATGATTCTACATCTTTTTCAGATTTTAATAAGAATGCTTGCATGTTTTTTTCTTCATCTTCAAATAATGGAAAGAAGAAAATGTTTTTATCATCTTCTGGATCTTCTATTAATAGATAAGCTGTACATACATAATTGGAATCCGGATATGTTTTAATGGATGTTATTACCGGATGGTTCAAATGCATCTTAGTATCTAATGGATCTCCTAATGATAATGAATCTAATGATATAAGATCTGTTGCTCCTAATTGTTTTAACATGTGTTGGAATGTTTTTAATTTGTTAGTAGATAGAATTTCACCGCCGAAAGTAGATCCCTAAAGTTCCGGTATTCTTCTTTGTCGAAGTGGTACCGTTTCTTCCGGTAGTTATAAGTGACCTCCTCTTCCCGGCCACTAAAAGCTGTTATGAGGTTGTTCTGCTTGGGCCTAACGAAAGCTAACATGTAGTCTACTGTCTCTACGAAATCCTTGTGTCTACTAACAATAACATAATCTAATTTGTTCTCGTCTGGCACAAAAAATACCGTGCTGTTTATGATAGAATAAATCGGGCTCTCTGTGCTATCCGACTGTCCGTAAGATAACAAAGATACGAATAATAAGGCAAATAAACTAATTGATTTCATATAATTTGTTGTTTGTTTTTAAAAAGGAAGGTAGGTTAACCGGGGAGGTTAGAGCCCACCTTCTATATACACCACTTAAACTTTGCTCTTTATACACCGGTCTGTTCCATTATTTTTCGGTGCGTTATATTGTCTATAGAATCATACCATTGTAAAAACCGTTTGATCCCTTCTCTATATTTCACTTTCGGTTCGTAGCCTAGACTTTTCAGCGGGGCTACATCAGATGCAGTAAAGTACACATCCCCATCCTGCATCCGTTCAAAATTCCGCAGGGCTCCAATACCAATCTCCTCCTCCAGGACATCAATGAAATCTAATATCTTAATGCTCTCATTGCTACCAACATTATATAACATGTACTTGACATCCGTTTCATTTTTAATCACAATATTAATCCCATCAATAATATCATCAATGTAAGTAAATTCTCTAAACATCTCTCCATGATTATAAATGTCAATAGGAATGTTATTATGAATGTTATATGTAAATTTATAAACCATCATATCCGGTCTACCCCATGGACCATACACTGTAAAGAATCTAAGCCCTGTAGTACGCATGTTGAACAAATGACTATATACATGTGCCGTCAATTCATTCATCTTCTTAGTCGCTGCATAAAAGGATACCGGCCCATCTGTTCTATCATCTGTACTAAATGCCATATCCATGTTATCTCCCATTCCATATACACTTGAACTAGATGCATACACTAAATGCTTTACATCATATTTCTTACATGCTTCTATAATGTTTAAGAATCCTTGAACGTTTGATCGGGCAAATAGATCCGGATCTTTGACACTGGCTCTAACTCCGGCCTGTCCTGCTAAGTTCACTACTATGTCAAACTTGTGCAGAGAGAATATAAGTTCTACCTTCTTCTTGTCTGCTATGTCTAAGTTGTAGTAACCCACGCCTTTAGATATCGGCAGGGTATTCAATCTCATACTTTTTAATAACTGGGTATCGCTTCCATCAAAGAAGTCCACACCTATCACTTTGTGGCATTGGGTTAACATAGAGTGTGCTAGCTGACTGCCTATGAATCCTGCGACCCCTGTTATTAGTACTTTCATGTTAGTTATCTTTTAAGAACTTATACAATTCCACGAACAGCAGGGAAGCCTCCTCCCGGGTTAGTACCATCTTTCCTTTCTGGTTAATGTAAGAGTGCACTACAAGAACCTTCTCATCAATGCCGGATCCTTCATGCACAGATACAACGGCCTGTTCGGTAAATTTTGTTTCGTAACTCATGTTATTTTTTTCTGAGAGTATCTTCAATTTTCTCTACAAAAACTGCTATTACAAATAATGCAATCGTGGAAAAAGTTGCTAAAAGTGGATACAATCCATACGTTAAAAAATTGTTCATAGTTTTAGTTTTTAGTGGTCAGGACAGGAGTCGAACCTGCCCTTACCATTTTATTTACATGTGCATAGACAAGAACGGTTTATACACTATGTCTCCCTTGTCTTCTATGGAGAGCATTACATAGTCATCATCTTCGCACCATGAATTCCAACCATCGTACCAATCATCTTTTGTGTAGTCAGTCCAATCAGCTGACCTGTCTCTATTTATTTCATCCAAGACATCCAATATATCCCATGTTAATTCTTCATTAGATATAAGGTCTAACACAGTGAATACAAAATCATTTGGATTTCTGCTTGGTAAGAAATCATCTACATACTTGAATATTGCCATTTTTTTTAAGTTTTTTGTGGTGACTAACAATTATTATTTTTTACACGAGGATAAAAGTTCATTACATAACTCTTCTGGAATTCTACTTCTTTCATAAGAACCTTTCCTTCCTTGAGTTCCCGTCTTTGAACCTCTAGGAGCAGGAGTATGGTGACAGTTCTTATTACCATTTTTACATATTGGTCTAGGAACCCAATCTTCTGAGTTAGTCCATATATCTGTAGGCTTCGCTCTGTCGTCTCCGTACTGGCAATACCATACTGTATGTCTTTTAAATTCTTGCATCCATGGCATCTTTCTTAACATGCCCCTTGGATTCTCTATGAAGAAAACCATGTTAGGATTAATCTCTAACCATTCCTTTATCAATGATATGAAATGTTGGTTAGTGATGTCACACTCGCTAGCATACTTACTCTTCGGCTCTACGCCATTTCTGTGAGTAGATATAGCAGCGATAGTATAGGTTGTACAATCCGGGGATGCCCAAATAATATCCGGAACAAACGGAACATCCTCTTTCTTTAGTTTTGAAATGTCTATCTGCAAATCAATGCCATCAAAGTTTTCCCAATCAACAGAGAATACGTTCATATCTAACCGAGCAGCAGCTTTGCCAATAGACTTACTGCCTGCGAATAATTCTAATACGTTCATTTTTTTTAGTTTAGTGGTGGAGAATATAGTGCAAAGATAAGGGTACCGGATTGAATATGCAATACCCCTATCGTTAATGTTTTGTTAATTGTGATAAACGTTTGTTCCCCTCCTTGCTTCCTTGCTAATATTGTAAGAGCCGAAGTAATGCATCTTAGCCTTAGAGAGCAATCGTATGGCCTCTTTCTTGTTGTAAGCAGTAACACAAGCGGCACCGCAATAAAAGCCATTAGAATCAATCCTTGTGCCATTTAAGATAGCTATCCATTCCTTACTATTTCTCATATTACTTTTTATAGTAGGTTAAAAATTCGGTGTACACATGGTCATACATTGCTTCATCGCAATCATCTAAAATATCCATGTCAACATTCTCTACAATCTTTAAAGTCAAAGCATCTAAGTCATCTATGATTGACTCAAATGAACCCATCATGTGAGTAAATTCTAGAACGCCTCTAGCATCGCGTGTTCCAAGTTTTTCCGATGTCTCATCATCCTGGTTCATGATTTCATTACAGATGTTTGATACATGGTAGAAAACAATCTTGAATAAATAAGAACTTCTGTCAATGTTCATTTTTTTGTTTATTATAGTGGTGAAGAATATGATGCAAATATAGGGGGGATAATCAAGAAAACCAAATCCCCCCATGTTAATGTTTTGTTAATCTTTTATGCAGATGACCGAAGCACCTATTGATTTATAATTTACATCCATGCCTTCATTATAATCGCAGTGATTGGTAAAGTATCTGTACCAAGCTAATTCGTTATCATCCTTATCCTCCGAAGAACTCCAAAGGAAACCCATTTCTCTAATGCCATCAAAACGAGTGTAGTAATTCTCATGAATCGTTTGTGCATGGTTACGCCACCCTGCTGGGACTAGGCCGAATGGGAGTACATTAAGAGCATCTAATTCCTTTATGGTTGGAATCCTATATCCCTCTGGTGCTAGGCCTCTCTTGTCGTTTACCGCGTGCCAGTTGTAAAGTTTACCGAAACGAGCATTGTGCTTTTCGTCATTCTCATAGTAGCACCAAGCTGGAATACCTTGCTGGCCTGCCTTAATCCACTCTTCATCTGTCTTAGCTTCCATGATGGGATCCAAGTTTCTGAAGCTCGTAACATCTAAATTCATTAAGTCATTGTACCATTCTACTACCTTAGGCTTTGGTGGAGTTACATGGCCAACCTCTATGCCTATTTCGCATCCATTTTCTAATGCTTTCAAAAGGTCTTCGTAGGTCTCACACGCATCCTCGCTACCGTCATCGTAAAGTACATAGATAGCACCGTAGAATAAACCTGACTGGTAAACTTCCTTAGCTTTGTCGGTAATCAATAGCCATACAAAGTCTTCAACAACTTTAATTTTTTGGTCGTACATTTTTTTTAAGTTTATGTGGTAAAGAATATAGTGCAAAGATAAGGGTATCGGATATACTATGAAATACCCTTATCGTTAATGTTTTGTTAATCTTCGTCCTCGTCGGAAAGGGGAACATATCCTTCTTCGCACTCGAGAGCATCTGTAATTGCATACCATATCTGCTCCATGGTTGCTGCATTGGTAAGAGCATCATTTAAGATTCTATGAGCATCTTCCACACTGGCTCCCTTGTGTAAGGATTGTACGTCATCAATGTGCCATAGGTTATCAACAAAGTAACCATTCTCTCTTAATACTTTTTTTGCCTTTTCTACTGCGTTCATTTTTTTTTTTAGTTTATGTGGTGATTAATTATAGTGCAAAGATAAGGGTATCGGATATACTATGCAATACCCTTATCGTTAATGTTTTGTTAAAATGGTAAGTTAGTATTTAGAATGTTAAGACCCTCTTCTCTCTTCTGCTTGCATAGGTTTATTAAGTATTTAGAACCTTGCTCAGTCTTTAACAAATCATCTATTTTAGTACGCTTGCCGTTTAAAAGTACTTCAAACACCTTGTAGAAATTTTCTGTGCCAACACATACTCCTTTACTAAAATCCTTTTCTATCTTTTTCCAATTTTGTTTTTTTAACCAAGACTCAAATAGTTCGTCCACTACATTTTCTAAACTAGGACTACCTATATAATTTTCATTGTCAGGCAGAGTTTTACAATAAGCCTCCATTTGGTCGTACAACTTTCCATGACCCGAACAATAACAGTCGGTATTTCCTCCATGTCCATCATTCCTACAGTACCCTACTTTCTTTCCATCAAAGAAAATATTCGCTTCAAAGCAATTAGTCTCTAGTGAATTCCACTCAGAGAATTTAATACTCTTTAATTGAATCCTATCCATTTTTTTTTAGTTTAGTGGTGAATAATATAGTGCAAAGATAAGGGGGATATTTGAGAAAGTCAATACCCCCCTATGTTAATTATTTCTTAATTTTCCGCGGGGCTACCCTCTCTATACATCTTAAGCATTTCTTCCATATCCTCAGCATCAACATAAGGATAATCCTCTCTTATCTGCTCCTCACTTTCAATCAATCCTTCTTCAACCGCATAACCAAAATACTCAAAGAAACCACAAGTACCTAAATGCTTATATTCATATTCATGATAAGACATTTCTTCCCTACTCAATTCATCACCATCTTCATCAATCTCCACAATACCTGCAAAGTCACACCCTGGTTCTGAATATTCAATCCGTCCGTTTACTCCATACTTCTCACATACCTTCCGTACAAACTCCGTACATGGACTCCAAGCCGTATCACAGTTAAAGTAATCATGTTGCTCCATTGTATCCTTAATGTCGTCATCCATCACTACACTCCACTTAGTACCGAACTCCGCATTCCATACATCGTAACTCCATTCACTTTTAATGTCAGTCAATGCAGTGAACATGCAATGACCATCCTTAATCATGCTAACATCTTTTTTCAATGTCTGCATAGCTTTTTCCGTACCTTCAAATGAGATACAATTAGAACACCAATTTGGCATAGTCTTAAAATTTAATGTGGTTAATAATATGTCGCAAAGATAATAACATTCCATCTAATATCCTAATCCTAAAATGTTAAAGTCATGTTAAAATGAAATGCAGTAAAATGTAACTCATACCATATCTCATCTATTCCCCATCATCTAATTGACATTGCAAAGATACATCCCATTTCCCTATTATCCTAATTTCAAATGTTAAAAAGATCTAAAAGAAATGTTAAAAAAATGTTAACATCTGGAATTCCCTCATAGATCATGGCCAAGCTGGAAAAGGGAGGGGGAAAATTTACTCAGGCAGAGCTTTGCTCTGCTCTGAGCGAAATTCATTGGCAACAAAAAAACTCCCGACATCTACTGCCGGGAGCCAAACCACTTAAACATCTATTAACCTTTGGAAGTCAGGGCAGGAATCGAACCTACTACGGCAACTGCTATTACGCACCCGCTCTACCATTGAGCTACCTGACTATGTTTTTAGTTATCCCATTTCATCAACAAATTGAGATACAAAAATATCTACTTTGTCGCTAAGTTTTGTATATTCAAATTTTACTTCTTTTAGTCTTTTTTGATAATATAAAAAACCTTCAATAAATGCTTCTTGTTCAGTTTTAGCTTTCATACTTAGGTTCATTCCAAGGACATAATCATATAGATAATATCCATCGTTACACTCATGTAAAGATAATGTATCTATCTTAAATACCTCTCTAATTACTTTTCTCATTTTATTTGTTGTTTTAAAGTGGTTATTAATATAATGCAAAGATAAGGGTATCGGATATACTATGCAATACCCTTATCGTTAATGCCTTGTTAATTTTCCGCGGGGATTCTTAACCCTTATATCCTCCCAATTTCATACCGTCAGGAATCAAATCAATATGTAACTTAAAGTCAACCGAAACAATGTAACAAACATTCCTATCATCTATATCCGCTCCCAAGAACATCCAGTGGGGGGCAAGTTTAGGATTGTATTTGATTTTAAAATCAGACCCCTTAATAAAATCAGAATGTCTAATCTCTAATGAATCACATAAAATCCATGCACATACAACCTTAGTGCTTTCTCCATTAAAAATCTTAGTAGCTAATTTCTTATTGTTCCTTAACGTGCATCCTCTCATGATTAATTGAACGTCGCATGGGTTGTAATATGTAACAATCCCATCACTACCAATCACTCTCCATTTCATATAATTTTCTCCACGTTGTAAAGAGAATCTAACTTTAATCCTTCTCATGTTTTTTAATTTAAGTGGTTATTAATATGATGCAAATATAAGGGGGATTGTTGATAAAGTCAATCCCCCCCGTAGTTAATGTTATGTTAATGGATTACATTGTAGATATTCTTAGCTTTCTTTCCACCTTCGCACAATCCACATTTAGCACAACTTACTTGCTTCTCCTTTGCTATGGTTGGCGCTGATGGACAAAGGATAGCACCTTCAACCTGACTGGCATTGTAAGACCTGAATCCTAAACCTTCGGCCAATTTTACGTCAAAGATATTATGCGTACTTGCCATTAAGTATTTTGCATATTGCTTATTCTCTGGTTTGTGCCATTGGTGAGTATAGCCTGAAACCTTACCAACCAAAGGCCTTATTTGTTCTAACAACTCAAAAGGTAATAAGGTAGGCTCTCCATACGTTCCCATGCGAGCAAAGGATATTTTAACCTTTTTTGTAACGTTCGTAATTTGTTCCATTACACCTTCCGTTCCTTCCGGAATTAATCCGTTATCCAAACGCTTTTTTAAGGATTTTACTTTTGCTATTAATCCCCAAGCTAAAGATCCGTTCGCATGGGTATAGCAACCACCTGACTTTCCGCCGTTTGCATTGTAAGAGAACTTACAATCAAAGCATACCTTAGAATCATTTTTTAGGCTGCCTTCATTAATCTGGTCAATGGAAAAATGGTAAGTTTGCAGGATAATTTCGCCTTTTTGAGCGAGCTTAGGAGTAGCGCTAGGCTTGATATCTATGCAATGGATAACGTCACCTAATCTGAAATTAATTTGCTTAAGCATAAGTTGTTTATTTAAGTGGTAAAGAATATGTCGCAAAGATAAAGAGTATTTTTCTATTTTCCAAATTTAAGGCAAACTTTTTTTAAATTACTTTTTGCCTCTCTAATTACCCTCTCTCTTTACAACACTACAAAGATAAACATAAAAGTAATACCTAGTAGTTAAGGGAGTGTTAATGTTTTCCCTATTATAGTTAAGGAAATGTTAAAATGGGATCCCGCAAAAATTACTCAGGCAGGGCTTTGCCCTGCCCTGAGCGAAATTCACTGGCATGAAAAAGCCCTCCCGGAGTTAACCAGGAGGGTTTTTATTTACGAATGCATATCAACTAAAACAAGAAAG
>Ga0209088_10001922_pt1 | contig 13105 bp, 1 predicted proteins | sample S_140625_EF_Meta_FD_187324 | JGI IMG/M metagenome (GOLD analysis project Ga0209088, IMG submission 187324) | Freshwater microbial communities from Lake Simoncouche, Canada to study carbon cycling - S_140625_EF_MetaG (SPAdes) (version 2) | ecosystem: Environmental > Aquatic > Freshwater > Lake ...
TCACCAAGGCAGCGTTCACTTGTGCAGACGTGCCGCTCACGGTTTGGGCGTTGCTCACGGTCACCGTGCCGGTGGTGGCGTTACCCACCGCGCTGAGATCGGCGGCCGCCATCGTGCCGCCGCCGGCATTGTTGATGGTGAGCACCACAGCCGGTTGATCCGTGCTGATGCTGGTGAGGTTGGCCGTTGCCGCACCACCGCTGGCCAGATTGGCCAGGCTGTCGGCGATTCCGGCCAAGAAGCTGGCGGTCACATTGCTGGTGGTGGCAATCGCTGCACCCGTGGCCGCGTCGGTGGAGGCCGTGATCGTGGCGGTGGAGGCTGCGCCCATCACTACCTTGGTGGCTGTCGTCACCAGGGCTGCGGTCACTTCGGATGGCGTGCCGCTCACCGTTTGGGCGTTGCTCACGGTCACCGTTCCGGTGGTGCTGTTGCCCACCGCGCTGAGATCGGCGGCCGCCATCGTGCCGCCGCCGGCATTGTTGATGCTCACCACCACAGCCGGTTGATCCGCGCTGATGCTGGTGAGGTTGGCCGTCGCCGCACCACCGCTGGCGAGATTGGCCAGACTGTCGGCAATGCCCGCCGAGAAGGTGGCGGTCACATTGCTGGTCGTGGCAATCGCTGCGCCAGTGGCCGCGTCGGTGGCCGCACTGATCGTGGCGCTGGAGGCCGAACCCATCACCACCTTGGTGGCTGCCGTCACCAGGGCAGCGGTCACTTGTGTTGGCGTGCCGGTCACGGTTTGGGCGTTGCTCACGGTCACCGTGCCGGTGGTGGCGTTGCCCACCGCGCTGAGATCCGCGGCCGTCATCGTGCCGCCAGCCGTATTGCTAATGGTCACCACCACAGCCGGTTGATCGGCGGTGATGCTGGTGAGATTGGTCTTCGCCGCACCAGAGGCGGCCAAATTGGTCAGGGTGTCAGCGATCCCCGCCGAGAAGCTGGCGGTCACATTGGTGGTGTTAGCAATCGGTGCGCCCAAGGCCACGGTTGTGGCGTTACTAACCGTGGCTGTGGAGGCTGAGCCCATCACCACGTTGGAGGCTGTCGTCACCAAGGCAGCGGTCACCTGTGACTGTGTACCGCTCACCGTTTGGGCGTTGCTCACGGTCACCGTTCCGGTGGTGCTGTTGCCCACCGCGCTGAGATCGGCGGCCGCCATCGTGCCGCCGCCCGCATCCGTGATGGTGACCACCACAGCCGGTTGATCGGCGGTGATGCTGGTGAGATTGGTCTTCGCCGCACCAGAGGCGGCCAAATTGGTCAGGGTGTCAGCGATCCCCGCCGAGAAGCTGGCGGTCACATTGCTGGTCGTCGCAATCGCTGCGCCCGTGGCCGCATCGGTGGCCGCCGTGATCGTGGCGGTGGAAGCTACTCCCATCACCACCTTGGTGGCTGCCGTCACCAAGGCAGCGGTCACTTCTGCTGGCGTACCGCTGACCGTTTGTGTATTGCTGACGGTCACCGTGCCGGTGGTGGCGTTGCCGGCGGTGCTGAGGTCACTCGCTTGCAGCGTGCCGGTGGTGTTGGTGATCGTGACCGCTTCATCGCCGAGGCCGCTGATGGTGTTGGCAGCATTGGCGGCGTAGGCCGTATTCACATCGGCCAACAGGCCAGTCAGCGTGGTCACCGAGGTGGCATTCACCACGCCGGTGGTGTTGCTGTTCACCGCGTTCAGCGCCGTTGCCGCCAGGGTGGTGTCGCTCAGGGTGACCGCTTCATCACCCAAACCACTGATGCTGCCGGCGGTGTTAGCGGTATGGGCGGCAGTCACTTCCGCCGCCGTACCGGTGAGGGTCGTCACGGAGCCGGCATTCACCGCCACGGTGGTCTTGCCGTCCAGCGTGGTCAGCGCACTAGCGGCTGCGGTGGTGTCGCTCAGGGTGACCGTGTAGGCATTGCCCGTGCCCGAGAGGGAGCCGAGGCTGGTGAGATCCCCCTGGCTGATCGTGGCGGTGACCACACCGGTGGTCTGGGCATCGATGCTGTTGGCTTGGGCCACCGTGGCGCTGCCGCTGCTCACGCTGACGAGAACAGCTGAACCGGTATCGATGGTGGAGGCGTTGATTGCTGTGTCGATCGCGGCTGCGGTGCCGGTGAGGGTTCCGACGGAGCCGGCATTCACATTGACCGTGGTTTTGCCATCGAGGGTGTTGAGTGCGGCTGCATCAACGGAGGCATCGGTCACCGTGATGCTGTAAGCGTTTCCAGTCCCCGTCAGAGCACTGAGGGTGGAGATGGCGGTTTCACTGATCGTGGCGGTGACCACTCCGGTGGTCTGGGCATCAATGCTGTTGGCCTGCGCCACCGTTGCGCTGCCGCTGCTGACCGTGACGACAACAGCTGCGCCGGTATCGATGGTGGAGGCGTTAATCGCGGTGTCAATCGCCGCGGCGGTTCCGGTGAGCGTTCCGACGGAGCCGGCGTTCACATTGACGGTCGTTTTGGTGTCAAGAGTATTGAGAGCAGCTGCATCAACGGAGGCATCATTCACCGTGATGCTGTAGGCGTTGCCTGTCCCCGTCAGGCCGCTGAGGCTGGAGATGGCGGTTTCGCTGATCGTGGCTGTCACCACACCCGTCGTCTGAGCATCAATGCTGTTGGCCTGCGCCACCGTGGCACTGCCGCTGTTCACATTGACGGCAACGGCCGCCCCGGTATCAATCGTGCTGGCGTTGATCGCGGTGTTGATCGCAGCGGCGGTGCCGGTGAGCGTTCCGACGGAGCCGGCGTCCACATTGACCGTGGTTTTGCCATCGAGGGTGTTGAGGTCGGCGGCATCAACAGAAGCGTCGGTCACCGAGATGGTGTAGGCGTTGCCCGTGCTGTTGTTGAGCCCGGCGAGCGTGCTGATGTCGTGATCACTGATGGTGGCTGTAACGACGCCCGTGGTGTTCGTGTCGATGGTGTTGACTTGCGCAACCGTGGCGTTACCGGTCACCGTGGCGATCACAGCTGCACCGGTGTCGATCGTTGTTGCACTGATGGCTGTCGCGATATCTGCTGCGCTACCCGTGAGCGTTCCGACGGAGCCCGCGTTCACATTGACCGTTGTTTTGCCATCGAGGGTGTTGAGCGCGCCTGCATCAACGGAGGCGTCGTTCACCGAGATGGTGTAAGCGTTGCCGGTTCCTGTCAAACCGCTGAGGGTGGAGATGGCAGTTTCGCTGATTGTGGCCGTCACCACACCCGTGGTCTGGGCATCAATGCTGTTGGCTTGGGCAACGGTGGCGCTCCCGCTAATCACGTTGACGGCAACAGCCGCGCCGGTATCGATCGTGGAGGCGTTGATCGCGGTGTCGATCGCCGCAGCGGTGCCGGTGAGTGTTCCTACAGAACCGGCGTTCACGTTGACGGTGGTTTTGCCATCAAGGGTGTTGAGCGCGGCTGCATCAACGGAGGCATCGTTCACCGAGATGGTGTAGGCGTTGCCTGTCCCCGTCAGGCCGCTGAGGCTGGAGATGGCGGTCTCGGTGATGGTGGCGGTGATCGCTCCACTCGTGCTGCCATCCACGCTGTTGGCATCCGCCACGCTCGTGCTGCCGGTCAGCGTGACCGCTTCATCGCCGAGGCCGCTGATCTCACTAGCCGCACTGGCGGTGTAGGCCGACTTGACATCAGTTGCTGCGCCACTCAGCGTCGTCACCGAGGCGGCATTCACAACGCCACTGGTGCTGCTGTTAATCGTATTCAGCACCGATGCCACCAGGAAGGTGTCGATCAGGCTTACAGCCTCATTGCCCAGGCCGGTGATCGTGCCGGCGGTGTTAGCGGTGTAGGCCGACATGACATCTGTTGCTGCGCCTGTCAGCGTCGTCACGGAGGCAGCATTCACCGACACCGTGGTCTTGCCATCCAGGGTGTTCAGAGCATTTGCGGCAGCCGAAGTATCGCTCAGTGTGATCGTGTAGGCGTTGCCGGTACCCGTGAGACCCGCGAGGGTGGAGAGATCGCCTTGGCTGATCGTGGCTGTCACCACACCCGTGGTCTGGGCATCAATGCTGTTGGCTTGCGCAACCGTCGCACTGCCGCTGTTCACGTTGACGGCAACAGCCGCACCGGTATCGATCGTGGTGGCACTGATGGCTGTAACAATATCGCCAGCAGAGCCGGTGAGTGTTCCTACCGAGCCAGCGTTCACATTGACGGTTGTCTTGCTGTCGAGCGTGTTGAGCGCACCTGCATCAACGGAGGCATCATTCACCGTGATGCTGTAGGCGTTGCCAGTCCCGTTCAGGCCGCTCAGGATGGAGATCGCTGTTTCGCTGATCGTGGCAGTCACCACACCCGTTGTCTGGGCATCAATGCTGTTGGCCTGCGCCACCGTGGCGCTGCCGCTGTTCACGTTGACGGCAACAGCCGCGCCGGTATCGATCGTGCCCGCGTTGATCGCGGTGTCGATCGCTGCGGCGGTGCCGGTGAGCGTTCCGACCGAGCCGGCATTCACATTGACCGTGGTTTTGCCATCAAGGGTGTTCAGCGCAGCTGCATCAACAGAAGCGTCGGTCACCGAAATGGTGTAGGCGTTGCCAGTCCCCGTCAGGCCGCTGAGGCTGGAGATGGCGGTCTCGGTGATGGTGGCGGTGATCGCCCCACTCGTGCTGCCATCTACGCTGTTGGCATCAGCCACGCTCGTGCTGCCGCTGAGCGTGACGGCTTCATCGCCCAAACCGCTGATCTCACCAGCACCATTGGCGGTGTAGGCCGACTTGACATCCGCTGCCGTGCCGCTCAGCGTCGTCACGGAACTGGCGTTGACCAAGCCCGTGGTCTTGCTGTTCACAGAGTTCAGCAAAGACGCAGCCAAGCTGGTGTCGCTCAGAGTCACGGCCTCATTGCCTAACCCGCTGATCGTGCCGGCCGTGTTGGAGAGATAAGCAGCATTCACATCGGCGGCCGTGCCAGTCAGGCTTGTTACGGAGGACGCATTCAAGGCGACACTAATCTTGCTATCGGTCGTATTGAGATCAGCCGCAGTTGCTGTGGTGCCGGTGACGGCGACGGTGGAGCCAAGGGCGAGGGCGGAAGTGCTACTGGCCGCGAGATTGGCCGCCGAGTCACTGATATTTAACGTCGCGCCTGTAACGGTGATGCTGCTAGGTCCAAGCGCATCAATCGCCGTTGCCGTACTGGTTGCCGTCGTTCCGGAACCAATCGTGATTGAGGTGGCATCCGCCAGGTTGGTGGCATCCAGGAAGGCACCATTGGCGGTGGTGACGTTGATCGTTCCATTGTTGGCCATCCCACCCAGCGTTTGGGTGGTGTAACCACTGATGTTCAGCGTGGCGCCACTGGCCACGATGACTTTGGCGTCTCCCAAAGTATCAATGGCTGCCGCCGTGCCGCTTGCCGTTCCGGCGCCAATGGTGATCGAATCAACAGGAGCCAACTTGGTGGCATCCAGAACGGCACCAGTGGCCGTTGTCACGTTAACGGTAGTGATATTGGTAAGACCACTGAGATTTTCAGATGTGTAATCGGCTAGATTGAGTGTGCCGGTGCCATTGATATAGGCAGCCATTGATGCTGCATCGGCTGGAGATAGTGTGCGAACCGTTCCATTGATCACAAAACCGTTTGTGGCCAAATTAGGAAGAGTCCCGGACAAGGCTCCAGAGGTTCCCTGTGGGATCGTGAGCGAATCAGCGTTTCCTAGACGCCATAACCCGCCGGAAAATCCATTGGCAGCGGTCACATTGACAGTGCCATCTGTGCCGGAGCTTCTGATGAGGCCATTGACCCGTTGACCGATCCAGTTTGAAATCGATAGAGTTTGGCCATTAACATTCAGATTAGCGCCATCCGCACCAAGCTGGCCAACTGAGGGATCCCTCGAAAAAACACCGGCATCCGCAGTAGCTGCGCCACCAAGTACCAACGAATTGACCAAGCCAGGAAGATTGGCGCTTGTCAGACTTGCCCCAGCCGCCGTGGTGATCGAAAGAGTTCCGCCCGGGCTCACCAGATGAATATCATGATTGGTATAACCGGTCAGCGCAAGACTACCTGCGCCAGTCACCGTGCTGCCCGCAACCTTACTAGCTGTTGTTGTGAGCGTGAATCCGGAGGCTATCGATAGAGTATCGCCTGTTGTTGAGCCAGAGACCGCATCAAAGCCCGCCTGATTCCAAGGATTGCCGGAACTGCCATTGCCATTGCCTGAAGTGGGCGTACCGACGTAATAGGTCGCGAGCTCATGCACCCAGCTCGCCTGGGATGCCCGAGTAAAAGGAACCAGGCTGTTGGCGGGCTTCGCTTCTGCGGTCCCAAAACATGCAGTCGAGGAAACATCCAGCTGCCACACTGCGCCCAAAGTGGTGTGGCCAATCGTCGTGGCGGCAGCAGCCACAGGGCAGCCTGTGATGCTGCTCAGCCCATCCACAAAAGCCTGATCCTGGCCTACATGGCAGGCAAACAGATGAATCGAGTCAATGCCGAGGCTAGCCAAGGCGGCCCAGCGGGTGCTCCGGCGCTCAAGGCTCGCCTTGTTGATCGCCTCATGGCCGATCAGCACCTCACCTGGTTTGCCATGGGCCACCAGGGCAAGGGTTTCAAAAGAAGAAGGGCTGGAGAGGGCGGCCTCCAGGGCCTCCAAGACATCCTGATCAGGCTGAACAACAAAGGGAACCACTCCCGGGTTGAGGCCAGAGATCAGAATGTCCAGATCAGCCAAACCAGCGTCAATCAGAAGCAGGGTATGGCCTGGCGTCAGTAAACGTGACGGGGAAAATGGTGGTCGAGCCTGAATGAATGTCATCAGCTCTGCCCCGCCGATGACGGACTACCAACACCACCGCCGGTGGTGCCCCCGAAGGAGAGGTTGGCCTTGGTGAGGTTGCCGTTGCCGGCGATGTTGAGGGTGCCCATCGAGATGGTGCCCTTGCGCCAATCGCCGTCGGCGTCGTAAAGGAGCTGGTGGGTATCGGTGGCGAAGGCGATGCTGGGCGCACTGATGCCCATCTTCTGGATATCGGCCAGGGTGCCCACCACCACACCGATCCGATTCGAACCGGCAGAACCCTCTTGCACCGAAAGGCCGCCCCTGTTGTCCACCGAGAAGATCGCACCCTGGTCGCGCCAGAGTTCGTTGGTGAGGGAGGCAAGGGCGCCATTGATCTCCAGCACATCGCCACCGGTGCCGGCCTGGAAGTTGTTGATCGTGTCCACACCGCCAATCAGGTTGCCCGTGGCATTGCGCACCTGGCCACTCGACCACACCGCCTGCTTCTGGGCATCGGAGAGACTCTGCCAATAGCCGACATTGAGCAGGGCGCTGTTGGTTTGATCGCTGCTGCTGGCGGTGAGTGAAGCGGCGCTGTCTCCCAGCAGGAAGTTGTCGATGCCGCTGCCGCCTTCGGAGATATCGATGCCGAGGCCACCATCGAGTTGGTTGCCACTGCCATGGCCAGCTTTGAGGTTGTCGTTGCCGAGCGAACCCCAGTAGGACACATTCTCCGAGGCGCCGGACACCTTCAGCAGGTCGTTGTCCATGCCGCCCCAGAGGGAGGAATTGCGGGCACGATCAAGATCGATCGCATCATTGCCCATCGCTCCTTCAAAGGCGCTGCCATTGCTGGAGCCCTTCACGCTGTCGTTGCCGAGGCCGCCATCGAAAGAGGTGTTGCGGATGCCATCGAAGCCGGCCGGGGACGAAGCATCGTGGGCGGAGCGATCGAGGAAGACCCCACCCTCGAGGATTCCATCGCCATTGGCATCTTCATTGGCCTCAACTTCGTTGAGGATGGTGCCAAACAGCAGGTCGTTGCCCATGCCGGTGGCGATCACGCTGCCATGAATACCGGCAGCATCGGCTTGGGAACCGGGGGCCATCCCATAGCCCTTGGCGTTCGCGAAACCGCCGGAGGCCAGGATGGCATCATCGCCCCGCCCGGTGAAGATTTCGCTGGAGGCAATACCGATACCCTTAAGCGCGCTGAGGCTGGCACTGGCGGGATTGAGGGACAGGCCTTGCTCTGCACTGCCCTTGATCGTGGCCAAACCACCACCGCTCACGGTGGTGTTCAGGGTGGGGGCACCAAAGATGCGGGAGTGATCAATACCAACCGCCGTGCTGGAGAGATCCAGCTGCTGCACGGTTGCGGTGGTGCCACCGGCAAGGTTGAGCGTGGCGAGGGCATCGCCACCGATCTGGGCGGCGTTGTTGCCGCTGCCATTCGGCACGGCCTTCACCAGGCTTTGCTCAAGGCCCACGGCATCAGCCTTGGCCGTGGCATTGAGGTTGTGCTCGGGGGCCCGGAGATCGAGCGTGGCTTCAGCGCCCACGTTGGCCACGGGCTGGCCAAGGATGGAGGTGCCAAAGGATGGGCCAGAACGACCACCTTCCACACCCCGCACCACGGCATTGGCCGTGAGACTGCTGGTGGGGGGAGTTGTGGGATCGCTGGGCCCGAGGGCGGAAAGATTGATGGCCGAGGCGGAGGCCGTGAAGCGCTCGCCTGGGGTTCCGATCAGCAGGGGAGCACCAACCCGATCGAGGTAGGTGAGATTCGCCAGGCCGACATTGGTGGCGAGAGCCGAGGCGGTTTGATCGCCGCGACCATCGGTGCGGGCCGAAGAATCGGCGTGACCGGAAACCAAACCTCCACCCGATTGGATGAAGAGATTGGCTGAATTGAATGGATTGGCTTGATCGGGGCTGGAAAGGCCCTCGTAGTAGCGGGAATAACCAGCGCCAAGGCCAAAGGCCGTGGCGCTAGCGAGAACCGGACCCGCACCTTCGATGGTGCGAGCGATGGCCGAAGCCGAAGGATTGACCTGGAATTGAATGCCCGTACCGCCGACCACAATCGAGTTGGGGTCAAACCGGAGGGCAACCGCCCTCGAGAGTGCGGTGGATACGGGTTGTTCGTTCATTTCAGAGACACCAGCCGAAGGGGGAAGAAGGGGAACGATCGTGAGACCGTTCCCCGCTGATCAGAACGATCAGGCGACGGCGTTGCCGTTGTTGGAGCTGGCGCTGGTGAGGCTGGTGGAGCTGGCGCCGGCAACCAAGTTGCCGCTGCCGATGATCGTGACGTTGTAACCCTGGAGGCCCACAGCGTTGCTCACCGCGGTGGCGGTGGCAGCACCGGTCACCGTGCTGGCGACAACCGTGTTGCTCAGGGTGGCCTGGGCGTTCACGTTGCCAGAGGTGGTGATGCTGTTGTTGCTACCGGAATTTCCGAGGATACCGTTCACATTCACGTTGCTCTCACCGGTTGCGTTCCCCTTCACCGAGGTCGCGGCGCTGTCGAACTTGCCGAAGCCGGAACCCACAATGTTGTTGGTGCCAACTTGGCCGCCAAACATGTTGACGTTCTGAATACCAACGATGTCGGTGGCTCCAGAAGCCGCGAATGCGTTGGTGTCACCGATGCCGGTCAGCGCAGCACCTTCGGTGGTGCTAGCGATCACCTTGGCACCGCCGATGGCCGTACCGAAGATGTTGCCGCCGTTAGGACCAGCCGTGAGCACGGTGCCGGTGCCAGCACCGAGGATACCGGTGGTATCGAAGGAGCCACCGGCGTTGGCGGCACCATTGGTGGTGGAAGCGATCAGGTCCACCTGGTCGGTGAGGGTGGAGCCGGTCACGCCGCCGGTGACGGCGAAACCGGTGATGCTGCCGGACTTACCGATGGTGATATCGGAAGCGGCGTTATTGAGATTGAGACCCATGGTCGTGATGTCGGCCGTGCCGCTCGCGGCGCCGTTCACAGCTTGAGCGGTGGAACCGCCGTTCACCAGAGCCTGGCCAATCACGCTGCCGCTGCCACCGATGACGGTGGGATCAGCTGCTTGGCTAACGCCAGTGCCGTTCAGGGTGAGATTGGCAACCGAGTTGTCAAGCGTGCTTGTGGAAACATTGCCAACGTTGCTGGCGGTGGCGGTGCCGTTCAGCGTGGACAGGCCGGTGAGGTTGCCATCACCACCGATGGTGGTGATGGTGTCCTGCACACCGGTGGCCGTTTGATAGGCGTTTGCCGTGGCAACCCCAGCACCGGTGATGCTGCCGCTCGTGGAAGCGGCGGCGCTCACGGTGGAGGTGGCCTGACCGAAGATCGTGCCGGCGTTGTCGCCGACCGTCAGGTCGACGCCATTGATGCCTGTCACCCTGGCGGCGCTGTCACCAGCGTTGGCGGTGGCAGCGGCACCCACGGTGGAGGCGGTTGCACTCAGGGTGCTGCGAGCATCAAAGAGTGCTCCGCCCACCAGGTCGTTGCCCACGGTGATGTCCTGGGTCGCGGTGCCATCGCCAGCAGCACCGGTGACGATCGAGCCAACACCAGATGCTGCCGTCGACGCGCCATTCACGTTGGAGGCGGTGGCGGCGCCGGTGAGGGCAGCGGTGGCCTGAAGCAGGCTGGTGCTGCCACCGGCCGTCAGGTTGGTGCTGTCAATACCCTTGACAACATCGCTGCCGCCGACGGTCGCTGAAGCGGAATTGCCAACCGAGCCCGGATCTTCAACGGTGGAGGCCGAAGCGGTCTGGGTGCTGCTGGCGCCAGCGTTGATCGAAGCGCCGTTGCCGACGGTGAGGTTGTTCAGGTTGATGCCCTGAACCAGGTTGTTGTCCACCAGGGCAGTGGTGGTGCCCGTGGCGTCGGTGGAGCTGGCGGAGGCAGTGTTGGTCAGTACGGCGCTACCAGTGATCGCGCCGCCAGCACCCACGGTGAGGTTGCCGGTGCCGGTGCCAAGGCCGCTGGTGGTCGCCACGTTGATGCCGGAATCGGCCGTTCCATCCACCGTGGTGGCCGTGGCCACGCTGGTTCCGGTGGCAGAACCAATCACCGTGGCGCCGGCGCCGATCGCGGCGGTGCCATTGAGGGTGAGATCAACACCGCTAAGGGTGGTGATGTTCGTATCCGTCGTGGCGTTACCCGCCGTGGTGACGGCCGAGGCGCGGTCGTTGAGAGTGGCCGAACCGGTCACGGTGCCGGCATCGCCGACCGTGAGCTTGTCAAGGCTGAGGCCTTGGGCCGTGGTGAGAGCCGTGAAGCCGGTGGCGTTATTCGAGGTGGAGGTTGCCGAGGTGGTGAAGGCGCCGTTCACCGTGCCCGTCACCGTGCCGCTACCGCCGACAACGATGCCGGTGCTGGCGTTACCGGCGTCAACGATGCCGCTGAGGGTGCTGGCGGTGCCAGCGTTGGCCACCGAAGCGCCGCCGTTCACGTTGAAGGCGGTGGCGCCCACCGTGGCCGTGGTGGCACCGGTGATGGTGGCGGCGTTGCCGGTGGTGATGGCGGAGCCGTCGCCAACGTTGATGCCGTAGCCGTCGCCCAGGCGCGCAACACTGGTGGCCGCCCCATTAGCCGTAGTCGCCGCAGCGGTGTCTGTGATAGCGGCCCGACCGGTGATGGTGCCGGAAGCACCAAGGGTTGCCGTGGCGTTATTGGTGGAGGAGGTGAGGTCAAAGCCGCCCACGGTGCCGAGGGTGGCGTTGCCCGTGGCAGCGCCGGTGGTGGTGGTGGCGGTGGCCTGGTCGGAGACCGTGGCCAGACCTTCAATCGTGCCGCCGTTGCCACCAACGGTCAGCAGATCACCAACGATGCCCTTGGCCGTGTCGACTTGCGAGGTGGAGTTGGCGGCGCTGCCTGTGGAGGTGGCTGCGGAGGTGAAGCCGGCGTTCACCGTGCCGCTGATGATGCCCGTGGAGCCGATGGTGACGCCCGTAGTGGCGTTACCGGCATCGTTGATGCCGATCAGGCTTGTGGTGCTGTTACCGGTCAGAGCGGTGGCAGCACCACCATTCACGTTGGTGGAACTCGCCCCAACGGTGGCGGTGGTAGCACCGACCACATTGCCGGATTGACCGATCGTGGCCTTGGCGCCGCTGGCCAGGTCAAGGGCACGAACGTCAAGCACCGAAGCGCTGGAGTTGGCCGTGCCATTGCTGGTGGTGGCAGCCACGGTTTCCGTGAGGCCGGCGGCGGCCTGGAGGGAACCGTTGTTGCCGATTGTGGCAGCGCCGGTGAGGGTGACAGCGTCGACGGCAATGTCGAAACCGTCGATCGTCGTCACCTTGCCGGTGGCATTAGCAGCACCGGCAACGGAGGTGGCGGTGGAGGTGATGACGTCGGTTGCCGAACCAACGAGACCGCCGGTGGAGTTGCCACCCACCGTCACGGTGGTGGTGGCCACACCCTGGGTGGTGGTGCTGGTGGCGTTACTGGTGGCGGCTCCGGTGGTGCTGGTGGCGCCGGCCGTGGTGGTCTGGGCGGCAAAGCCCTTCACGGTGCCTTCGTCGCCAACCGTGATGGTCGCGTTCGTGATGCCGGTGGTGAGGGTTGTACCGGCGGCGGCATTGCTGGTGCCGTTGGTGGTGAAGGCCGTGGCCGCGTCGGTGGCGTAGCCCCGACCGGTGATGCTGGCGTCGCCACCGGCGGTAATTTTGCCGTCAGCGGCGTCGTAGATACCGGCAACGGTGCCCTGGATCGCGCTGGCGCCGGCAGCACCGGTCACACCGGTGGCGCTGGCGGTGGTGGTGATGCGGTTGGCCGAAGTACCCGCGTTGGCGGTGATGGTGGCACCGTCGCCAAACACCACGTTGCCGCCGGAGGCGTTACCGGTGCCAGAGATGCCGATGGCATTGGTCTGGTTCGCGGTGGCGGTGGAGTTAGCCAGCACAGAGGGCTGACCCACGTTCGTGCTGGTGGCCGCGATGTCGGCATCCAGCGAAGCGGTGAGGGTGCCGGTGGAACCAACGGTGATGCCGGTGTCCGCAAAGCCGTAAACACTGCCGCCGGTGGCGTTGGCCGTACCGTTGCCGGAGGTGGAGGTGGCGGTAGCGGCGCCCGTGATGCCCACGGTGGCCGAGATCGTGGCGCCGTTGCCGGCCGTGATGTCGGTGCTGGTTTGGTTTCCGGCGCCGAGGTTGCTCAGGAAGCCGCCTTGGTTGCCACTGAAGAGTGCGGTAGCGGTGGAGGAGTCATTGGCACCAGCGGTGGCGCTGGTTGCGCCGGTGTCGCCCACGTTCAGGGCCGTGGCGGCGACGGCACCGGTCACCGTGGCGGCGATGGTGGCGTTGTTCCCAACGGTGGTGGTGCTGTTCACAGCACCCGCCACGTCGGTGACGGAGGCAGCCGCGGTGGCGGTGCCGTTGGTG
>Ga0209088_10001926_pt1 | contig 13089 bp, 18 predicted proteins | sample S_140625_EF_Meta_FD_187324 | JGI IMG/M metagenome (GOLD analysis project Ga0209088, IMG submission 187324) | Freshwater microbial communities from Lake Simoncouche, Canada to study carbon cycling - S_140625_EF_MetaG (SPAdes) (version 2) | ecosystem: Environmental > Aquatic > Freshwater > Lake ...
TTGCCCATGCAATCATCGGCTTGCCACAGAAATTGCGAATATTTTTGCGAGGTATGCGTTTGCTGCCACCCCGAGCGGGAATTACGCAGATCTTCATGCTGCAATCTCCGGAGTTGCTGACCGTACTTGTTCCATTTAAATCATAGGCACAGCAAGATAAGCAGCGTTGTATGGATCTTGAAACAGCCACATGCTGTTGGTGTTGCTGGCATAGCCCTCTACTTCAGGGAATTGCCTCTCCCCAATGCTCATCGCGAGGTAGTAAGTCTGCAGCTGCACGCCGATCCCCGTGGCCCGCAGGCTCTCAAACACCTGCCGGTGTTGCTCCGCAGTGGCTATCTACAGGCGGATCACAGCCAGGTGCACCGAACTCAGCACGTCTTCAGGCACCTCCAGCAACTGCACAGGCAGATCTGCCAGTAGCTCCTTGTAGCGCTGCAGCTGCTGGTTGCGCTCGGCCACGATCTCAAAGAATTATTTTAGCTGGCTTAGGCCCAGCGCCGCCTGGATGTCAGTGATCCTTTAGTTGAAGCCCAGCTGCTATTGCTTATAGACCCAGGGTCCCGCCGCTTGCCGCTCAAAGCGCTCGGCATCGCGCAGGAGGCCGTGGCTGCGCAGTTTCGCTATGCGCTGGGCCAGCAGCGGATCGTTAGTGGTGGCTAGGCCGCCCTCGCCGGTGGTGATGATCTTCACCGGGTGGAAGCTGAACGCCGTGATGGCGCTGTGGCGGCAGTCACCCACCGCCTCGTCTTGGTAGCGGCCGCCGATCGCGTGGCTGGCATCTTCCAGCAACGTAAAGCCATAGCGCTCAGCCAGAGCACCAATCGCTGCCATGTCGCAGCTGCTGCCCGCCAGGTGGACCGGCACCACCACCTTCGGCAGGGTGCCGCAGGCTGCCCTCGCGCTCTGCCTGCTCCAGCTTGGCGGTCACCGCCGCCACGTTGATCAGAGCGGTGGTGGGGTCCATGTCCAAAAAATCCACTTCTGCGCCGCAATAGCGGCCCCAGTTGGCCGAGGCCACACGCGTGATCGCTGAAGTCCAAAGCCGAAGGCCTGGCCCCAGCCCCAGGCAGGCGATGTGCAGGGCGCTGGTGGCACTGTTCACTGCCACTCCATGGCGGGCGCCCACCCTGGCAGCCACCGCCTGCTAGAAGCCAGGCACCGCTTGCCTCTGGGTGAGGAAGGGGCTGCGCAGAACCTGCAGCACAGCGGCGATGTCGGCTTCGCTGATTGTCTGGCGGCCGTAGGGGAGGAAGGGCTTTGGCGCGCTGCTCATGCCGGCACAAAGGCGGGATCCACATGCTCACGGATAAACGTCCGCAGCTGATCCACCGTGAGGAATTCTGGGTTGGAACCTGAGTTGTAGGCAAAACCCGATGGCACGGCGGTGCTGGTGATGCCCGCCTCCTGGTAGCGCTGTTGCACGCGGCCATCGCTGGGCAGGATCGCGTAATAAACCCCCAGGTCGATCGTGGTGAAGCTGTCGGAGGCGGTGATCATCTCCTCGTGGATCTTTTCGCCGGGCCGGATGCCGGTGATCGGCTTCTCGCAGCTCGGCCCGATCGCCTCTGCCAGATCGGTGATCCGGTAGCTGGGGATCTTGGGAACGAACAGTTCGCCGCCTAGGGCATGTTCCAGCGCCCACAACACCATGCCCACGCCTTCGCTCAGCAAGATGTTGAAGCGGGTCATCGCCGGATCAGTGATCGGCAGCACGCCGTTTTTCGCCTTCTCCAGAAAGAAGGGAATCACCGAGCCGCGCGACCCCATCACATTGCCGTAGCGCACCACCGAAAAGCGCAGATCACGGTTGCCTATGATGTTATTGGCGGCAATGAACAGCTTGTCAGAGCAGAGCTTGGTGGCCCCATAGAGGTTGATCGGGGCAGCGGCCTTATCGGTGCTGAGGGCCACCACCCGTTTCACGCCGGTGTCGAGGCAGGCTTGTACGAGATTTTCAGCTCCGAGCACGTTGGTTTTGATGAATTCGATCGGGTTGTATTCGGCTGCTGGCACCTGCTTCAGGGCTGCGGCATGCACCACAGTGTCGATGCCTTCGAGGGCGCGAACCAGCCGGCCGCTGTCACGCACGTCGCCCAGAAACAGCCGCAGTTGGGGATATTGGTTTGGCGGGTAGAGCTGCTGCAGTTCCCACTGCTTGAGTTCGTCGCGGCTGTAGATCACTAGCCGTTGGATGTCTGGAAACCTCCGCAGCGTTTCGGCGATGAACGCCTTGCCGAAGCTACCGGTGCCGCCGGTAATCAGGATGCGGGAGCTGGAATCGAAAGGCATCAGGTCGTCAGGCGTGGGCCGGTTGTTGTGTGTATGGGTTTGATGCTGCCACAGATTGGCATGCAGGCCGCCCTTAGTCAGCAGTCTGGCGTGGCTGCCCCGCTCCACCACGCGGCCGTGATCCAGAACAAGAATCTGCTCAGCAGCCGCAATTGTGCTCAACCGGTGGGCGATCACCAGCACCGTGTGGTTGCGCTCACAGCGCTCGATCGCCTCCTGCACCAGCCGCTCGCTCTGGGAATCCGAGGCACTGGTGTCATCATCGCGAATCAGCAGCTCTGAATCGCGCAGGATTGCGCGCGCCAGGCTCAAGCGCTGCCGCTGGCTGCCACTGAGCCGGTAGCCTGCTTGCCCACCAGGGTGTCTTATCCCTTCGGCAGGTTCTCGATGAAACCCGCAGCCTGGGCTGCCTAGCAGGCGGCTTTCATTGGGCTCAGCGTGGCCTCCGTGGTCCAAAAGGTGATGTTTGCGGCGATGGTGGCGTTGAACAGGAATTTGTCCTGGCTTAAAACTCCAAGCCGATGTCGCCAGCTGGCCAGTTCCAGCTGTTCCAGTGGTGTGTTGTTCACCCAGATCTGGCCTGCGGAGTGGGCGTTGAGGCCCTTGAGCAGGTCGGCAATGGAGCTCTTACCGGCCCCACTGCTGCCCATCAGCCCCAGCATCTGCTCTCTGGGCAGGGTGAAGGAGATGTCATTCAGGGCTGGAGGCAGTTCGGGGGCGTAATGCAGGCCCACATGCTCCATTGCTGCTACTACCAGCAGCAAGCAGGTAGAGATAAGCACCAGCCTCAGGATGTGGGTGATCATCATCATCAGCCCCACCAGCAGCCTGCTGTATGCCTCAATCTAGTTTCGTACAGCCACCGGACCGCTGCCGGCGTAGTTGGTCGGGTTACCCACCTTGTAGCGACTGGCGCAGGGAATGCTGAAACTCAGCACCTGGCTGTGGATGCGCGCCTTCACCAATGCCGTGCAACGGGCTGCGAAGTAGCCCACACTCACGCTGCCGGCCAATTGCGCCAGGCTCTGTAGTGCCTGCAGCAGCACTGCAACGGCCAGCAGCAGCACGAAGGCACCACTGGGCGGCAGGGCCGACAGGATCGCGTCCGCCCCATCCAGCCGGCCGAGAATCGAGTTACCTGCCCAGTTGTAGGCTTGCGCTATCGGGGCTGAAAGCGCCTCAACCGCCAGAAAAACCACCGCCAAGGTGGCCCCATCGCTGAATGCCTGCAGCAGGTTGCTCCCCGCATTCACCGCAAGGAGCCTCTATGGCTGATGTGCTTTATGGCGGATCAGCTGGGCCGCGGGCTCCTCGCTTCGCAGGGGCGACAAGAGCTTTTGCAAGGGTGACGCCAGGTGGTGGATGGGGAAGTGGGGCAAGGGTATGGGGTCTGCAAGTGGTGGGGGACTGGCGGCTCAGTGGGGAGTAGCCCCGGCGCGCTTAAGGCATTAGCGGCCAGCCAGTTGGTCAGGCCCTGGAAGTCGAGCAGGGTGTCGGCCAGGGTTTCCAGCTGTTCCAACGGCAGCGCTTTGGATCTGGGTGGTGGCGTCGCTGAGGGACCCGCAGCGGCGGTTAAGCAGGCGGAAGCTGACAGATAGCCGCTCTCCCTGGCGACTTTCTGGGCTCCTCATTCCAGACACGCCTGAGCGGTGCGGGTATGGCGCACTACCGAGTGGGGGATGCTCGGAACGCAGGGGCCGCCGTTCATAGGGTCAGTAGCCCTTCCCGCCGCACTAGGGGGAGCAGTTCGGGCTGGACATCTTTCGGGCACACAGGACCAGCCCGGAAAAACACGCGCCATGCACCAGAGCAAAATATCTGGTCAGGCATCCAGAGCAAGACGATCGGGGAGCCTGTATTAGGCCAGATCAAGGGTGCCTGCAGCCAGGATCGCTTCCGGTTGCGAGGGTTGGCGGAAGGCCACTGTTGCGATTGTAGATTTCATAATTCCCGGGTTTTTACCGCTGCCGCTGGGCCTCGGGGCAATGTGCGACACGCTCCTAGCGCCATACGAAAAAGCTTTGCTGGAGCTCCCAAACCGTTGCCGAACTGAGCTGGATAGCCTTCTTTCAATTCATCTCATGGGATCAGCTCGGCTAGCTTGATCCAGCGGTTGTCACCAGAAAGTTTCCCGCCAAACGGCACGAAAAAGTCTTCAAACGAGAGCTGGTTGCGATGCTCACAGCGGTACACATGGAAAACATCGGGCGGTTCGAAGCTGTGATCACGATCTTCGATGATCACACCAACACTGTCGATAAACAAAGCCGGAGTGGGCCGGGAATAGCGCTTAGCAAGCAGGCAACATCATTTGATTGGGGGCGGCACCTTATTAGCGTTCACGACTCCCAATAGCGGCGGTTGTCGGCGCGGCCAGCCTCCCGACTGCTGAATTCACTGACGCTTGGATTGGAGTGAAGTGGATCCACATGAGCCACCCGCTGCCAGAGATCCCGAGGCGCCCAGCGTACGGTGTGCTCGACGCGACTATGACGGATCACATGACACCAGCGCGAGGATCCGCACTTCGGGCAGAATAGTTCCTCCAGCCATTCATCACTCAGGGTCAGAACCGGGTAGGAGGCAATCACCAGACGGGCCCTGCCAGCAGGCATCCCACGCTGACTGAGCTCCTCAGCGCTGAGCAAATGCAAAAAGTAGCGCCGCCCGCCACCGGCGAGCTCCTGCTCCGGATGGGCTGGACAGTGCAGTAAACGACGGGCGGGGCGCCGGGAGCGACGAGACTGAATAGTCACACGAAGGGTGCAAATCAGCAGCCGGAGCGCGAGCGAACTCAAGCGCCACCAGAAGACTCAATAATCATTGCACGGGAAGACGCGGAAGAGCCACCGCACCAAGGCTTCGCCAGAAGCCTGCCTGGCCAGACGGATCCACTGCTGTGCGGGTGCGGTCTTCAGGCTGCGCAGCTGCAGGCGCCCATCACCGGGTGGGCGTGGCCGCAAGGCTCACTAGATCTGCCTGGCAGATTGAGCAGGCTGGCCTCATGGGGGGCCCTTGCATCGATCTGGTCGATCCAGGTGCCCGGCCAGTGGCGCAGCGCCTCCTCCACCAGCTCGCGCACGCTGTGGTGGGCCTCCAGCTGCGGGCCGAAATTGAAGGCATCGGCCAGGCTCGCGCCGGCGCTGAGGCTCTCCGCCAGGCACAGGTAGCCGCTGAGCGGCTCCAGCACGTGCTGCCAGGGCCGGGTGGCGGCCGGGTTGCGAACGCCGATCGGCTCGGCGCGCCCAAGAGCCCGCATCGCATCGGGCACGATCCGCTCGGCCGCCCAGTCGCCGCAACCGATCACGTTGTGATTGTTTTCGCCGTAGCCGTAGAGCCAGTCTTTTTGCGGTACTTAATGTCGGTGATGATCAGCACCGCCGTGCTGGGCGCCTCCTGGCGGCGCAGGGCTTCCAGCAGGTGGATTGTGCCCATCACATGGGTGGCCCAGGTGGCGGTGGGCTCGGCATAACTGCGGCGCACCAGGGGCTGGGCAGCCAGGTGCAGCACCAGCTTCAGGGGGGTATCGGCCACCAGCTCACTGAGCAGGGCGGCATCGCCGATGTCGCCGAGGCGATGCTCAAGGCGCCGCTCGAGCTCAAGCTGGTCAAACAGACTGAGATCGGTGTCCGGCGCCAGGGCAAGCCCGGTGACCTGCGACCAGAGCTCGAGAAGCCACAGGGCCAGCCAGCTGCCCTTGAAGCCGGTGTGGCCCGTGGGCAGCACCCGCCGGCCGCGCCAAAAGGAAGGATCAGGGTTTCCAGCGTTTCCAGGGGGTCTTGCCGCTTACCCACAGCTTCTCGAGATGCACCCGATCCCGCAGGGTGTCCATCGGCTGCCAGTAGCCGTGGTGTCTGTAGGCCTGCAATTGCCCCTCAGCCGCCAGGCGCTGCAGGGGCTCGGCCTCCTAGGTGGTGGCATCGGACCTGATGGTGTCGAAAACGCCAGGCTCCAGAACAAAGAAACCGCCCTTGATCCAGCCACCATCGCCCTGGGGTTTTTTTATGAAAACAGCTACGCCATCACCCTCAACCTGATGCTACGAGCCAAAGGGTCCCGGTGGTTGAACCGCGGTGAGGGTGGCCAATTTCCCAGCGGCACGATGGGTGGCGATGGCGGTGCTGATCTCGACATCGGAAACGCCATCGCCGTAGGCGAAGCAGAAGGTTTCAACATCCACGGAGCAGTACACCCGCTTCAAACGGCCGCCCGTAAGCGTGGCTTCCCCGGGATCCACCAGGGTGACCTCACAGGACTCGGCATTATTTCTGCACCTCCATCGGATTGGTGCGCATGTGGAAGGTCACATCACTCATGTGCAGAAAAAAATTGGCAAAAAATTCTTTGATCACATAGCCCTTGTAGCCGCAGCAGATCACGAATTCGATGACGCTAAACCTGCTGTTGGTCTTCAAGATGTGCCACAAAATCGGTCGACCACCAATTTCGACCGTTGGCTTGGGCTTGAGGTGGGTTTCCACGCTGATGCGAGTACCCAGGCCGCCGGCCAGGATCAAGGCCTTCCCAAACGGGCCTACCGTCGTGGCATTTCAGGGGGCAAGGGCTTCGGCCAAGCCTGTAGCCAGTTGGTCTTAAGACCAACGCCCCGCCCAACGGCCGGCTGGGTGCGGCTGTTGGGCCGGCAGCGGCGCCTCAAGGCTGGCAGAAACACGGTGTATAAATGGTCTAGGTGATTGAAATTCCAGCCTCTCCCTCATTTCTGCTTGGCCCATCCGATCCGCCTTTTCCGCCGCCTGGTTCGCCATGGCCTGGCGCCGCTCCGTGATCCACGGCCCGCCTCGCGGCTAATCCGCCAGACCGCTCGCCAAGAATGGAAGGTGCTGAGCTTCAGCATGCTCTGCAACCTGCTCCAGGCTGCCGCCGAAGGGGCCACCCTCGGGGTGGTGTTCCTAGCGGTAGACCTGCTCTCCAAGCCGGCAGGCCAGACGATCGACTGGACCAGCAAGGGGTTTCTAGGTTCGCTGCCCCAGCTCACGGCCGCGCTCAACGCCCTTCCCCGTAACGAGCTTTTCCTGTTGCTGTTGGGTGTGGCCGTGCTGCTCAAGCTGCTGCAGAGCTTGGCTATGTACTTGGGCTTGCTGGCAATGGGCTACTACGGCGCCCGCACCTCCTCGCGGCTCCAGGCGATGATCCACTCGCTGATCCTCAGCCTCAGCTTCCCCTGCTCCAGCCGCTATCGGGTGGGCGATCTGCTTTATGTGGGCGGTAACGGCCCCGGGGCGGTGATGACCGAGATCAACGTGATCAGTGGTCTGGTGATGACGGTGCTGATGGGTGTCACCTATTTGGTGGTTTTGCTCACCCTCTCCCCCTGGCTGCTGGTGGCAGCCATCGTCATGGGGGGAATTCTTGCCTTGGTGCAGCAACAGATCCTGCCCCGTTTGCGCAGCTATTCCTTCCTCGGCACCGAGTTGGGCCGGGAGCTGTCAAGCCGCATCACCGAAAACATCCAGGGCCTGCGCCTGCTCCATACCAGCGGTCAACTGGACGTAGCTGATCGGGATGTGCGCAGCCGCTCGATCGCGATCGAAGCCAATGGACGCGCTTCTAGCCGGGTTGGTTCGATCACAGGGCCGGTCACCACCTTTCTGCCGATTTTGATGATCGCGGGCATTGCCGGCCTCAGCTTGGTGCTGTTCGGTAATCGCAATTCCGGAGTTCTGCCCAGTCTGGTGACCTTCGTGCTGGCCCTGCAGCGCCTCAATGGAACCTTCGGGGGTATTGCCTCGTCCTTGGGAACCCTAAATGCGAACGCGGCACCACTGGGATTGCTCAACAAACTATTGGAACCCTCCGATAAAGAGTTTCGCAGCCGCGGTGGCATTCCCTTTCAAAAATTGCACCAAGGGATTGCGCTGCGCAACATGACCCTTCAGTACTCTCCAGAGCTCCCCCCCGCCCTCAGCGGCATCAATCTGGATCTGCCTCGAGGCAGCACGGTGGCATTGGTGGGCAGTAGTGGGGCAGGGAAGAGCTCGATTGCCGATCTGCTCTGTGGCCTCTACAACCCCACTCAGGGAGAGATCCTGATTGACGACACCCCATTGGAGCAGCTCGATCTCATTTCCTGGCAGCAGCGCCTCGGCGTGGTGAGCCAGGACACCTTCATGTTCAATGCCAGCATCGCTGACAACATCAGCTTCGGGTCTGCCAACGCCACCAGGGCCCAGATCCTCGCCGCTGCGCAAAAAGCCCAAGCCGCTGGCTTCATCTCCGATCTACCAGATGGCTTCGACACCCTGATCGGAGAACGGGGCTACCGCCTCAGCGGTGGCCAGCGACAACGGCTCTCCCTCGCCCGCGCCATCCTTCGCGATCCAGAGCTGCTGATCCTCGATGAAGCCACCAGCGCCCTCGACACGCAGAGCGAAAGGCTGGTGCAGCAGGCCATTGACCAATTCGAACAGCGGCACACCGTGCTGGTGATTGCACACAGGCTCAGTACGATCGTGAAGGCCGATTTGATTTGCGTGCTGGATAAGGGGCGTATGGTGGAGCAGGGGAACCACCATCAATTACTTGAAAGGCATGGCATTTACGCCGGGCTCTGGAAGCAGCAGTCCATAGCGAAACAAGTCAGCGCTGAAGTTCCTGCCATCCCATGATAAGGCATCGAATCAATATGCTTACATAGCTGGAGACGCATTCATATATGATATTCTAACTTTAAGCACCCCCATGCTGTCCTCGATCGAGCAAAACAGAACCTACCGGTCATTTCACCCTGAACTATGAAACCGCCCAAGGCTATCGCCTTTTATCTGCCCCAATTTCATCCAATTCCCGAAAATGATTTATGGTGGGGGAAAGGCTTTACTGAATGGCGCAATGTTGTCAATGCCGGAAAGCGTTTTACAGGCCATTACCAGCCCCATCTGCCATCGGATTTGGGATTTTATGATTTACGCCTTCCCGAAGCAAGAGAGGCTCAAGCCAAGCTAGCCAGCCAATTCGGAATCCACGGCTTCTGTTACTATCATTACTGGTTTAATGGACGTCGCATTCTTGAAAGACCTTTCCAAGAAGTTTTCGAATCAGGTGAACCCCAGCTCCCATTCTGTCTTTGCTGGGCTAATGAAAATTGGACTCGCCGCTGGGATGGATCAGAAGATGAAATACTGCTCCATCAAGACTACAACGAAGAAGACGACATCGCACATATTCACACCTTAATACCTTACTTTCGTGACCTTCGTTATATCAAAATCGACAATAAGCCCGTATTCCTTGTCTACAATATAGGCGAACTGCCTGAGCCCAGCCGCACCGCCGCTCGGTGGCGTTCAGTCGCCAAAAACAATGGCATTGATGATCTTTTTCTTGTCTTGGTTGAGTCGCGCGAAGCTAATATAATTGACCCTAGCACTATTGGCTTTGATGCTTCACTGGAATTTCAACCCTGCTGGCCTCTGCTCGACACATTGGCGAGAAAAAATCCTTCTCCAAGAGAAATTCTCAAGGGCAAATGGCGAAATGAATCACCTGGCAAGAAAATCCACAATGTTTATGACTATGACTCTGTTTGCCAAGCAGCTCTCGCGAGACCACTGCCTCCGTATCTGCGATTCCCATGTGTAACACCTTCTTGGGATAATACAGCACGCCGCAAGTGGGGTGGCAATGTTTTGGAAGGCTCAACACCAGAGCTCTATGGCGACTGGCTCAGTAAAACAATCGCCCGTATGGAAAACATGCAACTGCCTGAACCATTGATTTTTATCAACGCCTGGAATGAGTGGGCTGAAGGCAACCATTTGGAGCCTGATCAGCAGTGGGGTCTTAATTATCTTGAACAAACGCTGATGGCCTTGAATAACAGAGTTTAACAACTATACACACTGGATTCAACGACCTGCATTCAAATCTATCCCTAACCCAACTTCCGCCGATGGCAAGATGAAGCGCCAAGACTCAATCGACACTCTTATACTTTGTGCATATAGCGGTACAGATGCGATTAACGCTATATCTTCATGCAACATAATATCTCAGTTGCTAAAGATCCGCTCCAAGATACTCGTGATGAATTCTGATATTACTACAGAGGCAAGTTCTGGCATCAGCATCGATGGCTGGACTGTAATAATGGGCAGCAACAAGAATTTTGAGTTCTCAGCGTGGCAAGAGGGGATCAATCACTTATATCAACACAACATAAGTCATCGCGGCATCCTGTTTGCCAATGATACAATTGGGAGACACCACAAAGGCTCCCACTTTGCCCAATGTAACTTGAATGAACTAATGCGTCGCTGGTCAACATGCCATGGAGCTCAATTCATTGGCATTCAACACTTTAGCCCACAACCGCTGGATTTAGATGGGCACGACGTTACTCAGTGGATTTGCACCATGATCTTTGGACTCACATCAGAAGCTCTCAAAAGAATTGACTACAAAGTAGATCATATTGAATATGCAGCTCGTATGTGCAGCGAAAAGGTGGATGGATTTTCTATTCTGAATCAGAACACACCTTCATCAATCAAGGCCTACATTGAGGACTGGCTGCTAAACGGGGGCTGGCACGGATCGACGCAGCCACCACTTTCTGTCAACGATCAACGACGCCTCCAACATAAAGCAAGGTGCATCCTTTGCGAAAAGATGTTGACCGTAAAGGCAAAACAAAAAAACATTTCAATTATAGGAGTCAAAGACCTTGAGCCGGCTCAGGTTAGGCATGGCGTCTTGAGGCCAGTAGTTGAATACACCAAAACATTAAAAGCCAAAGCCTTGCATCAGATAAAGTATGTTTTTAATTCTCTTCATGGAGACGTCCAGTGATGGCTTCATTGTTTCTCTTGCGCGAAGGCTTCTCTCACATGAGTGCGGTGAGTGGCTTTGATCCACTTTTCCAGCATCTTGATCGGATGCTTCATGAAGCAGAAAGCCTGCATATCGATCAGACTACACTGACACAACTTCATCGTTCTCGATTGCAGCGTGTATTTCGCAAGCTATCTCGCCAGCACAAACCAATCACTGGTTTTGATCCAAGTTCATGCCCTTCGCCGTTCAGCAATGAGTTGCATCATCTCATTGGTCTGCTACTGCTCGAAAAGCTGTCAGCTACTCCCGATGCCAAAGCTGTTTTAGCTTTTGCAGAAAATCAATATGTCGGCTGCCTTGCAAAAGCCCCTGCTGATGTTCGATCTCGATTGATTGTATGCATGCATCAGCCGCCCTCCTGGTACCGTTTGAATTGGCGCAATCGTCAGTGTCTTGATGGCTTAGGAGGCATTGCCTGCCTTAGTGATGAACTAGCTGTCTACATGAGATCTTTAACATCAAGCCATGTATTCACGGTTCGGCATGGAGTTGTTCTGGATTTTTTCAAGCCCTCAGACGAGCCAAGTTCGTCCACCGTCATTAAGCTACTCGCTGTGGGTCAATGGCTAAGAGATTTCGACACGCTAGCCAAGGCATTTGAAATCATCAACGCCAGCATTCCATCTGTTCAGCTCGATTGTGTAATTCCACGGTTTGCTCGCACATCAGAGCATCTACTTCGGCTCGCCCGTTTTCCAAACGTTCGCTGGCACAGTGACCTAAGCCCCGTGCAGCTACGCAGCCTTTATCAAGAGGCCACCCTCTTGTTCCTTCCCCTAGTGGATGCCACGGCCAACAACACCATTGTGGAGGCACTGGCTTGTGGGCTGCCGATCATTGCATCGGCCGTTGGCGGGATCCCTGAGTATGTTCAAGAACCTTTCGGGAAGCTGTGCCGAGCTGGAGACCCTGATGACCATGCACAGGCCACAATAACAAAGCTATTAGATTCTGATGGACTTGTGTTGAGCAAGCAAAAAGCACGTGCTTTTGCGGAAGCCCAGCTTGATTGGTCTGCAATCACCGAAAAATTTATAGCAGATTCGCAATTATAATGACACCAATAGCATGCAAGCATCCACGGAGTCAACATTCATGTCCACTCCTCCACCGTTTCGGCACGATTAAACCATCGATACATCAGCTTAAATAGTGATGCGCATCGCCTTCGCCCACTACAACGAGGCCGACGACATCAGCGGCGTAACCTCCTGGCTGATCCAACTGGCCCTCTATCTCAAAGGCGAGGGCTGCAGCGTGGCCATTGTTCTGCTGGATCTTTGCGAGCCTGGCAACAGCAGCCCCATAGAGTTGGCCCTGCGGCAAGGCGGAATTGAGATCTTCAAATCTCCACCCACAGGCAGCCTTCGCCAGGATGTGAATGCAACCCTTGCCTTCCTCAATACCTGGCGGCCGGATGTCTTCCTGCCGCAGTGCAAGCCCAACCACTACATTGCCGCTGCGATCGCCGGGCGCTGCGGCCTCCCTTGGGGCCTCACCCTGCACAGCGACGACCCTGATTACTGGGCCACGGCTTCAAGTCTTCCACCCCTGCGCAATGGTGGAAAAACAATTTGCGTCTCCCAGTATATCCAGGCTGAACTTGCTCAACAAGGAGGTGAATCGCAAGCCGTGGTAATTCCCTATGGCGTTTCAATCCCAGCTGCCACAACGCACTACAACCCCCATCCCTTCCGCGTGGTCTACAGCGGTCGGCTCTGGGAACACCAGAAACGGGCCAGCCTTGTGGTGGAGTCTCTGATCCTGGCCTGCCAACGATCCGAAACCATCACCGCCACCTTGATCGGCGATGGCTATAGCCGCCCAGCCTGTGAGCAGCAGGTGCAAGCCGCCGGCCTTACCGATCGCATCAGCTTTAGCGGCCGCCTGCCCTTCGCCGGGGTGCAGGAGATCCTGCTGCAGAGCCAGGCGATCCTGTTGATG
>Ga0209088_10001927_pt1 | contig 13088 bp, 8 predicted proteins | sample S_140625_EF_Meta_FD_187324 | JGI IMG/M metagenome (GOLD analysis project Ga0209088, IMG submission 187324) | Freshwater microbial communities from Lake Simoncouche, Canada to study carbon cycling - S_140625_EF_MetaG (SPAdes) (version 2) | ecosystem: Environmental > Aquatic > Freshwater > Lake ...
TCATGGATACCAAAGTGATCATTTTTCATAAACTTGGAAATCCAAGGCGTTCGCGAAGACTCGCGATATTCTTTTTTTAAAGCCGTCGCCTCTTTTTCACTTTCTTCGGTTAATAACACCGGCGGCTTTATGTGTTTATCTACTACAAAAACGCCGTCTTTTAACGATTCAGTTGCACGTTCAGTTTGTCGGGAATACGAAGCTGGTTTAATCGCAGTTATGTCATCCTCGTCCTCTTGTTCTTCTTTTTCGTGATCATGTTCTTGTTCCTCTTCGTCTTTTTCATTCTTTTTTTTATCTTTTTCCAATAATACTACTGTCGACTTTTTATTAATATATTCAGGCGTAACAAAAGGATATAATATGGGCGACCCCATTTTGCTAATATCAACGTCTCCATCGTCGTCGATTATTTCCAAGGTCCTATTCGACTGGATTTCAAATAAGCCAATTTGACCCTTTGGTTTATGATCTTGCAATAAATAAATGGGATAGTATATGACGTCTTTGGCTGAAAACGATGTATTCATTTTACCTAATATCACCTGCACCCAATTATCAAAAACGAAAATTTCATACATAGTCGATTCGTGACCTAAATCATTTGGATTTAATCCCCGAGTTTCTGGGTAAAATACACTTTTATTTAGATTCGAATATGCCATTTTATATATATTGAATTTATATTTTTACACCATTTTTCAATAAGAATAAAATATAGTAGGGAACCTCAAGTTCTTCAAAAATAGCATGGAACCCCAGGTTCCCTGATAGTGATAATTTATTTTTATTTTCAAGTAAAAAAATAAAAATTTACGGCTTTTTCAGATCATCGCAAATATCCATATATTTAAAGACGGCTCTTGCGGAAAGACTAACATGATCCTTGGATTTCATTTTCGAAACGTCGTTAATAAACACCAGGACGTTATCTGACCAGTCACCGCATTCGGATAATTCGCGCTTACTTTGCGTAATAAATAAATGCAAATTCTCGGTAATTTCGTCGACCTCGTTTGTTCTATTATCTTCGTCAATATATTTCTGCACTTGGGTGATTAACGACATTATTACGTCGAGAACCTGCGTCTTTTCCAAAACGCATTGTTTCATTAAATTCACAATAAACGCGGCATTAGCCTTTCTCAAATCATTCGTTTTAGTATAATTACAAAATCCGTCATAGTCAACATTATGATCAACATAATGAATATTTGCTAGAGTATCTTTATATAGTTCAATTGAACGAGGGAGCAATTCCTTAAATAAAATAAATTCGCTCGACAAAGACTTGCATAATTCGGCATATAATTCAGAATAAAACTTATTCGAACGGGAAATATCAATGATAGATAATGCCACGCGGGTTTTGTCGTCCTCTGAAATGTCTTCAGACGCAAATATTTCTTTCGCTTTATTCATAATAATATCGCGCTGTGTTTCGTAATTTTTACTAGATATTTTATTTAATAGTGCGCGCATTTCGCTTATCTGTTTATCGAAACCTTCCGACGTCTCGAGAACAGTTACTTTGAAATCATTAACTCTAACAGTATCCCAATCTAAACTATTTTTTAGTGGACGCTTTTTTACTATTGAACTGGCGTTGGATTGTTTGAACCCTCCGGTTCTAACCTGAGACCCGGGCTTTTTGGTATTATCTGATGCGACGTCTGTTATGATTATATTTTTAGAAAGATAACCAAAAACGTCTTTTATTGAGTCGTCGACTTCAAATGCTCCCGGGTTTTCAAAATAAATAGAATTAAAGTCTGATACATTATAATATCGGTCGGCGATCATTGCAAGGTCTATAATAATATCACCTAACATTTTTATATAATTTTCAATAACATATATAAAAATATAATTATTACATTATGTATATGGATAACATAACCGATGACATAACACAAAGTGTTTCCATAAATAACTGGGACGACATGGAATTAAAAACAGAATTATTAAGAGGCATATATAACTATGGTTTTGAGAATCCGAGCAATATACAAAAACAAGCTATTTTACCTATCATTCAGGGTCGAGACATAATTGCACAATCGCAATCAGGATGCGGCAAAACCGGAGCTTTTACTATTGGAATTCTTCAGAGAATAGACGTTTCTATTCATAAAACGCAGGCTATGATTATAGCGCCAACTCACGAGTTGGTTAGCCAAATTTCTCTTGTTGTGAAATCGATAGGTGAATGTATGGATGGGCTAATTATAAAAACGGTAGTCGGAGGGACGTCAATTATTAGTGATGCCGAAGAAATGAAAAAAACAGTTCCGCATATCATAGTAGGAAGCGCAGGAAGAATATATGATATGATTCGTCGGAAACACATAAACGCGCGTAATATAAAAATATTCGCATTGGACGAAGCCGACGAAATGTTATCACGTGGATTTAAAGAACAAATATATAACATATTTCAGAGCTTTAACGAAAACGTTCAGGTGGCTTTATTTAGTGCTACTGTTCCCGATGAAATGATAAAGGTTACGCAAAAATTCATGCGCGATCCTCTTCGAATTGAAGTTAAACGCGAGAAGCTTAATTTAGAATGCATTCAGCAATATTTCGTGGCATTGCCAGACGATCGAGCCAAATTCGAAACTCTTAAAACGATATTTGGAAGTCTAACTGTAAATCAATGCATTATTTATGTAAATAGCGTGGGACGCGTAGTCGAATTATGCGAAGCGATGAACAAAGAAGGATTTTCCGTTTGTTGTATTCATAGTTCAATGAAAAAAGACGAAAGAGAGAAGGTATTTTCCGAATTTAGAAAGGGAATTCATCGCGTTCTCATATCATCAAATGTAACTGCTCGAGGAATTGACATACAGCAAGTGAGCACTGTAATTAATTTTGATATATCGAAGTGTGTTCATACTTATTTGCATCGTATTGGTAGAAGCGGAAGATGGGGACGCAAGGGCTTGGCAATTAATTTCATCACCCGTAAAGACATTGATATTATTACTAATATAGAACGACATTATAATTCTACAATCAATGAACTGCCTTCGGATTTCAAGTTTGATATATGAGTTTACCAAACGTTAAAACGTTTAGTAAAATGTATTTGGTCTTTATTCATCATCCGAGAAAAGCATATTTATGAAATTATTTACGTATAGTTTTTCGTTAGTTTCGCACATTACATTATAAGCAGTCGTGTCTTTAATGACCGCCGACTTATTTACATATTTTACAATAGAATCGTAGGATTCGTTCGAGGGTAATATATTCTTCAACAATGCAGCAAACGACGAATCTTTCATCTGATAATAGCTAATATGCCCGTTCTTCCTCCCGCAATTTAACGGGGCAATCATCGGAATCAAATTTCCCACTCTATCGATATCAATATCAACATCTCCTTCCCACGAAGAACTAAATGGTATAATATGTTCAGTAGAGTATTTGTTATTCAGATAAAAAGTAGAAACCACCTTGGAATAATACGCAGCCGATAAGAACTTTTCCATATAACTATACTTACGCCGCTTGTTTTTCGACTTCTTCGCTGAAAAAGAAATATCGGAATTGGTCTCTTTAATAATGATATTCAATACCTCGGCAATCTTATCCTTGATGCCTTCAAATAAAAACGTCGAAGGGTTCTTGAGAATTTTTTCCGATTTATTACCAACATAAGACCCTCCCGCCTGGTATTTTAAACTATCATAAGTTTCATAATCTTTTTTATCATCGGAAGATTTGATTTCCTTTACTAAAATATGATATACAATAACCTGTTTTATGGATTGAATAATCTTTTTATCGGGCATAGTTGTTCGGATTAATCCTACGATAAACGTCATAATCAAATACAAATTATTTATTCCGATATCCAACACTCTGTTTTGGCATTTCTTATTGAACCACTTTTCTTCAATATTGCTCGGAAACATTTCATTCATGCAACTGGACAACAAGGACGATGTTTTGGTTACAACATCAATAAAGTCGTTTATATTTTTATCATTGAACGTCGCAACTCCTTCTCCATAAAGAAGTGCGTATAATTTAAAAAACAGCGGCACATCTACTGGGTTAAACTTAATAATCGCATTGCCATATACGTAGTTACAATAGTTTTGCAAACCAACGACGCAATCAAACGCATTCGTACTAAAGTCGTTGATATCATGAATGACGTAACCGGATAAAACCTCACTATTAGCATTCTTTTCGTCGTAATACTTCTTTATTTCTTTTCTAATGTGGAAATTCATATTTTGATCGAAGATGGAAATCATAATATCATACAAAGTGGATGCGTATATTTCATTCAGCGACATATTTCCACCGTATTTATTCATAGATTCAAACGCCCTGCTCAATTCAGACTCGGTTGCGTTATAGAATATATTAACATTAATAACAGCGTTTTCAAAACTGTTTCCATCGGGGAGAGCGAGACGCTTTTGTATCTCCTCCAAATGACAATCGATAATGTTGGCATTTTCGGACGTGATCTTATAAAAAATACTTTCCACGTCTGTATTCGCATACAATGTCTTTAGTTTCTTATAATGAAAAAGTTTCGAATAACCTAGACCCTTGAAAAACTGGATGACCTTAGACGCTTCCAATTCAGTAATTTCAGGAATAATTACAATAAATTCAATAAGATCGTCCATGTATTCGGGATATATAGCAAATGGTGTCTTCACGAAACAATAAATCGCGTTGATGCGATTATTTCCATCAATGTTAATATACATCTTTATGGCGTGTTCAACGAATTCTCCGAAAGAAATGGGAAGAATCGTATTCTGAATTGTATACAAAAAATCAATAAACTCACGCATGCTAGCCTGTTTACTCTTTCCCGCTGCTGGATGCAATAGCCATTTCAATAAACGCTGAAATTTAGATTTACTTATCATTTTGTTGTCAATATAAGAAATTAAATCAATCACCTTCCAGGTGGTGTTTTGAATCGTCATCCTGCTCGTCGTGTTTGTCATTCTTGTTATATCTTACGAGGGCGGCTTTAAGTCAGTTTGTATTATTATTTACCCGCGTTTACGAATAGCATTTTTTTTGAAACTTTACTATATTATGTTTGGGTTACAGGATATAATTAATGCGAATCTAAAGATAATGGTTGCGGATGTAACCGGAGTTCCTGCATCTGAAGAAAGTAATTCTGAAAAGGAATCAAATAATAAATGCAATACAAAACAGCCAATGCATGGGACATTTAGACTACCTATTGATTATTTGCCCGATTCTAAAAAAAGACCTCTCTTGGATAACGTAACATCGGATTTGGAATTGGCTGTTTCCGTAACCGGAAAAAAAAGCATGTATCAACTTTTATTTCAACCCAAACATCCTTTTGCGGAAGCCATGATAGGAGAATGGAAGAAGCAGTATACGGACGACGTCGGTTATTTGATCGAAACGCAACAGATCATCCAAGAAACCGAAGTTATTCCAAAACACGATTATACTCTAGATCATTCTGCCATAATGAGTATTTGGGAAGACGCGAAAGAAAACGAATACTTCTTAGAAAAATACTGCTTTGTGGAATGGGACGTCTTGAGATCTCTTAATAAGTCGCCAGGGTTTCTTCAGTTATTATCCGTGGGAAATCTCATGTCTCCTGCTATGAGTTTATTACTACCGATCATTTTCTTTATTTTCCCATTTATTATTTTGAAATTTCGAGGTATTCCGATTACATTTTCTGTTTATTTGGACGTATTGAAAGATGTAGCAAAAAATCATTTCATCGGCAAAACTCTGATGAGCATTACCAGTGTATCCTTGGATAAATTAATATATTTAATGTTAATGGTGGGTCTCTATGCTTGGCAGATATATCAAAACGTGCTCACGTGTTATCGATTTTACAATAATATTCAAAAAATAAATACGCATTTATACGAAATGCGAGAATATCTTGGAATCAGTATTACAAATATGGAGGCATTTATTAGTTTACATAAATCCAAGTCTACGTATTCCGAATTTTGTTTAGAAACCGAGCGACATTGCGCCATACTTCGTGCGTTTTATAAAGAGCTCGAACCCATTGAACCTTTTACCAAGGGTTTTATTTCCAAGATTTCGCAAGTGGGATATTTACTGAAATGTTATTATGAACTACACGCGAATAGCGAATACGAGTCCTCAATGCGATATTCATTTGGATTTGAAGGATATTTGGATAATTTACGCGGCATTAAACATCATGTAGTAAGCGGCGTTATTAATACAGCCAACTTTGGATCGAAATCGTGTAAAATAACAGACCAATTTTATCCTATGCATATAAACCAAGATTGCATTACTAATTCTTGCGATTTGAAATATAACGCGACGATCACTGGTCCTAATGCTTCTGGGAAAACTACGTTTTTGAAAACGACTACATTGAATATTATTTTTTCACAGCAAATTGGATGCGGGTTTTATAAAAAATGCGATATGAATCCATACGCACACATTCATTCCTATTTAAATATTCCGGATACCTCGGAGCGCGATAGTTTATTTCAAGCTGAATCTAGACGATGTAAAGAGATAATTGATGCAATTCGAGATTATCCCGAGGACCGTCACTATTGCATATTTGATGAATTATACTCTGGAACTAACCCAATAGAAGCAGCCAAGTCCGCGCATGCATTCTTGAAATACTTGTCGAAATACGAAAAGGTGGATTTTTTATTAACCACGCATTATTCTTCCATATGCAAGAAGCTCGCTAAACTCGAAGGTAAACGACGCATTAAGAATTATAAAATGGATGTGGTTGATAATAATGGTAAATTGGATTATACTTATAAAATGGTAAAAGGGGTTTCTAAAATACACGGAGCAATCCGTGTATTAGAGCAGATGGAATATCCTCAAGAAATAATTGAAGAAATAAAATCAAACTGATTAAGGCATTGTCATTGTGGGCGCTGAAGCAGGTGCAGGTGCAGGAGTTAAACCCTCTAGCGTTTTGCCCGTGAACTTCCATACCATTTTATAAGTAACACAAAGAATTAACGAAAATGCAACAGCATGAACCGCGGCAACTACCATTTTAGATCCTTTTGGTGGTAATGTGACTAAAATTCCGGGCGTTAAAACAAAAAAGAGAACAAATACATACAAAAACATTAATACGTTCATTTCAATGTATATATATTTAAGATATATTTTTATTAATGCATCATTCCGGCTGGAGATATAGATACTGTTTTTGTAAAACTCCAAACCGCTTTATGAGTTAACCACATAAGTAGAGTAAATGCCAGAGCATGTGTTAATGCGACAATGGTAGTAGAACCTTTGGGCGGCAATGTGACTAAAATTCCAGGGGTTAGCAAGAAAAATAGAACGAAAACGTATAAAATCATGAAAAAATACATGATTTTATATATTGGCATAAAAAATAATAGAATTGCTAAAGCTCGCTGCATATATGATGCGGATTTGTGATTCACAATTATGGCATTATTACAACAATTCGGGATTATTTTATTGGTGTATATTATAATGACAAAGAGATCGAATAACAACAAAACACGTAAATCAAGGAGAAAAATGCAAAAAGGCGGAGCGAATGTAAACCCGGTAAACATACAGGCGTTATTACCCATATCTAATATTGCATTAAAGACTACAAACAATATTCTCGACCCAAAATTTAAGGTAATTTTGAAGAATCAAACACACGATAAAATATCTATATATGCCGACGGTCGACTTGTAAATTGCATTTTTAACGTTGATGATAACTATTATTTTTTACTTAACAGAAATTTATTTCAAACATTTTCTAATAAATTTGTTATAGCAAGCTCTTATGTTATCTCGATAACGAATGATTCGGTCATTCTTAAACAAGGAACATACGCTCAAAGTGGAATGTTCTCATCGGAAAATATTACAATAAACCCACCCGTTGGTTCTTCTTTTTCTTATTTAGAAAATGATACAAATAAAAAAAATATATACGACGCTTTAATTAATTGGAAGAATACGAATGATATAAAAGCAAACGTGGTAAACGGTGCAGGAGAAGCTGTTATAATTGAAGCAGGCGATAGCGTATGCACTATTATGTAGGATTATTTAGAATCCGGCGTCGTATCCGTCGTCGCAAACGCCCGCATCTCCAGGGATGTGAATATTCGCAATGTTATTCTTGATCTCAATCTTGTTCTTACTGCAAACATCCGTGGAATTATCGACCACTGATCCGAATGCGTCCTCGATTTCCTTGTTCGCGTCCACCGTCTTCGAGACTTCGGCATCGAGCTTCTCGAATTCCTTCATATCAAGGACTAACTGAAAAGACCCCGTGCCGTAATTACCAAACTGACCACACATTACATTCGCGGATACTCCACGCATGTGATCAATCTCACCGTGACGGGCTGCATCAAGTAGCACCTCAGTATGAACCTCAAACGTCGCCTTGGCAATCGGTCCGACGTTATCACTGAGCAACCCCGATCTGAAGATAGGAACCATATGTTGGTTACAAGTCATGCGATCGCACAACAAACTCAGATGGTGATAGTTAATATATACACCACTGAACTCCATGACTTCCGAAAGCTCATTGAATATCATTTGTCTAGCCGCCTCGATGCCGAGGACATCGAACACCTCGCGGATATCATTACTCAGAGTGCGGGACGGATCGATGAAATCGAGCGCAAGGGCTTCCAGCAAATTCGAGCCCGTGGTATCCAAAACCCACGTATCCTTGGTTACATACTTTCCGTCTTCCTTGATAACCATGTTTTGCACCTTACGTGCCAAGACATTATCGATTCCGTTGATTCCTCTCAAAACAATATTATTCAAGAGCGAATCCTGGAAGTTCTTCAACAGGTAAATCTCATCGGATTGGTCGAGAGTATCCGCGACGCCGCGCTTCTTGCCCTTGGTGAAGATATTATTCGACATGCGAATACGGAACACTAGTTTATCACTATTGTAATCCGAATAAACACACGAAACGTCTCCCGCGAAATGGCTATTTGAAACAGCGAAATGGATATCGTCCATGGTAATGTTTTTATCGAGAAGAGTCTCCGCGTCCATCTCCATGCGAATCAGCCACTTTGATCTCTGAGGAATATCATCGGGGTTTGCGGACGTCCCATTGCACTCGTTCATGATTCGCTCAAATTCATAATATTGTTCCATGAGCAGGCGATCCTCAGTGATCGAGGTCGACTGCTCATTTGGATCAAAGCAAATCTGGATTGACTTGACGACGTCTACGAGCCGGGTATGACTCATCATCGTGGCGTAGTTCGACGCCTTGTCCTTATCATTCTGATCCATGGTCTTCAAATAAACCGTAAGCGAAGGGTGCTTGGGATTCTTCGTGAGTCTCAGAATCTCCTCAATTCTTGGCACACCTCTCGTCACGTTTGACTTGGATGCAACGCCACTCAAATGAAATGTATTCAAGGTCAACTGCGTAGTAGGCTCACCAATACTCTGACCGGCAATCACGCCGACCATTTCACCGGGATGAATAAGCGCCTCCTTATGCTTCAGACAAATCGTATCCAACAGCAAAGTCAGACCCTTACGATGGAACCGCTTATTCACGAGGAGCTCTTTAGGAGACAAATAATAATAATAGACGATTTCGAACAATCGTGTCAAGGGAGCGTAGGCAAGTTGGTTCATTTTCTTAAAGTTATCTTCGATGAGCTCGAATGCCTCAAGGGGCGTGATATCAACCGTCGAGCTAGAGTTTAGACCAAGCTGACCCTGAATATTCGCAATAATGTTTTGCAAAGCTACAGGCAAGACCACATTGTTATCGTTTTTGTTATTAAACACGCCCTTGACGATATCGTCGCGAGCCGCCAACATCTTATCAATATACGTCTGGCAGCGTTTTTTTGTATCCTCTTTTTGCTTCTTGATCCTCGATGCCGTGCTCTTTGTGTAAACCGTCAGAAGTTCACTGGTCTGATCGTTTATGCCAATAATATCGAAATGCATATAAATATCTTCGACGCTCATTCCGACCAAGGGAATCGATTGGTTCTCAACCTTGGTGGAATCGAACCCATCATCACCGTAAGCGAATTGAATGATTTTTCCCATATTGTTGCGCACGGTCATATCATACTCGACTTTGAGATCCTCAAGACCCTTGATCAGCCTTCGCTGGATATATCCAGTCTGGGACGTCTTTACAGCCGTATCAATAAGACCAATGCGACCACCCATGGCGTGGAAGAAGAGTTCAGGGGCAGTCAGACCCGAAATATAAGAGTTCTCAATAAATCCTCTCGCATTCGGGCTATCATCAAACTTACTGTAATGAGGAAGCGTTCGGCTATCGAATCCATAGGGAATACGCTTACCATCCACGTTCTGCTGACCCAAACACGAAATCATCTGTGAAATATTGATAAGCGAACCCTTAGATCCCGAATTCACAATCATAAGGAAACGGTTATTCTGATCGAGACTTGTGCGACCAATCTTACCGGATTGTTCCGTTGCTTTATTGAGGATATTATTGACCGAAGTCTCGAATTCCGCGATATTGGTATTTGCGGTTGTGTTCTCGAAAACTCCCAAATGCACCTTATCAATGAGAGCTTGCACCTCGGTCTTTTGCGTGGTAATTACCTGGATGATCTTCTCTTGGGTGATCTTATCGGCAATCAAATCGCTGACGCCGACACTATAGGCGCTAGACTTCATGTATTCCGTCACGACGTTTTGAAGATTATCGTTGAAATCCGCGCATGCCTTGGGACCGTAGTCATTAAACACGCGGTGGAGAATACCCTTGGTCGTGGAACCAAGGACGGACTTCTCGAGCTGACCGCGCGTATACTTACCGTTTCGGATCTCGAGCACATTATTCGAGTCCTTGTATTCTTCGCCGTCCTCGAACAACTTGGTCTTATACACCATCGTCAGGGGAGGCATGATTTGGGAAAGAACTTCAAAACTAGATATTTTCTTACCGGCGTCTCTTAGCGCCTTTGTATTTACATGTGGATACATCATGAGCAAGTCCATTGCCTTGCTCGGACTAAAAGTCACGTTTTTTCTTGTCATTCTATACGACCCTAGAAGCGAGTCCTGGTAGATGCCAATAATGGGTGAATTGGCAGCAGGACTGATGATCTGGTAGGGAATTGCTGCGAGGTGCCGCAACTCAGTCTCAGCCATTACGTTCTGAGCCATATGCATATTCATTTCGTCGCCATCAAACGTCGCTGCATATATGCAGTGAAAATTATCGAACACTAATATCGAGATTTTCCACTGCATGTATGCAGCACCCCCAAGGTTTCCCAAGGGGACGGACTGTATCTTAAGCAAACTCGGGATGGCTAATCCTTCATCGTTCACCAACACCCGTTCAGTCTCTGAGAGGGTATCATGGTCTACCAAAGGTCCGAAGACCTCACGACTTTAGATACTCCACTGCGGATTGCCCATTTTGCTCAAGGGTAGGTCTTATTGAGACCAGATGAGCGCATCAATCACTTTATTACCATCGGGTTCGGCTATTAACCGAGATCCTCACATAAGTTTCCAGATGTGAGTGGTAGTGATTGCTTTAGGGGATTCCCGTCAACAAGGTGTTTCGCTCCAGGGAACCTACGGTTCCCCCGGACGCCCCCTCCCTTTTAGTCTATCACAAATATGAATTCATGATATCTTAATTGGTAAGGGAGGGGCGTCCGGGGAACCGTAGGTTCCTGGAACTAGGGAGTAGCACGCTTTTAACGCTCCCTGTTGCCGACTTTGATGTTTTTTCAAAACCCCACTGCATAAATGCAGCCAGAAATTTCATCGGCATTGTATGGTTTAGTTACACCAACATTCATACGAAAGGTATCACCCTTTTTCATGATCTTGACGATGTGGCACATCATTGACATTCTGTGAAGCGAAGGTTGTCTGTTAAACAAAACCGCATCACCGTCCATCATGTGACGATGAACAATGTCTCCGTTCTCCAAACGGATGGACCCACGGTCCACATGTCTCAGCGAAATATGCTCGCCATTCTTTCGCTCGAGAATCTTCGCGCCCGGATGGATATCCGGTCCGTTCTCAATTAACTTCATCAAGAACTCGCGATTACGATCATTCACAGTCATCGGTTTGGTAATATTCTTGGCGATCTTCAAAGGCACTCCGAGCTGTCGAATCGACAAGTTCGGATCACCCGTGATTACCGAACGCGCACTAAAATCGACGCGCTTACCCATCAGATTACCTCGAATACGACCATTCTTCGAGTTCAAACGACCCATGATGCACTGCAACGGACGACCAGAGCGCTGAGCCATCGGAGCGACGCCCTTGATTTTATTATTCACGATCATCGCAATCGAGTGCTGCAAAATCGTGGTCCAGCCCTCGATGACATTCACATTCGTATCCGGATTTACCATCTTCTCGCGTAACACGTTATTGGTCTTCAGAATATTACTATAGATATGTGTCAAATCATCCTCGGAGCGCTGCTGAGCGTCGAGCTTCACCGAAGGGCGGACAGCAGGTGGTGCAACGGGCAAAACCTGGCAAATCATCCAGTCGGGTCGCGACCACGTCGGACTAAATCCCATAAACGAAACGTCATCATCCGAAATACGCTTAAATATCTTCAGCACGATTTCCGGAGTCAACTTCATGTTTATTTTTTTGCTCTCGCCAGCCTCCTCGCTCTCAATGTTTTCCCAGGACGCATACAACGTCGCCATACCCTCCAACTTCACCTTGTCGGGCTGCTTACAACCACAACCGTCCTCGGTGGATTCGCCGCAACGCTTGACCTTGGCGGCAAGTTGCGAAACATAATCCCATCGGTCGGCGGAAGGCTTGGACAAAATATGGCGATGTTGGTTCTTATTGATCAAGAGTTTACTACACTTGAAACAAACACATCGGCAGATCTTCATGACGTCCTTGATATGTTGGATAAGAAACACCGGTCTGGCGAGCTCAATGTGACCAAAATATCCGGGAGTATCAATATACGTCATTCCATCCGTGGGGCAAATCGTTCCGGGCTCCAACACGCCCATGCGAGGATCAAATAGACCTCCGAT
>Ga0209088_10001928_pt1 | contig 13086 bp, 10 predicted proteins | sample S_140625_EF_Meta_FD_187324 | JGI IMG/M metagenome (GOLD analysis project Ga0209088, IMG submission 187324) | Freshwater microbial communities from Lake Simoncouche, Canada to study carbon cycling - S_140625_EF_MetaG (SPAdes) (version 2) | ecosystem: Environmental > Aquatic > Freshwater > Lake ...
GAAGATCGCGCCCTCGCGGCCGATGCGGTCGATGCTCGGCGTGCGGTAGCCCATCATGCCCATGTTGTAGGCACTGACGTTGAACTGGCCGATGTCGTCGCCCCAGATCACCAGGATGTTCGGCTTGCGCTTGGCGGCTGCCTTCGGCGCGGCGACGGACTGGCCGACGGGCGCTGCGGACGGCGCGGCCTCCGCGCACGCACATGCGGCCAGCGACGCAGCGCAAAGCACGGACATCGTGCGAAGGATGCCTGACAGACGGCTCGGAGCGCTCGGTTCAGTGATCATCGGTTGCCTCGCGGAAGTTCAGGGCATGGGCGCGACGTCCACGCCGCCATGCGCCGCGCAGCGTACACGACCAACGCCCGCACGTTCAGCGCGGAGCGCGCGGGGTCAGCAGCCCGCAGGCAAGGAGCAACAGGCCCGGCAATGCAAAGACCGCGAACCACGGCCCAAGCGGCCGTGAGGCGCCCGCACCCGCCGCAATCGCGTAGAAGCCCGCCAGCCCAACGAGCGTCACCGCACCGCCCAGCACCTCGCGGTGCCACGCGAGCACCATGCCCACGGCGACGCCCACCGGGAAGAACGCGATCAGCAGCCATTCGAACGGCGTGGGCCAGTTGCCGCCGCTGAATGCGAACAGGACCAGCATTCCGAGGCTCAGGAGACTGGCAGCCCGGGCAACGAGCCGCAGCACCTTCACCGGCAGCGGTCCCTGGTTTGGAGCGATCAGCCCATCCATCGTGACTCCATTACACCATCGGCCGGAGCGGGCAACATCCCCGCGCCGCGGTACCCTCGATGAATGAACATCCGCACCCGCCGCCTCGCGCTCCTCGTCCCTGCCGTCGCCGCCCTGATGGGAATGACCGGCGAACCCACCTCCGTGGTGCCCGCGCCGCGCGAGGATGCCGGCGCCATCGCGCGCCAGGACCAGCTGGTGGCCATGGTCCGCGACGCCAAGGGACCGGTGCCGGTGCTCTTCGTCGGCGACAGCATCACGCAGGGGTGGAACGACCCCGGCAAGGCCACGTGGGACGCCATGATCGCCCCGCTCGGCGCCATGAACCTGGGCAACAGCGGCGACCGCACCGAGAACGTCCTCTGGCGCCTGCAGCAGGCGCCGCTCACGAAGCTCGCGCCGCGCGCCATCGTGCTCCTGATCGGCACCAACAACGTGGGACACGGCAAGAGCAACGCCGCCGAGACGCTGGCCGGCATCCAGCGCGTGGTCTCGGTGCTGCGCGCGCAGTGCCCCGAGGCGAAGATCGTCCTCATGTCCGTCTTCCCGCGCGGCGAGCACATCAATGCCATGCGCGGCGACCTGCTGCAGGTGAACCAGGCGCTTGCCGCGGACCCGAAGCCGGGCGTCACCCTCGTGGACATCGGCACGCGCTTCATCGACGCCAACGGCGACATCCGCAAGGACCTGATGCCGGACTCGCTGCACCTGTCGCCTGCGGGCTACCGCATCTGGGCGGAATCGGTGCTGCCCCTCGTCTCGGCGCCGGCGGACAAGCGCTGAGGCCAGCGCAGGCGCGGGCCGAGCACCGGGCCGCGCCTCAGGCCTCCGGAATGCGCACGCCCACCGCCATCACCTGCTGGCCGCCGACGACGCGGGTCAGGTGTCCCTTGGTGCCCATGTCATCAAGCAGGATCGCATCGCCGGCGCGCAGCGTGCGCTCCGTGCCGTCGCAGGCAGTCAGGATCAGCGAACCGGCCAGCATGAAGAACCACTGTCGATAGGGCGAGGGGTGCCACGGCCCCTCCCAGTCGGGGGCGAAGTGCACCACGGCGAATCCCACCGCCGGCATCAGCTCGGAGGCCTCCAGCGGCGTGGTCGGCGGCGCGAAGGCGCGCGTGCCGAGCGGCAGCGTGCAGTCCTCGAAATGCGAGCGACCGGCGGAGTCGACGAAGAGACGGACGTACTTCAGCGGAATGACCATGGTCGGGTGCCCTTGCTCTCGGATTCGGATCTGATTCTGGCAGGAGGAACGCGCGTTCCGCCAACCCATCACTCGCGCACGAACTGCGCCCAGAGCTCCTCGAGCCCCTTGCCCGTCACCTGCTTCCAGATCTCCTCGGAATACGTGCCGCTGCGGAGCGCCTTGTCCAGGACCCGAACCAGGCGGCGGTCGTAGCGCGCGCAGCCCCACGCCAGGAACGCGGCGGTGGTTCGATAGCCCTCGGTCCACTTGGAATTGGCGCGGTCGATCTGCGGGCGCGGTACCTCGGGCTCGTACTTCCAGAGGCGGATGTAGTCGGCGATGCCTTCCACCAGCCATCCGGGCTTGTTGTCCGATGCGGGATACGCCTGGATCACGTGCGTCAGCTCGTGGATCACCACGCCGAAGTCATCGGGGTGGTCGGTGATCCACTGCGCATCGAACTCCATGCGGTTGCCGCCGGTGAGGGCGGGCACGCCCAGGCCGCGGCGGAACACCAGCACGATCTCCTTCGGGCGCGTCCATTCGTCCGTGGCGAGGAACCGGCAGACGAGCGGGTACCACTCGGCGCACACCTTGCCGGCGTCGCTGGCCCACTGCATGAGGGCGGGCGAATCGGCGATGCCGCTCATGTCGAGGACGATGGTGGTGGAGCTTCCCGCCGGTTCCGCGGCGAGCGGCGCCATGAAGCGCGCGAACGGGTCATCCGCAGCGCGCATGCCAAGCGAGATGGCGGCCGCCATGGTGAGGCCGAGGAGCGAGGCCGCGATGAAGGAATGCCGAGAATGCATGAACGGCACTCTAACCGCAGGACGCCGCGCGCCCTCGGCGAATTGCCCCGCCCCCGTACCATGCCGCCCCGCGGCGCTTGCCGCCGCGCCAAGGACCATGCCATGAGCGACAGCGTCGAACATCTCCGTGCACGATGGACCCCCGAGCTCACCGCCGCGGCCATCCGCCAGCTGCAGGGGCAGCCTTCCGGCGCCGAGGTGCCCACCATGCAGCACGAGGGACGCACGTTCCTCGACCTGCGCGGCATCCGCATCGAGCAGACGCAGCTCGACGGCGCACAGCTGCGCGACGTGAACCTCCGCTGGTCCACCATCCGCGACGTGGGCTTCAAGGGCACGCACCTGGAGCACTGCAACCTGAGCCAGGCCTCGCTCTCGGAGTGCTACTTCCGCAACACCGTCTTCGACAACTGCGACATCGTGAACTCCAAGTTCCAGAAGAACGAGTTCTCGAACGCCCGCATCGAGGATTGCCGGCTGGACTTCTGCTCCTTCAAGGAGTGCGAGATCACCCTGCAGACCATCCGGTTCCGCAAGGACACCGACCCGCGCGTCCTCATGCGCATCTGCCGCAACCTCAAGCTCAACGCCATGTCCATGGGTCACTTCGCCGACGCCGGCGAGCTCACCTACATGGAGAAGACCTTCGAGCGCCACACGCTCCATCGCCACGCGTTCACCACCGAGCACGAGAGCCTGCGCCTGCGGCTGCGCGCCATCCGCGGGTGGTTCGGATCGATCCTCCTCAACGCGCTGTGGGGCTACGGCGAGCGCCCGGCACGGCTGCTGGTGGCCACGGCCGCGGCGATCGTGCTGTTCGGAGCGTTGCAGTTCGCGCTCAACGGCGTCCCCGACGAGGGCTTCGGCGCGCACCTCTACTTCAGCGGCATCACGTTCATGACGATCGGCTACGGCGACCTCTCGCCCAAGGGACTGCTTCCGCGGTTCCTCGCCGTGCTCGAAGGCGCGGTCGGCATCTCCGTCATCGGCATGCTGATCGCGTCGTGGACCAAGAAGATCATGTACCGATGACGCGGCGCGCCCGAAAGGCGCGCCGCATCAAGCACGATCGACCGGCATTCAGCACACGCTCACCCGAGGATCAGTCGAGGAAGCGCACCTTGCCGGTGTCGACGTCGTAGATGGCGCCGAGCACCTGGATCTTGCCCTCGGCGTGTGCCTTCTTCAGGAGCTCGCTGGTGGCGTCCACCTGGCGCATCTGGAAACGCACGTTCGCTTCCACGCCCGCATCAAGCAGCGCAGCCTCGCTCTTGGCGCCCTTCTCCTTGATGAGCTGCTCGAGGCCCGGACGGATGGCGGCCGTCAGCATGCCCATGTTGCCGGGCAGCGGCTTGCCCGCGAGGGTGGCGCTCACGGCACCGCACTTCGTGTGCCCGAGCACCACGATGGTGTGCACGCCGAGCGCATGCACGCCGTACTCGAACGTGCCGCTCGACTCCTGGCTCTCGAAGTTGCCGGCGACGCGGTTCACGAAGAGGTCGCCCACGCCCATGTCGAAGATGATCTCGACCGGCACGCGCGAGTCCGCGCAGCTCAGGACGCCGATCGAGGGGATCTGTCCTTCCGCACCGGTCTTCACCACCTTCTCCTGCTGCCAGGAGTGGGACTCCATGCCGCCCTCGACGAAACGCTTGTTGCCGGCCTCGAGCAGCTTGCGCGCATCAGCTTGCGTGGTGCCGGGAGAAATCATCCCGTCCTGGGTGGCCACGCGAGCGGCAACCAAGGTGAGGCATGCGGCGAAGATCCCGACGGCGGCGATGGTGGTCTTGCGGTTCATGAATGCAAGGTATGCGATGCCCGGAGGCCCCGCAAGGCTGGCACTGGACGCCCCGTAGGATGAACACAATCCATGCAGATCACGATCGACACCCAGGGCGACCGCCGGACCGTCACCCTCCACGGCCATCTGGACGCCACCACCGCGCCGGAGGTGGAGGTACGCATGGACACCGCGGGACTGCGCGAACTGGTGATCGACTTCACCGACTGCCCGTTCATCTCGAGCGCAGGCATCCGCACCATCCTGGTGGCACACCGACGCATGGCCGCCTCGGGCGGCACGCTCGTGGCCCGCAACCTCTCCCCCGCCGTGCGCGAGATCTTCGACCTGACCGGCCTCTCCAAGGTGATCACGCTCGCGAAGACCGCCCGCGAGATCTCCGTGGATGGCTGCGAGCTCCTCTCCTCCGGCGTCTGCGGCGAGTGCTTCCGCCTCGACGACGAGACGGTGGTCAAGCTCTACAAGGATGGTGTCCACATCAGCATGGCCGAGCAAGAGAAGACCTACGCCAAGGCCGCGTTCGTGCTGGGGATCCCCACCGCCATCTCCTATGACGTGGTGACCTGCGGCACGCGCTCGGGCATCGTGTTCGAACTGCTCAACGCCGAACTCTTCAGTGCCGCCATCCGGCGCGACCCGCAGCTGATCGACACGCACGCGAAGCGTCTCGCAGACCTGGCCACCAGCCTCCACGCCGCCAAGGGCGACGCCGAAGTCCTGCCCCAGCTCAAGGACCGCATCCGCGACTACATCCACCAGCTCGGCAACGCATTCAGCCCGGCGGAGATCTCGCTGCTCCTTGAACGCCTCGACGCGATCCCCGACGCGGACACCTGCGTCCACTTCGACCTCCACACCAGCAACATCATGGTGCAGGACGGCGAGCTGGTGATCATCGACATGGGCGACTTCTCCATCGGCAGCAACATGTTCGACATCGGCCTGATCTACATGATCTACGGCGTGCCCGAACTGGGGATCTGCGAGCTCGCCACCAAGATCGACACCGCGAGCGGCGTGGAATTCTGGAAGAGCTTCGAGAAGCACTACTTCGCGAGCCGTCCCCCCGAGGAGCGCGCGATCTTCGAGGCCAACCGCCACTTCCTGTCCGCGCTCCGGATCACCTGCGCCATCGTCTACCTGCCGCACATGCGCGACCAGTTCATCCGGCAGGTCAGGGAAATCCTCCTCCCGCGGATTGAGGCGGAATCCCGCGGCAGTTCCGCGTGACTTCCGGGGGCGAAGGTGCTACCCTTCTTGGCCCGTCAACGAGCCAAACACAGGAGTTCACGACCATGACCAGCGCAAGCATGTGCCCCTTCGCCGGCGCCTTCACCAAGCCGATCACGAACGACACGCCCACGATCCGCGTGTGGTGGCCGAACCAGATCAACCTGCAGCCGCTCCTCCAGCACTCCCCCAAGTCCGACCCCATGGGCACGGGCTTCGACTACGCCAAGGAGTTCAAGTCGCTTGACCTCGAAGCGGTGCGCACGGACCTGCGCGCCCTGATGACCGACTCGCAGTCGTGGTGGCCCGCCGACTGGGGCCACTACGGCCCCTTCTTCATCCGCATGTCCTGGCACAGCGCGGGCACGTACCGCGTGACCGACGGCCGCGGCGGCGGCGGCGCCGGCATGCAGCGGTTCGCGCCGCTCAACAGCTGGCCTGACAACGCCAACCTCGACAAGGCGCGTCGCCTCCTCTGGCCGATCAAGCAGAAGTACGGCAAGAAGCTCTCGTGGGCGGACCTCATGATCCTGACGGGCAACGTGGCCCTCGAATCCATGGGCTTCAAGACCTTCGGCTTCGGCGGCGGACGCGCCGACGTGTGGGAGCCCGACGAAACCTACTGGGGCAACGAGCGCAAGTGGCTGGCCGACGATCGCTACACCGGCGACCGCAACCTGGAGAACCCGCTTGCCGCCGTGCAGATGGGCCTCATCTACGTGAACCCCGAGGGCCCGAACGGCAAGCCCGATCCCGTGGCCTCCGCGCGCGACATCCGCGAGACCTTCGCCCGCATGGCGATGAACGACGAGGAGACCGTGGCGCTGATCGCCGGCGGCCACACCTTCGGCAAGACGCACGGCGCGGCTGATCCGAGCAAGTACGTCGGCCCCGAGCCCGAGGGCGCTCCCATCGAGCAGATGGGCCTCGGCTGGAAGAACACCTTCGGCACCGGCAACGGCGCCAGCACCATCTCCAGCGGCCTCGAGGGCGCATGGACGCCGACCCCCACCACGTGGGACCACGGCTACTTCGAGACGCTCTTCCGCTACGAGTGGAAGCTCACCAAGAGCCCGGGCGGCGCGCACCAGTGGATCCCCACCGACGAGTCCGCGGCAACCGCCGTGGCCGACGCGCACGACTCCACCAAGCGCCACGCGCCGGTGATGCTCACCACGGACCTGGCGCTGCGCATGGACCCGGCCTACGAGAAGGTCTCGCGCCGGTTCCTCCAGAACCCGGCCGAGTTCGCCGATGCCTTCGCGCGCGCGTGGTTCAAGCTCACGCACCGCGACATGGGCCCGGTCTCGCGCTACCTGGGGCCGCTGGTGCCGAAGGAAGCGCTCATCTGGCAGGACCCGGTGCCGGCCGTCACGCATGAGCTCGTGAACGCGCAGGACGTCACCGCCCTCAAGGCCAAGGTCCTCGGCTGCGGCCTCTCGGTGACGCAGCTCGTGTCCACCGCGTGGGCCTCGGCGTCCACGTTCCGCGGCACCGACAAGCGTGGCGGAGCCAACGGCGCCCGCATCCGCCTTGCACCGCAGAAGGACTGGGCGGCCAACCACCCGGCCGAGCTCGCCAAGGCGCTCCACGCCCTGGAAGCCGTGCGCAAGGAGTTCAACGGCGCGCAGGCCGGCGGCAAGAAGCAGATCTCGCTGGCCGACCTCATCGTGCTGGCCGGTTGCGCAGGCGTCGAACAGGCCGCCAAGGCCGCCGGCGTCACCGTGACCGTGCCCTTCACGCCCGGCCGCACCGACGCTTCGCAGGAGCAGACCGACGTGACGTCCTTCGCCGTGCTCGAGCCCGCCGCCGACGGCTTCCGCAACTACGCGGCCGCCGGCCACGCGGCGCGCGCCGACCACCTGCTGGTGGATCGCGCCTGCCTCCTCACGCTCACCGCGCCCGAGATGACCGCGCTCGTCGGCGGCATGCGCGCCATCGGCGCCAACTTCGACGGCTCCAAGCACGGCGTCTTCACCACGCGCCCCGGCGCGCTGACCACCGACTTCTTCGTCAACGTGCTGGACATGGCCAACACATGGAGCCCCATTGGGTCGCCCACCACCGACGCCGGCGAAGCATTCGAAGGCCGCGACCGCACGTCCGGCCAGGTCAAGTGGACCGCCACCCGGGCCGACCTTGCCTTCGGCTCCAACTCGCAGTTGCGTGCCCTCGCCGAGGTCTACGCCTGCTCGGACGCCAAGGAGAAGTTCGTCCACGACTTCGTGGCCGCGTGGCACAAGGTGATGATGCTCGACCGGTTCGACGTGCACTGATCGACATCGAGGCGACGTATCAACCGACGCGCTGGCTACCGGCTGCTGCCGGGAGCCGGCGCGTCGGTCACATTGCGCGCCACCCAGAGCGCGCCCAGCACGATCACGATGACCCCCGCCGCGCACGCCTGCGAACGGCCCACCGGCGTGGTGCCGGGGATCGCGGTGGTGGCCATCGCGGCAGCCTGGATCACCATGCCGCTGCACGCCATGGATGACACCACCAGCCCCGATGCGGCGCCGGCCGACTCCACGGGCACGGCGCGCACGGCCACACCCACCGCAATCGACATCGCGGATGCGCCCAGGCCTGCGCAGAACGTGAACGCGCACGCCAGCGCCACGCCCTGCTCCACCGGCAGGTACGCCCACGCCGCCAACGACACCGCGAGCAGTGCAATCGCACCGCACAGCGTGCGCCGCGGGCCGAAGCTCCGCGCGATGCGCGCCAGGATCGGCCCGCCGAGCGCGAAGCCGATGAAGAATGCGGCATTCACCGTTCCCCAGGAAGCCTCCGGCAGATTCCACACCACGCGGGCGTTGGTCACGTTGAGGAGCCCGCCGAGCGCAATCATGATGCCGCCGGTGCCGGCAGCCGCAACGCACGCACGCCGGATGTCGGGGATCGCCAGCACCTGCCGCAGCCGCAACGGGGGTGTTGACCCACCGGCGGCGCTTCGCCCGCGCAGCAGCGGGTGCGCCAGCATGATCCAGAGCGCGATGGCCAGCGGCAGCGCGGTGAACGCGGGGCCCCCCAGCGCCAGGCGCCATGAATCACTCGCGAGCACCGGCGTCGCAAGCAGGCTGCCGGACACGCCCGCCAACCCGATGGCCATCTGCATCAGGCCGATCGCACGCTGCCGGCCCTCTGCCGCCACCAGCCGCGCGATGACCGAGATGAATGCCGGATAGAGAAACGCCGCGAACGAGCCCATCACCAGCCGCGCCGCGGTGGCGTTCGACGCGGAGCCGCTGAATGCAAACCACGCACAGCAGGCCGCGTAGCCCACCGTGGCCGCCGTCAGCATGCGCTGCGCCCCGAGCCGGTCGACGAGCGCGCCCGCGCCGGGCTGCAGCAGCACTGAAGGCAGGTTGAACGCCGCCGCCATCACGCCCATGCCGAAGCTCGACACCTCGAGCATCGAGCGGATGTCGGTCATGACGCCACCGAAGAGCGACTGCGTCAGCGCATGCACGATCGTAGGCAGCGCCGCCAGGCAGCAGATCACCAGCACCAGGCGCGGGCCAGGCGCGGAGATGGACGAATTGCTCGCGGACGACGGCACAGCCGGAGCCTACGCGCCGCAGGAGCGGGACGCGCCCTGCGGCGTGCTGGTGATCATCAGCGCGTGATGCACAGCGACGCCTGGAAGCGCACGCCGTCCAACGCCACCGGCAGCCACGTCACACCGCAGTCGGGCGAGTACTCGGCACCGATGCCAGGCTGGGTCGCAGCCAGATCGCGTCCGAACCAATGGATGGTTCGCATCGTCGAGGTGCAGTCCGCGCCCTCGGGCATCGCTTGCACGGCCACCGAAAGCACCTCACGAGCCGAAGCCGGCAGGATGCCGACCACGGTGATCGAACGCAGATCCGCGCCCACGCCCGCCAGGTCACCGTCCGGACCGTACGGCTGGCTGTAGGCCATGCGATCCACCACGAGCGGCGCACCGCCGTCGCGGAACTCCACGGTGACACGCACCGGCAGACCGACGGCCGGCATCGGCCGCTGCGTCTTGGGAGCAGTCGTCCATCCATTCACCTTGATCGAGGTGGATTCCGCGCGGTTGTACGGCGAACCGACCATCTCGATCATGCTGATGGACGTGATCCCCGGCGCCACCGGCTGGCGCAGGATGCTCTCGCTCGTACTGAGCACCTCCGGCGACTTCGAGGAGATCGGCAGCCCATACGCCTCGTCGCCTTGCGGGCAGCCAACCAGGGTCGCCAACGAAGCCAACCCGGGCACGTCCTCGCAGCGCACGCCGCGCCCCCAGAAGTAGCCGCCCGCCTGCCGGCACTGCGCCCTGCCGGCGCTCACGCACGAATCGTCGGGCAGCGTGCACGCGCCGGGGCGCGTGTCTTCGTCGGTCACCACGGCGTCGGTCCCCGCATCCGAGTCCCAGCCGAGCCCGGCGCAATCAAGCACCACCGGATAGATGAAGTTCGGCGCGCCGATCGGGTCCGGCCGCATCGGCCGCACCGCCGTGCCGGGGCCATCGCGGAAGCTGTCGCCCAGGTAGTTGCGCAGTACCACGTTGCCGCTGCAATCGATCACGTATCCCGGCTGCGGCACGGGCTTGCACGGGCCCCACGCCGCAAGGAGCGTGGCCAGGTCACGGCCATCCACCGCGCCATCGCCGGTGAGGTCGGGGATGCAGGGCGTCGGTGCGGGCGGGCACGGGCCCCAGCCGGCAAGCAGCATCGCCAGGTCCGGGCCGTCCACGGCACCGCTGCCGTCCAGGTCGCCGGTGGAACCGCCGCCCACGGTGGCAGTCATCGCGTAGCCGTAGCCCACGGCGCCGGCCGTGGCCACGGGCTCCCACACCACGTTCACGCCCGCCACGCTGGTGGCGCGCACGGTGCGCGTCGCCAGCGTCTCGAACGGCTCCTGCCCGTCCTCCCCGATCGCCCGGTCGCTGTTCCACAGGATGTTCTGCGTGGCAGCATCCACGATCTTCACGCGCGCCTTGGCGACGATCCTGCCGGCCTCGTCCACCCCGATCCCCACGCTGACGGCATTCACCGTCACCGACACGGGCGCGGACGGATGGCGCACGTTGCGTACGCACGTCAGCGAAGCATCGATGGGCGTGATGCCGTCACCGAGGATCAGCGAGTTCACCCGGTCGCTCCACGGTTCGTCCGTGCCGCACGAGATGGGGCCGGAAGCGCCATCGCACACCTGCAGCAGGCGGTTCGCGGATCCGGCCAGGGTGCCGTGGCCGCCCGGCGCCACCTTGCCGGGGTCCGATTGGTCGGTCAGCTTCCCCCGCGCGGCGGCCGCCATGAGCGCCAGGTAGGTGCGCGTGGTCACGTTGATGGGCAGCTCGGCAGCGCTCGGCGGATGCCGCTGCAGGTAGAGCGCCGCAGCGCCCGCCACGATCGGCGACGCCATGGAGGTGCCGCTCAGGCGCTTCAGCCCTGCCGGTACGCGCAGCCAGTCCGGCGCCAGGATGCCGACGCCCGGCGCCCAGATGCCGACGGCCGGACCGTAGTTCGAGAAGACCGCCGGATGATCATCGATGTCCGTGGCACCCACGCACAGCGCGAACGCCGACGCCGACGGGTAGTTCCACGTGGCCGGGTAGGCGTCGTTGCCCGCAGAGACGATCACCGGGATGCCGGCGAGGGCGAGCGTGTTGATCGCCGCTTCCGGCACCCAGTTCTGCATTCCCACGTGCGGGCCGCCGAGTGACATGTTCACCACCGCCGGCAGCCGCACGTTGCCCGGCATGGCAACCCAGTTCAGCGCCGCCACCACCGTGGCGTTCGAGATCTTCCCGGTCGGCCCGGCGATCGCCAACGACACGATGTCCGCGCCCGGCGCCACGCCGGTGGTCGCGCCCGCCGCGCAGCCCGCCACGTGCGTGCCGTGGCCGTAGAGGTCACGGCCGCCGTTCGAACCGGCGCCTGCGTAGAAGTTGCCCACGTAGCGAATGCGGCCCGCAAACTCCTGGTGCTCGGGAACGATGCCGCTGTCCACGATCACCATCGTCACGCCGCTGCCGTCGGCACCGCATGGCTCATACGTGGGGGCCAGTCCGTCGGCCTGCGTGATGCGGCGAAGGCCCCACGGATCCGGGCTGTTGGGGTCGTTGGGCGCCGTGCTGCCGGCGCCATCGAGCGCGCCTTCCATATCCGGCTCCACGCGCGCCACCAGCGGATGGTTGCGCAGCTGCTCCGCCTGCGCCGCCGTCATCGAGGCCGCGAAACCCACCACCGCGTACTGGTAGCGAAACTTCACGCGCGCGCCGCCGATCGTCTCGGCAAGCACGCGATCGATCATCTGCTCCGCCACCGCCGGCGCGGTGCGACGCGGCTTCGCGCGCAGCTGCACCAGGTACGAAGGAAGCCCGGAGTTCTCGTCGATGGCCTGCCCCGCGATCGCGCCGTTGTCGCGGCCGGCCGTGGCTGCAGACTCAGCGGACGCCGCGCGTTCGAGCGTCGTGGCGCGTTCAACGGCCGCACCGGCCGCAGCAGGCGACGCCAACGTCGCCAACGTCATTCCCGCAACGGACGCCGCGATGAAATGAAATGCGGATGAGCAAAACGGCGTGGGGAACTTCGGCATCGGACCAAGATCGCCGATGCCCGCACACAGTCAAGCACGACGACGGAGATCTGCTCAGAATTATTGTCCAGATAACCAACTTTCCCCCCTCAGCACCCCGCTACGATCCCGCCGCCATGCACGACTACCAGCGGCAATTCATCGATTTCATGGTCGAGGCCGGCGTCCTCACCTTCGGCGACTTCACCACCAAGAGCGGCCGCAAGACCCCGTACTTCGTGAACACCGGCAAGTACCGCTCGGGCTCGCAGCTCGCGCGGCTCGGCCGTGCCTATGCCGACGCCATCGAGCGCTCGTTCCCGGCCGGGTTCGACTGCCTCTTCGGCCCGGCGTACAAGGGCATCCCGCTGGTGGTGGCCGTGTCCATGGCGTTCGCCGAGCGCGGCCGCGAGGTGGAGTTCTGCTTCAACCGCAAGGAAGCGAAGGACCACGGCGAGGGTGGCCTCCTGGTGGGCCGCCCGCTCAAGGACGGCGACCGCGTGCTGATCGTCGAGGACGTGACCACCGCGGGCACGTCCATTCGTGAGACGGTGCCGCTCCTGCGCGCCGCCGCCAAGATCCAGCTGGCCGGCCTGGTGGTCTCGGTGGACCGCCAGGAGCTCGCCAGCGACGCCTCCACGCGCTCCGCCCTGGCCGAGGTGGGCGCCGAATTCGCCATGCCCACCGCCGCCATCGTCACCATCGACGAGGTGGTCGAGCATCTGGGCGCCCGCCTGACGGACGCGGACCGCGCGCGGATCGCCGCGTA
>Ga0209088_10001931_pt1 | contig 13073 bp, 13 predicted proteins | sample S_140625_EF_Meta_FD_187324 | JGI IMG/M metagenome (GOLD analysis project Ga0209088, IMG submission 187324) | Freshwater microbial communities from Lake Simoncouche, Canada to study carbon cycling - S_140625_EF_MetaG (SPAdes) (version 2) | ecosystem: Environmental > Aquatic > Freshwater > Lake ...
GCTCAGGAAGCCTGACGGCAGCAGCGAAAAGCTTCGCGTGCAGGCCTTGATAAGCGCAGTTGGCCAGCTCAATCGTCCAAACTATCCCGTTATCGACAACATCGACTCTTTTGCAGGACATGCCTGGCACACCGCGCGTTGGAATCACGAGGTGGATCTTGCGGGCAAGCGAGTTGGCGTCATCGGCACAGGCGCGAGCGGATTCCAGGCTATCCAAAAGATTGCGGAGGTCGCAGGCGAGTTGACCGTGTTCCAGAGGTCCCCGCCCTGGATCAGGTCAACGCCCGGCTACAACAGCCTGTTAAAGGAAGGCAGCCGCTGGCTCTTCGCCAACGTTCCCAATTACCACCGGTGGTTTCGTGTGTATCGAATGTGGGTCGGCATGTGCCGTCGCGCCTATACAGAGGTAGACCCCGCATGGAAACATCCGATCTCCATGTCGCAGAAAAACGATGAGCTGCGTCAGCTGATGATGTCGCAACTCGAAAAATCCTTGGCAGATCGGCCTGATCTGCTGAAGAAGATGACGCCTGACTATCCACCTTTCGCCAAACGCTGTGCGTCAGACGACGGCAAGTGGTTCGAAACCCTCAAGAAGCCGAATGTGAAACTGGTAACCGAAAAGATCACCAAGGCTTATAAAGGCGGCATCGAAACCTCCGACGGTGAACAACATGAACTCGACATCATTGTTTTCGGTACAGGTTTTAAGGCTGCTGATTTCCTCTCGACTTTGCAGCTAACTGGCCGCGGCGGCGTCAAACTACAAGATCAGTGGCATGGCGATGATGCCCGAGCCTATTACGGCATCACCGTTCCCAATTTTCCAAATCTGTTTTGCCTTTATGGGCCGAATACGAACGTCAACGGCAATGCAAGTTTGGTACTGCTATCTGAAGCTGGCGCTATGTACATCGTGGAGTGCATCAGGCTGCTGCTTGAATCCGGTAAACGTGGAATGGAAGTGCGCCAGGAGGTTTTAGACCGCTTCAACGAACGCATTGACGCAGCCAGCGGCTCAGTGGTGTATGGCGCTGCGTCAGTGAAAAGTTGGTATAAAAACGCCAGTGGCAGGTTGACCCAAAACTGGCCGCTTCCAACCGTTGAATACTGGAAAGAAACGCGCAAAGTAAATAAGGAAGATTATTTGTTCCTCTAGAAATTTATGATATTGGCATTCCCCCAAACCTGTACTGCAACAGACAGCTTGGGTTCTGAGTGCCTGACTTAAACATTATTTTTAGGCTGGGTCTGACGGAAAGTTTTCATCGGACCGGAACCACCCAAGTGAAACCAAATGGCCGACAAAACAAGGGCAAGTACCATCATGAACAAAGCAGCGCCGGAAAGTAGTGCCGTGATTTCCGTGTCTCGTTTTTCCAAGATGAATTGATTGGACAAGTGCTGATAAACTTTTTTCAGATCATCCGCAGATCCCGCTTTAAAGTATTCGGCCTCAGTGATCTTGGCGACTGCTTTAAGTGATTCTTCATCAACCTGGGTAAAAAACGAAGAGCCCTCAAAGCCTGGGATGAAACCGTTGGGTGTTCCAAATCCAACGGTGTAAACACGAACGCCCAAGTCTGCTGCTTTTTGGGCTGCCCACAAAGGGTCTGGGCCTGCAGTTCTGCGACCATCCGACAACAAGACAATGGCCCCCCCTTTAAAAGATCCAGGTGGCTCAGGCTTTCGCTCTTTTTCGGGCGGCTTGGCATCCAAACTGCGAGCACTTTTGTTCATGCCGCCCAAACTGTCACCACCAAAACCAGAGGGGCCTGAGAGAAAGAGCAACTTTTCTAGGTCAAGCTTGGCCTCAGGCCGCAGAGTGGCCAAAGCCATCAGCAAACCACTGCCCGTCGCGGTGCCTCTTTGCAATTGAAAACGGTCAATGGCTTCGACTAATTCGACCCGTTGAGGGGTAACGTGCTGCACAACTTGTGCGTTGGCGGCAAAAGACACGATGCCGACTCGAATATGGGGGGGCAAATCTTGTAAAAAATCTTTAGCTGCCTTTTGCGCCGCTTTAATGCGACTGGGATCCACATCTTCTGCGAGCATGCTTCGAGAAACGTCCATGGCCAAGATGAGGGTCATGTAATCGGCTGGCAATGTGACCCGCGCCACGGGTCTGGCAGATGCGAATAACAACATCCCCATGGCCACGAACAATAGCGCTGGCGGAACATGACGACGCCAAACTGAGGGTGTTTCGATGTTTTGCACAATCCAAGAGACGGCTGAAAAAGAAACCACCTTTTGACGCTTTCGCCTTAAAAGCCAAACATACACACCTGCAACCAGTGGCATCAGCAAAAAAGACCAGAGCATGAAGGGCTGTAAGAATTGCATCTTTATCAGGGTTTAAGCCAGTTTCGCCAATTTACCATTGAAGCTTATGCTTTCAGCCACCTATGAAACGTGATGCCGTTTTCAGTAAAAGTCTTCGCCCGAGGGGAACTAGCCCACTTGCGTCTGAAATGAATGGCCAAAAAACTGAGCCTTTGGTATATGGATCTGCATCGAAAACGGCAGAAAACAAACACATTGATTTGAAGTTAATCAAAGTTCGATTTGATTTTTTAGCTGTTTTCTTGCTCGGAGTTGTCGTCAGCTTGTTGTGTGTAGGGCTTTTTTCGAACGCATTTGAAAACCGACAGGTCCTTACACAAAAAGACATTGATGCGGCAGTTTTGCACACGCTTGAATCCAAAGAATTACCTTCTCCAAGCAGCAAAGCAGCCGCCGCAGTTCAAGGCGCAGTGGTTCGTGTTCTGGCTTTTGCTGAAGATCCTAAAAACAAAGAGACTGACATTGAAAGTGGCTTAGGCACTGGGGTAGTCATCAAGGACGATGGCACGATTCTGACCAACTTTCATGTGGTTGCCGGCGCAAAAAAACTGCGCGTCACTTTTTTCGATGGGACAGAAACAGAAGCGTTTGTGGTCAGTGTCCAACCCGACAAAGATCTAGCAGTTTTGAAGCCACAAAAAATTCCGGACGATTTAGAAGCGGCCATTTTGGGCTCGAGTCAACAACTGGCGCCCGGAGATGTCGTGGTTGCAGTCGGCTTTCCTTTTGGGATTGGCCCCTCTATTTCCTCGGGTGTTGTGTCTGGCTTGAATCGACACTTTAAATCACCCGATGGTCAACAAACACTCAAAGGATTGATTCAATTTGACGCCGCAGCCAATTCAGGTAACTCAGGCGGTCCCTTGGTCAACACGACAGGTGAAGTGGTTGGGATTGTCACGGCCATCTTAAACCCGACATCGGCGCGTACTTTTATAGGCATTGGCTTTGCGACCACCATTGAAAGTGCCGGTAGCGCTGTGGGCCTGCCACCTTTTTAAAACTTAGAGGAATACTTATGGCAAATGCAACTGAGGCTTGGCGCGGCGCCCATCGATCAACGCACAGCACCGAACCCGAGAAAGCTGCAGCCCTAATGCAGCGGTTGTTGTACGAAGTCAAAAGGGTGGTGGTCGGACAAGACGTTTTTTTAGAGCGCGTGCTGATTGCTTTGTTGGCACAAGGACATCTGCTCATTGAAGGTGTTCCCGGCCTCGCCAAAACACTGACCGTCAACACGTTGGCCAAATCACTCAACGGCAGTTTCAGTCGCATCCAATTCACGCCGGACTTATTGCCTGCAGATTTGATAGGCACAAGAATCTTCAACCAACAGACCAGCGAGTTCAGCACCGTACTGGGTCCCGTCTTTGCCAATCTTTTGTTGGCCGATGAAATCAACCGAGCGCCAGCCAAAGTTCAAAGCGCGTTGCTTGAAGTGATGCAGGAACGGCAAGTCACCATCGCAGGACAAACGCACCGTGTCCCATCGCCATTTTTGGTCATGGCTACACAAAATCCAATCGAGACAGAAGGAACCTATCCACTTCCAGAAGCGCAAGTTGACCGCTTCATGATGAAGGTGCTCATTGATTATCCTAGCGAGGACGATGAATTTGTCATCGTGCAAAGGGTCATCGCCGGAAGCGCTAAAGCAACGGGCGTTGTGAGCCTTGAAGAACTCCAATCTCTACAAATACAGTGCCGTCATTGCTATGTGGACCCCAGCCTGGTTCACTATGCGGTCAAGCTCGTATCAGCGACCCGTTTCCCAGAGCAATACGGCATGGAATCTATCAAGGGATGGATCAGCTACGGCGCCAGCCCCCGGGCCAGCATCGGCCTCATCGAAGGTGCCCGTGCATTGGCGTTGCTTCGCGGTCGTGATTACGCTTTGCCACAAGATGTGGCCGATTTGGTGCCCGATGTTCTGAGGCACCGCTTGGTTTTATCCTACGCCGCGTTAGCCGAAGGTCAGAATGTGGACACTATGATTCAAAGTGTGATGCGCGCCGTGCCGATGCCGGACCAGCCGCTCGAAGCGCATGTCCGCTGAGGCCTTACTCCAACATTTGGAGTGGACAGTCATCCGACGGCTGGATGGCTTGCTGCAGGGCAATCACAGGACTTTGTTCAGAGGATCAGGTTTGGAATTGGCAGACCTGCGCGAGTACCAAGCCCAAGATGATGTAAGACACATCGACTGGAACGTGACGGCTCGAATGCAAACACCCTTTGTGCGAGAGCATCAAGAGGATAGAGAAATCAATGCTTGGTTTTTGTTGGACTTGAGCGGCTCCATGGACTTTGGCAGCACCAACGTCAGCAAGCGTGATGTGATGCTGCGCTTTGTATCCGTGATGGCCAAATTGTTCATGAAGCGTGGCAATCGAATCGGTGCGTTGGTGTTGAACCCGGCAGAACCTGAAGGCTTCAAATACATTCCTGCACGCATGCACAGACGACACTTGTTGCATTTGCTGCATGTCTTAGAGACGTCACCCGTCTCACAGCAACCCCATCAAACCCGATTGACTGATTGGCTCAGAAAAGCCAATGATTTATTTAAACGCAGGTCCAGTGTGTTTGTTGTCTCTGACTTCATGGGGGCTTTTAACTGGACGAACGAGCTGTGCGCACTGGGACAAAGGCATGAAACAGTTGCGGTGCGTTTGTTCGATCCAGCAGAAGTCAGTCTGCCGATCGCAGGCTTGGTGTTGCTTCAAGATTCAGAAACCTCTGAACAATTGCTGCTTGATACTGCCAACCAAAGATTCAGAACCCTTTATGCCCAAACGGTTGAAAAGAGAGAGCAGCAACTGGCTGACTCTTTTGCACACGCAGGTGTCGATGCATTGGAGCTTTCAACAGATGAAGATTTGGCAAGTGCGTTGATTCGCTTCTCTGAATTGAGAAAACGGAGAGCTTGGCGTGCCTGATTTCAGCTCGATCTATTTTTTGTGGCCCATGATGCTGTGGACATGCACACTAGTCGCGGCCCTTGCAATTATTTATTCACTGAAAACACGTAAGAGGCCTCCCATCGTTCTCGGCCTGGGTTTATTACTAATGTGTATCTCATTGGCAAGGCCACAGACAGTGTTGATGACCCCAGTGCGTGATGCCACTGTGATACTGGTCATGGACACTTCTGGCAGCATGCGCGCCAAAGATCTTCAACCATCACGCATCGAAGTGGCACAAAAAGCTGCACAACAATTCATTGAAGACAAACCGCGCAGATTGCGCGTAGGTTTGGTGACCGTGGCGGGTACTGCGGCACTCGCACAAGCCCCGACCGAAGATCGTGATGTTTTGTTGAAAGCTATCGACTACTTGCCGCTGCAATATGGCTCTGCCTTGGGTACCGGGATATTGGTATCGCTAGAAGCTTTATTGCCTGGTGCAGGTATTGATGCGCAAAAGATCATCAATGAATCTGCAGAGGCAGGTGGCACTAAAAACAAAACCGGCTCAGGACAATCTTTAGACGATAAAAAAACAGCCCCCTACACGGCAAGCCCATCGACTGGTCAGGGGCGACAGATGGCCATCGTTTTGATGAGCGATGGTCAAAGTAACATGGGACCAGAGCTGAAACAAATGGCAGATTTGGCCGCCACACATCAAGTCAAAATTTACACCGTTGGCATCGGTACTACCGAAGGTGATGTGGTCCAAATGCAAGGCCGCAGCATGCGTGTCAAGTTAGAAGATGAAGCACTGAAGAAAGTTTCAGCCATCACACAAGGCGAATATTTCAAAGCCGACAGTGCACAAGCGTTGAAGAGCATTTACAACAAGTTAGGACATCGGCTGCGGTTTGAAAAACGCGCCATGAGTGAGCTCACTGCGCATGTGTCAATTTTGGGTCTACTACTTGTACTGGCTAGCGTAGCGCGCTCCTTCGTCAGGATGGGGAAAATCATATGAGCAGCTCAAAGAAATCACATACCCTCTTTCACATCATCACAAAATCGAGGATTGGCTGAATTTTTAAAAACAACGCAAGCCCCATTCATGTGTCCTAACGGTAATCCCCCCCGATTTCCACCTCACTCGCAGAGTACAGAGCACTGTTCGTTTGTATGGTTATGGCTGCGCTTGGAATTGTGAAGCTATGCAGCATTGCGTAAAATTAACTACTTTTGTAGCGAAGGAGTTCTCACATGGGAATGCCCGTAAGAATTGACAACTTGCTGTACGAGCAAGCGAAAAACGAAGCCAAAGCTGAACACCGCACGATTGCCGGCCAGATTGAGTTCTGGGCCTGTGTTGGGCGGGCTGCAATCGACAACCCAGAGTTGCCGGTTGACTTTGTTGTGCAAGCTTTGGCTTCGATGAAAGAGCCTCGCAGCGATGCGACTCCTTTCAAGCCCCGTAGCCGCGCATGAGCTACCAGGCAGTCCAAACACGCAGATTTGCTCGTCAATATAAGAAGCTACATGACAACGTCGCTGCAGATTTAGACGCGGCAGTCAGCGCGGTAGAGACTTCTCCAAAAATTGGGGATCAGAAAAAAGGTGACTTGGCGGCTTTATATGTTTATAAATTCCGAAGTCAGGGACAGCTTTATTTGCTGGGCTACACGATCGGCGAGGAGCTTAAATTGGTATACCTTGAGGCAGTTGGGCCACACGAAAACTTTTATCGAGATTTGAAGTAGCCCTCGAAAATTACGTATACCGGATAAGGATTTCTATGCTCAGGCCTCTCGATACATCGAGTCCAAATTACGAATTGGCATTCCCCCAAACCTGTAGACACTTTTCATAGCGCAGTTTGACGCTGGAGCTCGAACTCATGGGGGCTGAGTTGATCGAGATGCTTGTGGCGTCGCACTCGATTGTAGAAACTCTCGATGTAATCGAAAATTTCTGACTTGGCTTGAGCCCTTGTTTGGTAAATCCGTTTTTTGATCTGCTCGCTCTTTAAGCTGCTGAAGAACGACTCAGCCACAGCGTTATCCCAGCAGTTGCCCCGACGGCTCATGCTGGGGCTCAAGCGGTTGTCTTTGCACCAGCGATTGAACTCGTCACTACCAAATTGACTGCCCTGATCCGAATGGATGATCACCGAATTCTTTGGCTTTCTGCGCCAAACCGCCATCGTCAGTGCATCCAGCACCAAGCTAGTCTGCATTCGTGCGCCCATACTCCAGCCAACGACCGCACGCGAGTGCAAATCCAGCACAGCAGCCAAATACAACCAGCCCTCATGCGTGCGGATGTAGGTGATATCCGTGACCCAAGCGTGGTCGGGCTCATCGTGCTGGAATTGACGCTCCAATTGATTGGGAGCCACTTGCGCAGGCTTGCCCACCTTGTGCCTGGGTCTTTTGTACCCCCGTACCGATTTGATCTGCGCTGCGCGCATCAACCGGGCAACACGGTTTTCGCTACACGCCACACCCGCCTCCTTGAGATCAAAGAAGATGCGGGGACTGCCGTAGATGCCCATGCTTTGGTCGTAGAACTCACGAATCTGCGTGGTCAACTTTTCATTGGCCTTGGCCCTTGGAGAGAGCGGCTCACGCAACCAGGCGTAATAGCCGCTGCGGCGCACTTTGAGGACACGGCACATACTGGTCAGGCGAAACTCGCGCTGGTGTACCTGCATGAACGCGTACTTCACCCGGACTGCTTGGCAAAGTACGCTGCGGCCTTTTTTAAGATGTCGCGCTCCTCAGTGGTTCGCCTGAGTTCAGCCTTGAGCTTGGTCATCTCCGCTTGCAGCGCTTTGAGGTCGCTTGACTGGGGTGCGTCTAATTTCTTGAACTTGTTGACCCAACTGTACAGAACCCCTTCCGGAATTCCCAGTCGCTTGGCCACATCGACGACGGCATGACCTTTATCGATGACTTGTTTGACCGCCTCGGACTTGAACTCGGCGGCATATTTCGTACGTTGCATTTGCATGGCTCCAATTCAGTTTTGACATCATTATTTGTCTACTGATATGGGGGAATGCCAGGGCCCAAGCTTTCGTAATAGGAGTTGAATAAATAGCTGAACGACCCACTAAATTTTTCGTAGCTAGCGCAGTGGGCCAGTAAAACGACAGACTCAAAAAACCATGTGTTGTGCCCCAAATGCAATTTGATGGGACTTGCATCTGATATGGATTGAAAGCATTGATCTTCTTCAAATACTGAGGGCCCTCGCCGACGGAGCGCCAGCGCTGAAAGCGTGCGATTGAACACACCCAACGATCGGCAAGCATTTTTTCGTTTAGAAGATGGCGAGCAGGTTCGGCCACTCAGGGTTAATCCCGCCTTGCAGGGCCCCGATGGCCACATCATCATCGCATCATGCCGCGTACAGCCACCACTGTTACTGACACACTGAGCAGCCACCTGGTGCCTGTGCAGTCATTTGCCGATGGCTTGTCAGGGCCGCGCTTTGGCATCCGTTCGCAAAAAATGGCCGCTGGCGACAGGCGACTGCACCGGCACGATTACTTCGAAATCCTTTTCTTCGTAGCCAGCGGCGCACCGCAGCGCATCTACTTACGCGACTACCTGGGCCGGCGCGGCAGCATCTTTTTTGTCTCGCCCATGACGCCGCATCAGCCGCGCTTTGGCCCAGACGATGTTTGCTACGTTATCTACTTTGACCTGGCCTTCCTGCACCTCGAGCTGGCTGGCCTGAACGACTCTGCGCCTAAAACTCTGGCGCGGCTGCCCGAGCTGACACCTTTTTTTTTCCAACAAGACATTGACTACGCACTAACCGAGGCCCAGGTGGAGCTGCTGCAGAGCCTGTGCGAGCGCATGCTGCAGGAGCAGCACGAGCCACGCTTTTGCTCGCAGGAGGTCATTAGGGCCAGCTTGACGCTCTTGTTGTCTGAGATCAGCCAAAGTTACGAGGCCGACATACGCGCGCTGATGCGCAAGAGCCCACCCCTTGACGGTGGTGGCGAGCGCCATGTCCAGCGGGCGCTGGAGTTCATAGAGCGCCACCTGGCCGAAAAACTCACCCTGTCGCAGGCAGCCGAGGCCGCTGCCGTCTCGCCCAACTACCTAGCAACCTTGCTGCGGCGCGAGACTGGGCAGACCTTTGTTGAATTGTTGACGGCACGTCGCATGGACAAGGCCTGCGAACTGCTGTCTTACACCCGGTTGCGGGTTTCCCAGATCGGCGATGCGGTGGGTTTCTTCGACGTCGACTACTTTTGCCGCCGCTTTAAAAAGGTAATGGGCTGCACGCCTATGGAATACCGCGCGACTCACCGCCTGTTGCAGGTCGGGGATTAGGTCGCGGAAAGTGTCAGGAAGCAGGTCAATAGGTCGGTCGGTGAATTGTCCAGCAGGCGGGTAAACAGTTCCTGTTTGGCTCTTGTAACTGCGGGCTTAATGTGATTTTGGCTAGGCTTTCATCGGCCCGGCCTTGGCGAACCCACCAGAAAGGACTCCCGTTTGCAAGCCGCTCCACCGCCCGACTGGCGCCACCTTAGCAATCTGTCCATCCGCATCAAGCTCAACGCGGTGCGCATGGTCGCCATTCAGGGTTTTGGCTACTTTGGTCAGGCCCTGTCCGCCGCTGAAATGTTTGCCGTGCTTTATGGCGGTAGCTTTCTGCGGCCTGGGCACGACCGCTTCGTGCTCTCGCCCGGCCACTACGTGGTGGTGCTGTTCGCAGTGGCCGCCGAGCTCGGCCTGATCGATCGCAAGCACCTGGCCTCCTACGGACTGGACGGCGCACTGCTCGAAGCGATCAGCACCGAGCGTTCGCCCATGGTCGATCTAACCTGCGGCTCCCTGGGCCAGGGCCTGTCGGGCGCCATCGGTCTGGCTTTGGCAGCGCGCCTGGCCGGCGACGGACGTCACACTTATGCCTTCCTGAGCGACGGCGAGATGGAAGAAGGCCAGGTCTGGGAAGCGGCCATGTTTGCCGCACACCATGGCATGGACAACCTGAGTGTACTGATCGACGCCAACAACTCGCAGGTCGATGGCGCTGTGACCGACGTGACCACCATCGAGCCGCTGGCTGACAAGTGGCGCGCCTTTGGCTGGGAGGTGTTCGACATCGACGGCCATGACCTGCAGGCACTGCACGCCGCCCTAGCCGCGCCCCGCCAGGGCCGCCCGCGCGTGGTAGTCGGGCGCACCCAAATCCTGGCACGCATCCAGGCCTTGCCCACCAGCACCGACGCGCACTTCGTCAAGCTCGACCCCGCCTTGACGGCCGCCATCGAAACTGAATTGGAGGCACAGCTTGCGTAAGCCTCCCTACGACATCGCGCTCAAGCCCTATGGAAAGGCGCTGCTCGAGCTGGCCCAACGCCGGCCTGAACTGCTGTGCCTGGGCGCCGACCTGACTCGGCAGACCGAGACAGACCTAATCCGCGACCAGATGCCCGAGCGCTTCATCAACGTGGGCATGGCCGAGGCCAACATGATAGGTATCGCCGGCGGCCTGGCTCGCGCGGGGCACACGGTCTTCGTTAACAGCTTTGGAGTGTTCTGCACCCGGCGCTGCTACGACCAGATCGCTATGGCCCTGGCCTACCCCAAGCTGAACGTCAAGATCGCCGGCTTCATGCCCGGCGTCTCCAGCCCGGGCGGCCCCAGCCACCAGGCCATCGACGACCTGGCCCTGATGCGTGCGCTGCCAAACATGACCGTGTTTGACTTGTCCGATGCCAGCGAAATCTCACAGGCCGTGTCTGTAGCCGCCGACATCCATGGACCGGTCTACCTGCGGCTCAAGCGCGGCGAGATCCCAGTGATCTTCGGCGAGGGCCATGTTTTTGACGGCCGGCGCGCGCATTTGCTTTCGCGCGGCACCGATGTCTGCCTGGTGGCCTCAGGCATGATGGTGCCGGCCACGCTGGCCGCCGCCGAGGTTCTCGAACGCTCGGGTCTGAGCGTGGCCGTGGTCAATTCGCCGGTGGTCAAGCCGCTGGATGCGGCCACCATCCTAGAGGCCGCGCGGCCAACCCGGCTTGTGATCACAGCCGAAAACCATTCGGTAATTGGCGGCCTAGGCAGCGCAGTGGCCGAGGCCATGGCCGAAGCCGGCCTGGGCCTACGATTGGTGCGCATCGGGCTGCAGGACACCTTTGCCGAATCGGGCAGCCGCGAATTTCTCTTCGACAAATACGGCCTGAGCGTACAGGCCATCGTGAACGGAGCTTGGCAGACGCTGCGGCCCGGCACCGAGGTGCCGCAGGCGCCGCAGCAGCTGGCAGAGCCCGGCACTTACGCACCCGTCTGACTTACATTAAAAGGAGCGAGCCCCCATGTCTCTGCAGAAGTTCCCGTCAATGCCCACCTTCGAAGAAACGAAGGAGCGCTTCAAGGATTTTTTCAAGTTGAGTCGCCGCCCTGATGGCGTGGTGCTAGCCGAGGCCCACACCCTTGGCGGACCCATCCAGCTGAGCGTGGAAAACCATCGCGCCCTGGGCCTGATGCTCAAGGCCATTGGCGGGGATCCTGACAACGAGATCTTGATTCTGACCGGCTCGGGTCAGGAGTTCATGATGGACGCTGACCCCGACGGCTTCAAGCTCGAGGAAGAGGACATGCCCTACTGGGCCTACGAGTACGCCTATAAGGACGGACGCATCAACGTCAGCGCGTTGGTCAACGACCTGGAAATCCCCACTATCGGCGTGCTCAACGGCCCGGGCTTTCACACCGAGATATGCCTGATGTGCGACATCAGCATCTGTGCCGACGATGCCACCATTTACGACCTGCACTACGACATCGGCTCGGTGCCAGGCGACGGCATCCACACCTGCTTTCAGACCTTGCTTGGCGTCAAGCGGGCAGCCTATGCGTTGCTCTCGGGAGAGGCCATCACGGCGCAAAAAGCGCTGGAGTGGGGCATGGTCAACGAGGTGCTGCCCCGCGATCAGCTGATCGCACGGGCTTACAAGATTGCTGATCACATAATGACGCAGCCGCGCACCACGCGCCGACTGACCACGCAGATCGTGCGCCGGCCCTGGCGCCAGGCTGTCACCGACAGCCTGGACGGCGGCTTTGGCATTCAGATGTTCGGCCACCTGGCCAAGCTCAGGGGCGTGCACGGCAAGCAGCACATAGCCGACGTGGTTGAGTACGTCCGCCAGGGCAAGAAAAACAACTTCGACAAGTGAGCGCAGACATGGGCCACGCCATGACGGTCAAGGAGCTTGGCCACATCGGCTGGCTGGGCATAGGCAACATGGGCTTGGCCATGGCACGCCTCCTAGCCGATGCCGGTGCGCAGCTCAGTGTTTACAACCGCACGCCCGAAAAAGCCGAGCCACTGCGTGCCCACGGCGCGCAGGTGGCGCGCACACTGCAGGACCTGGCAGGCTGCAACATCGTTGTGACCATGCTGGCCACCGGCGATGTGGTCGAGGAACTCCTGCTGGGGAACACTGGCCTGCTGAGCCAGCCCAGCGCGAAAAAGCCGCAGGTAGTGATCGACTGCTCGAGCATCTCTGTGGAGACCTCGTCTTCCATCCGCGAGCGTCTGGCGTCCATGGGTGTGGCCTTCATTGCCGCACCGGTGAGCGGCAACCCCGAGGTGGTGGCGTCAGGCAACTCCACCTTTGTCTGCTCTGGACCCGCACAGGCGGTGGAACACGTAAGGCCGCTGTTCCTGAGCATGGGCAAGGCAGCCAGCTATGTGGGTGAAGGCGAGCTGGCGCGAGTGGCCAAGATCTGCCACAACGTTTGGCTTGGCGGCGTTAGCCAAGCGCTGGCCGAGGTACTGGTTCTGGGG
>Ga0209088_10001934_pt1 | contig 13071 bp, 10 predicted proteins | sample S_140625_EF_Meta_FD_187324 | JGI IMG/M metagenome (GOLD analysis project Ga0209088, IMG submission 187324) | Freshwater microbial communities from Lake Simoncouche, Canada to study carbon cycling - S_140625_EF_MetaG (SPAdes) (version 2) | ecosystem: Environmental > Aquatic > Freshwater > Lake ...
AAAGGCGAGGCGATATCGATTCCGGGTTGGCAATACCAACTCCTAATGTTCGTGATTCAGACTCTTCCGCGTTCAATCATCAGAAAAGTTGGAATGAACCTGAGAGCAAAGCAACGAAAGTAACGGTCATACCTACTTACTCTCGGCGCGTTTTCAGTCTTCTTTCAGCACCCAGTCGCTAAGATTGGCAGCATTACAACGGAAGGTTCTTTCATGTTTCGCAAAATCGCATCATTGTCAGTAGCACTCATTGTCGCCGGTGGCGTCATGGTGGCTGTTCCAGCCGAGGCAGCAGCCAAGATCTCAAATGGTGTTGCCTGCACAAAGTCTGGTGCAACAACAAAGACAAGCCTTGGAACATATAAGTGCGCAAAGAACCCACTCGTATCGAGCACAAAGTTGACTTGGTTATCAATTGATTGCCTCACTGCAGCAAATGATGCGGTAAAGGCTCAAAAGTCAGCTGTTACAACAGCTGAAAACTTTAAAGCGCAACTTCCAGTAATTGATCTTGGTATTACTACTGAAACGGCAAATCGCGCAGAGCTTCAGAAAAAGTTAGATGATGCGACGCTTCGACAGACAGCGGCCCAGGCGAAATTAGCAGCTGCTAAAACTGATGCCGACAAGAAATTACTCACAACTGCTGTTGCATCTTGGACCTCAGCAACACGCGCCTACGCAAGCAAGATTCGTAATATTGATTTAACTATCAAGAAGTTAGAAGCTGCAAAGTTGGCCGGAACAAACAAGCCTGCAGAACTTGCAGCAAATATTGCTGATGCTCGCGAGAGCGCAAAGCTTATTTGCACTAAGGGCTTCTAATTACCTAACTCTTCACGAAAAACCCGCTGCCACATAGGTAGCGGGTTTTTTACTGCCTATGGCTTCCCCTATTACCTATTGCCTTGGGTGTTCTTATCCTTGAAAGCATGCGAGTGGTCAGATTCTCAGGGGCTTGCCTTCTAGCTTTCTATCTCCTGCTTCATACCTTTGCTCCATCAGCTTGGTCTGAATTGTTTGCATACAACATCGCACCAATTGCCGCCATCATGGCAATTTCTTTAGCACCTCACATAAGTGATGCCCTTGCCAAACCAACTACCGCAATTGCGATTGCGGTTTGGACATGTGGATCGGCAATAGCCAGTGCTGGTGCATTCATTTCGATTCCAAATGTCTTGAGCGCCGTTACTAACTTCATGTATTTACTGTTCTATCCCTTAGCGATGATTGGACTGCCACGTCTGCTCGCAATCAAGCAGAAGCTTACGCTCATAGAACTCGTAGATTCCACCATTTTTGGCCTAGGCCTAACTACCTTGGGTTCTGCGCTAATTATTAAACCGGTTCTTCCACATTTTGATGGCAATACACGTGAAACCTTCTTTGCAATTATCTATCCCATCGCAGACTTAATACTTGTGTGCGTTGTGATCGCGACTGTTTCGATGCAGGGCTACTCACGGCGTGGCTACATGCTTTCCACCGGCGTACTTGTTTTTGCTTTGACCGACTTTCTCTATCTATTGCAACACATCAACGGAAGTTATCTCATGGGATCCATCTTTGATGTGGGCTGGATAATCGGGCTGCTGCTCATCGCAGAAAGTTTCTGGCAACCAGGAATTGATATCAAAGCACGAGATGGAGTTAGTCCGATCCTAATTTCAATTTCAGTTTCTCTCAGCGCGACCTTACTGGCGTTAATTGCAATTCGCCCGGAGTTTTTTCCGCGCTTCATTTTGATGCCAGCAATAGCCACTTTGGCACTTGCCTTTATCCGCATGGCAATTGCATTAACGCAAGCTAAAAACATAGGACAGGAACGATTGTTGGCCAGAACAGATGAATTAACAGGACTTCCTAACCGTCGTCGATTGGTTACAGAGATTGATAGCTTTATCGAAAAAGAAGGTGCGCTATTACTTCTTGATCTAGATGGATTTAAACCAATCAATGATGTCCATGGACATGAAACTGGAGACAAAATTCTCCAGCAAGTTGCCTTGAGATTTGAGCGTGCATTGCCACAAGGTGCATTATTGGCAAGACTCGGTGGCGATGAGTTTGGGGTTCTCTATGAAGGTGGCCATGACAGTGCTGTTGAAGTTGCTTTGGCGCTGAGAGCAACGCTGTCATATCCATTCCACATCAATAACAAGGAAATTCAATTAGGTGTCAGCATTGGTGTGGCAAAGAACAATGGAGAAAAAGACTTACTTCTGCGCGCAGATAATGCGATGTATAAGGCTAAGCGTGAGGGCCTAGGGGTTTGTCGGCTTTAATCTCCTGCAAGCGAGCAAGGGATTCATGTCGCTCAACTGCATGATCGACGATCCGCTCTGGGTATCCGTTGCTGTAACCATCTAGGAACAACCACGGTTCATGAATTTCAGCTGCTGAAAGGTGTGCAAGCTCTGGCACATACTTTCTTATGTAATCACCATTTTCATCAAAGCGTTTGCCTTGTTCAATGGGATTAAAAATCCGGTAGTAAGGGGAGGCATCTGTGCCGCATCCTGCAGTCCATTGCCAGCCGTGCGCATTAGATGCAACATCGTAATCAACTAGATGATCGGCAAAGAATCGCTCTCCTATTTGCCATTCAAGGTGCAAGTCTTTAACCAAGAATGACGCCACAACCATACGGGTGCGATTGTGCATCCAGCCTTCAAGAACTAGTTGTCTCATTGCTGCATCTACAAATGGATAACCCGTTTTTCCTTCACACCATGCTTTGAACTGCTTACCGGGCTTGTCATATCGCATCTCTTTAAACTTTGGTGCGTAGTAATCGACATCTGTTTGTGGATTGTTAAAGAGAACATCAGCATAAAACTCTCGCCAAGCAATCTCTTTGCGGAATGTGTCGTGCGCCTTGCTTTCTCCAAGATTTTCAAGAAGTGTTCGTGGATGAATCTCGCCAAACTTCAAATATGTACTCATCTTCGAGGTGCCATCGATTGAAGCAAAGTTTCGATTTTCATCGTAACTATCTAAGCCATTTTTCGTAAACTCATGGAACCGCTTAAGTGCAGCAGCTTCACCTGCTTCAATAACATGTACGCCCGCAGGCATAGGAAAATCGGGAAAAGCGCGGTATTTATCTGTTGGTTCCACAACATTAAACTTCTTCGGTGTTACAGCCGGTGCTCTGTATCCATGTGTTCGCCATCCCTTATAAAAGGGCGTATATACCTTGTATGGAGTCGCATCACTTGGCTTTAAAACTCGTCCAGGAGTAACTGCATATGGGCTACCAGTTCTAACTAACTTGATGCCTGCAGCTTCAACTCGAGCATCTCGTTCTGCTCCAAATCGCTCGTATTCGGCAGATATGTGAACCTCTTCAACGCCGTGCTGTGCAATGAGTTCTTTAAGTACTGTGACTTGATCGCCCTCAATAATATGTAAGCGATTTCCAAGAGATTCATCGAGTGCTCTTAGTGATTGGCCCATATAGGCCAACAATTTTTCGCCAGCTTCATCAATTTGCTTCTTATCTAGAATAAAAAGAGGTAACACTTGTTCGGCTGATTCAATAGCCGCCAATAAAGCTGGGTGATCATTGATCCGAAGGTCGCGACGAAACCAGATGATTGAAGTTTTCGGCAAAGACATGGGATGATTAAATCATCATGCAAGAGATTAAGCGCTTCCAAGTTCGTGGGGTTCCGGGGGAAGTTGTCCGGGCCCAATTTGGATCCCGCATAGTTGATTATTGGATTCCAAAGGGCGGCACAAATCGTCTATTGATCGCACACGATGGCCAGAATGTATTTGATGGCAAGACATCGACTCATCGCGGGCAAACCTGGAAAATGGCTCAAGCTGCAATTCATGTTAGCCAAGAGCTTGGAATCAATCCCCCGGCAATTATCGCGGTGTGGCATTCATCCACCAAGGAAAATCCATGGGGACGAGCGCAAGATTTAGCGCCGCAAAGATTCTTTACACAAGATGCATACATTGATCCAAGATGGAAACTCAATGATCCCTCTTTTGTTGTTAAATCAGATGACTACCTTGATCAAATTTTCAACACGATAGTCCCAGCAATTTTTCCTCAATCAACTCCTGAAAAAACAGCAGTGATTGGTGCAAGCATGGGTGGTTTAGCAGCTCTGTATGCGGCAATTACCCATCCCGATAAATTCACAACAGCACTAGCACTTTCTACCCATTGGATTATTAGCGATCAAGAGTTTGCCCGAAAGATGATTGAGGCACTTCCAATTACCCACAAGGTTTGGATGAGCCGTGGAAACAAAGGTTTGGACGCTGAATATCCACCGCTTCAAGACTTCGTTGATCAACTTATGGTGGCACGCGGATTTGGCAACCGTTATATGACTAAGGCCTATAACCGAAGTGGTCACAACGAAAGATCTTGGGCAAAGTATTTACATGAACCCTTAAGGTTTTGGCTTAATACTTAACAGTGTAGTTAATTACCTTTGAGCTCACCTTTTCACCAAGAGTATTTTTTGCAATCGCAACTATTTCAAACTTAGTGCCTGACTTATATAAACGATTATGAAGGAATACTCTGTGTAGCCCACCAGCAACATTGTCATCTTTAAAGGTGCGACGATCTGCAGTACCGAGTATTTGCCAACTCTTACCTGGCTGACGAATCGCAAAAGTTACTTCTACGAAGTCATCTCCCGGCACCTTTGCAGATAGCGCACTCCAACCTGGTGTTGAGTAATCAGCCTTTGGGTTCAATAAAGAGATGGACAACTTAGTTTGGGGGGTGAACAACGAATCTGCCTTTAGTACTACCCAGCCGCGTGCAGGAAGAGAAACAGACAGTGCCTGTTCCGCAGCATCAACTGTGGCTTTTCCTAAGAGAGCGCTCCACTTAGAGCCCTTGGTAGAGACATTAAAGGTTGCTTTTTGAGGTTCATCATTTGAGTTGTAAGCAACAACAATCTCCTGATTATTAGCAAAGCGACTGACTGCAAAGACTGAACCATCACCATGTCTGACTTGCTGGGAGCCAATTCGCAAAGCTGGGTACTGTGCGTATAAACCTTGCAACGCGGTGATGTTATCTTCCAATGGGTTTTTCACTGAGAATGCCGATGCATTTCCGATCGGCGATGCTCCAATTCGAAGCTCGCTCATCCATGCATCAACTTGTGTAGCAAACATATCTTGACGAGCGAGTTGATCGCCTCCTTCTCCGGTGAATCCTTTTTCATCACCGTAGTAAAGAACAGGTCCACCGCGTAAAGTAAAGAGCAAAGCATTAGCAAGTTGTGAGCGCTCAACTAAAACTTGCTGTCCATCACTTTCCGAGATTATTGCGATAAATCTTCCGATGCGCCCCATGTCATGATTACCTAAGAAGGTTGCAAGTGAGTATGCACTAGTGGTTGGAGTTGTATACAAATCATCTGCATTAAACAAGGTAATTAAATCTGCTGCACCACCGCCAGCTTTTGCAAATCTAGAAACTTTAGCTTGGAAAGGGAAATCCAAAACACTCGGAAATTTCTGCTCTGTGACGAAACTTGCAAGAAATGGAATGTCGGAGTCTGCGACTTCACCAAAGATAGGGAAGTTCTTCTTTCCAGCTGCTTTTGCAGTTGCCAAAACTTTTGGCAAAAATGCTTTCCAAAACTCTGGGTTTACATGCTTTGCTGTATCAACCCGAAAACCATCAATATCAAAACGTGTGATCCAACTAGACCAAAGATCGGACATTCCCTTCACTACTGCTGGTTTTTCAGTAAAGATGTCATCTAAACCTGAGAAGTCGCCTTCTGTAACTGATGTCCCCGACCAAATTGAATCTCCACGATTATGGTAGTTGGTTAAGTCATTTAAAAAGGCTGGCTTCTTAACGCTCTTGTCATATGTAGAGGTGCGAGGCACGTAGGCAAAGGAGTTCTTCACACATAACTGAGGGAATGAGGCTAAGCCTGCAAATTTGGCTGGGTCGAAGGCCTTGCCAGCGCATGTTTTATAGGGAAAATCAGCTGGTTCGCGGTAAGAGGTTGATCCGATCGTGTACTTGATGACATCTGCCGTGTGGTTTAAAACAATGTCCACAATTACCTTCATGCCTAATTTATGTGACTCTGAAACGAAGTTTTTGAAGTCAGCTTCAGTGCCGTAATGAGGATCAATAGTTGTGAAATCAGTTCCCCAGTATCCGTGATATCCGGCTGAGCCTTGCTGGACAAATTGATTGACTACAGGTGGAGTGATCCAGATAGATGTAAAACCAAGCCCGGCAATGTACGTGAGGTGTTGAGTTAAGCCCTTGAAATCACCACCATGATAGAAAGCTTTATCCGTTGGATCATCTCCGCCACCGAGTCGACCACCAGTTAGCCCGCCTCCATCATTGGATGGATCGCCATTTTCAAAGCGGTCAGTCATTACAAAGTAAACAGACTCACCCGCCAATGGGCCCCGGGCAATTGGTTGTGAGAGAGTTGAAAGATCCTCTGCCGCCTGAGTAGGTGAAATCAACGCAGTTGCAATCACAAATGGTGCTGTAAAAGTAATTAGCTTTTTCACTTAAGTTCCCAAACTCCTTGCACGGCTGAATCGGATTTAATCGAGAAAATCTCCCCGGTGACCTCTTGGCCATAAAGAGTTCTATTTACTCGATAGCCATAGCTACTCAAATCAATGGTTGCGTTTATTGCTCCACGAGAGACCAAAACCAAAATACTTTGCTTCTTTGATTCGCGCAAGTAAGCAATATAATCATTCTCAACTGAAACCCAACGTAGTCCGCCATGAATCAAAGCATCTTGAGTTTTGCGAAGTTTCACTAACTTCTTAACTTCGGCAAAGAATTCAACATCCCAGCCACTGCGATCTTCCCAGTTAATCGTGCGGCGAGCATCTTCGCCCCATGAACCTTCCAGACCAATTTCATCGCCAGCAAAAATCGAAGGAACTCCTGGGTAAGAAAGCATCATGGTCATCGCTGTCTTATGGGCTGCTATATCCCCTAAAACTACTGTTCTGAAGCGTGCCGTGTCATGGGAATCTAAAAGCATCATGGACGCGGTCAGTGAACGCCAAGGGATTGAAGAGTTGAACTCTTGAATGGAAGCTACAAGTTGCTTTCCATTAATCTTTGGCATTGCAAAAGGTAATCCTTGGAAGCCACCGGTGATTTCAGGGTTACGGTTGATCCAATTCCAGAATGGACGCATGAAACCTTGATAGTTCATCGCTCCTTGCCACCCTAAGCCATCTAAATCACTTGCCATGAAATCGCCATTTTCAGCAACTAGCCAGGTATCTGGATTTACTTCTTGCATAGCGTTACGAATTCCACGCATTACTTCAACATGGTGGTTTTCTGCACCTTGAACGCCAGTCATGTTTCCAACATCAATGCGCCAGCCCGCCATACCAAACTTTGGTGAGATCCACTTTTTAACAATTGAGTTTTTGCCTTCATAGACAGCCTTGCGTAGCGCTTTTGATGCGTAATTTAATTTAGGAAGTGATTCAAGCCCATACCAACCGACGTAACCCCACTTGATTGACTTATCCCAAAAGAAGAATGAACGCTCCTTTGATTTTTTATCTTTCTTAGCCTTTGCGAGCCAATCATGTCCAGCGCCGCAATGGTTAGAGGTTAAGTCGCCGAGAATTCGAATCCCTTTTTTCTTTGAAACCTTGATTAGAGATTGAAAGGCCTTATCTCCTCCAAGAATAGGATCTACATGATCAAAACTTGTTGCATCGTATCGATGATTGGAACGTGAAGGGAAAATTGGTGTGAAGTAGATTCCGTTAGCACCAAGTTCAGTTACGTGATCTAGGTGTTCTTGAACTCCATAGAGATCTCCGCCGTAGAGTTCTTGACCCGTGTACTTTCCACGTCCTCGAGGTAACAGGTTCCATTCGCGCGGATACGCCCAGTCAGGAGTGATGTTCACCTTGCCTGATTTGGCAAAGCGATCCGGGAAAATTTGGTAGAAAACAGAGCTATTTATCCATGCGGGGTTAGCTGGGATCGCAACTATTTGAAAATCATTATTGCTGTGAACATCGTGATCAAAGAGGCCACGAGCATTTAAGTACTCATACTTTCCATGACCAATAAAAGCAAAGCGGTAGCTATTTTGTAGGTTTAGAATCTCGACAGTTGTTTGGTACCAGGACTCAACTGAACCTTTTTTGGTTAACTTCATTTCGAAAATTCTTGGCTCACCATCGTGATAAATACGAAGCATCGCTTTTTCAAAAAGATAATCATTAGGAACGCGAACCTTTAGAGTGACCTTGTCGCCAATCTTTGGCGCACCATTACTTACATATAGATCGCTACCATCGTGGTGAGGTGTATTTTTGATCATCCCTTATTTGCTCCGGCTGTTAGTCCAGAAACAACATGCTTTTGTAAATATAGGAAGAGAATCATTACTGGTACGGATGCAATTAATGCTCCAGCCGCAAATGGTCCCCAATGCGCGTTGTACTGGCCATCAATGTACTGCTGCATACCAACAGCCAAGGTAATTGCATTTTGATTTCCACCTAAAATAACAGAGGTAATCAAAAACTCATTCATGGTTCCAATGAATGAGAGCAAAGTGATAACAGCGAGAACAGGACGGGCTAGCGGCAAGATAATTCTGAAGTAAATCTGTGCATGTGACGCGCCATCTACCTTTGCTGATTCATCTATTTCTGCAGGAATAGTGTCGTAAAAACCCTTGAGCATCCAAGCGTTAATGCCAAGTGCTCCACCTGCGAAAACAATAATCAGAGCTGTAGTTTGACCGAGTCCCAAGAAGGGGATGCTTTTGCCGAGATCTGCAAGCATCAAGAATATCGCGGTTGCTGCTAATAACTGAGGGAACATTTGAACCACAAGAATCGTCATGAGTGTTAATTTGCGGCCCTTAAATCGGAAGCGGCTAAGCGCATAAGCGGCGGTTGCCCCAATAAACATCTGCAAAATAGCGTTTGAGGCTGAAATTACGATGGAGTTTCGAAGCCACTTCAAATATGGCTGATCTGGATTTCCAAACAGGGTTCGGAAGTTATCAAGTCCAATATTGTCTGGAATCAACTTCTGAGCGCTGAGCGAACCCAAGGTGTCAAAGGAGGCTGAGATCATCCACACCAGTGGAAACAGAGCAAAAGCAACAGCAACAACACCAACAGCATGACGCCAGGCAATCTTCTTACCCCACTGCGCAGGAGTAAGTGGCTTTTGCTTCAAAATCTGATCAGTGCTCATGTCATATTCTCGATTGTTTTAGATTTCTTGAAGCTGTAAATAGACATTGAGGAAACAAGAAGGAAATTAAAGAATGAGACGGCGCTTGCAAGACCGTAATCATTTCCTTTACCTGCTGCAAAGGCGATCTTGTATGTGTAGGAGATCAAAATATCTGTATGGCCTGCAATACCACCGGATGAAATAATTGTTGGTCCGCCGCCCGTGAGCAGGTAAATAGCCCCGAAGTTTGAGAAGTTATATGCATAACTTGCAATCAGAAGTGGTGCCAATGTCATCAGTACAAGTGGCAACTTAATCTTTGAGAAGACCTGAAAGGGTGATGCACCATCGACTTGAGCAGCTTCAATTGTTTCAGTTGAAAGCGATTGAATTGCACCTGTTGCAATCAGGAACATGTAAGGAGTACCCGCCCATAATTGAACAAGCAGAACAGCAAACTTTGCTAACCATGGATCTGATAGCCACGGAATTGGGCTCCCCAAAATTTTATTGATAACTCCATTATCGACATTGAACATTCCCGCCCACACCAATGTAGAAAGCACCGAAGGCATTGCGTAAGGGACAATTAAAAGTGTTCGATAAATCTTTCGAGATTTCATTCGTGGGTGATTCAGAACCAAAGCAAGCAATAAACCCAAAAAGAAGGTGCTTAGAACAACTAAACCTGCGTAAATGAAGGTCCAGGCCAAAACTTGGAGTAGTGGCTGGCGATAGCGCTCATCATTAATTACCTTAGAGAAGTTGCGCCATCCGACTGTTGTTGTCCAACCTGGTTCAATCTCTTCACCTGCAGCACTGACCATTGATCCATTGTCATCTGGCGAGTAAATAGTGCCGGTAACAATGTCCGTAACTGTGTCTTTTGCGGCGTCATATCTAAGATTTTGGGCAACGAGTTCAACGGCATTGATATCTGAAACCGAATAGAACTGATCATTTCCAATTGGAACTTTGTAATCATTAAATTCATCAAGAATGTTAAAAACTTCATCCTCTGATAAAACGGTGTAACCCTTAACCGCTTCGATTTTTCCATCACCGTTAAGTGTTAAATCCGAGCTAGGAACAGCCGAGTAACCGTCACGTGTACCAACCCCAAATCCATTAGCATCCTGAATAACAAGAGCAATCTTTTGTGTTGTGTTGTCGCGGACGACTTGCATGTAATTTGAGGTATCCCCAACTGGTGCAAATGAGTTGGATACCATCACATCAATGGCGGTTTCTTTATCTAAGAAGTGGCCATTGGAGTAATTAGTAAAGGCAACATATCCGGTGAAAAATGCCGGGTAAACCTGGAACATAAGAAGTAAAACAACTCCTGGAACAATGTATTTTGGAGCAATCCTCTTCTTACTTAAGAAAATAAAATCTAGAACTAGAGTTGAAATCACGAAATAGATCGCAAATATCCAAGTCTTATTGGAAATAAGAATTGGCACGCTCCACACAGTGAAGGCATTTAATGCCCCGAGCAGCATGATCTTCAACAGCAGCGCTGGAGTCTTATTGCCCAATCTCACGTGTCTATTCTCCTGATTGTTGAATTTAAAGAGAAGGGGCGCCGGGAAACCGACGCCCCTTATCCATTGCTAATTAATTAACTAATTGCCTTCTTGATGTTGGCTGCTGCTTGAGCAAAAGCTGCTGCTGCAGTCTGCTTTCCATCAGCAACGTTCTTCCAAGCATTACCCCATGAATCCCAAACTGAGTTCATCTGAGGAATGTTTGGCATTGGTGTACCGGTTGCACCGTAAGCACCGAAGCCAGCTACATCCTTGTTGTCTGTAACCTTTGCAGCTGCTGTCTTTAGCGCTGGCAAACGATCGCCAAGCTTGTAAAGAGCTAGCTGGAAGTCATCAGAGCCAGCTACCTGAGTTAGGAACTGACGAGCAACAATCTTGTTTGCTGCGAACTTGCTCTGCATGAAGCCGTTAACGCCCACGAATGGACGTGAAAGAGTTCCATTAACAGAAGGCACTGATGCAATCGCATATGGAATTCCTGACTTCTTGATGTTTGCAAGGTTCCAAGGACCAGTGATCATGTATGGAGCCTTACCTGCGTACCACTGTACGAAGTCATAGTTTGATGACTTGCTTAGAAGTCCGCTTGAGAAGTAACCATCAACCTTTGATGCATTAGCAGCAAATGCCTTTGAGTTAATTCCTAGATCCTTTGCATTGATACCTGATGCACCAACACCGAATACATATCCGCCAAGACCTGAGAACAATGGCATGTGGTGGTACGGATCTCCGTAAGGAACTTCGATACCGACCTTAGCTGTTCCGGCTGCCTTCAATGTCGCCCATGTCTTTTCTAGATCAGCAAAAGTTGTAGGGATTGTTGGTGAAAGCTTTGTGTTAACAATCAACGCAATGTTTTCTACGTTGTATGGAAGTCCGTAAAGCAGACCCTTGTATGAGAATCCTTGGATTCCTGATGCTGCATACGCACCCTTATCGATGTTGACCATACGATCTAGAACACCTGAAGCTGCAAGCTGACCAACCCAGTCATGTGGTCCAACTAGTAGATCTGGACCAAGACCCTTTGGAGCTGCAGTGATTAATTCATCTTTAACCTTACCGAAGTCCTTAATTACTACTGTAAGAGTTACACCATTCTTTGACGCCCATGAAGCAGCTGCTTCACGAAGAGTCTTTGCGCGGCTTTCGTCAGACCAGATGACGAGAGACTTTCCAGCTGCATTTGCTGATGGAACAACAAGTGCAGTGGCTGCAAGAACAGCGGTAGCTATGGCACTAATAATGCCGAGACGCTTTTTGTTCATTTATATCCTCCATGGATGGAATTAGCGCACACGAGGGCGTGCGCTGTGGGGGTTATTCCACTCTTTTATGCGTAAGTAAGCAAACCAAATGGCACTTATTCCTTGCTTTTAAGGGCTCATTTATCCGATCGTTATAAAGGGTTGGCGTTACATAGACAGTTACAGGACCCCCTGAAAACTCGCCCTAAGACCCGAAGTGGGGTTCGATAGGACCATGACCGACGAGATAGTTACCCGCGAAGAGATCAGGGCGATGCGTCGTTCCTATAGCGATGCCGGTTTAGAAACTTTGCCAACCGATCCCTTCGAAGCTTTTGCTATCTGGTTAAAGCAAGCACATGAGAACTCTGTGATTGTTGAAGCAAATGCGATGGTGCTTTCAACATTAGCAAGTGATGGACAAATTAATACGCGCACAGTTTTGTTAAAAGATATTTCGCAAGGTGGCTTTACTTTCTTTACAAATTACGAATCTCGTAAAGCACATGCAATGGAATTTAATGAAAATGTTTCTTTGCTATTTCCTTGGTATGCAATGGAACGACAAGTTTCGATTAGCGGAGTTGCTGAAAAAGTTTCACAACAAGAGTCCGATGACTACTTTGCAACACGACCTTGGGGTTCACAGATTGGTGCATGGGCAAGTCATCAATCATCACCACTAGCAACACGTGAAGAGTTAGAGCAACGGTTTGAAGGCGCAGCAAAGAAATGGCCTGAAGGAAGTGTTGTCCCACGCCCACCACATTGGGGTGGATATCGCGTTACTCCCCTCAACATCGAGTTCTGGCAAGGCCGATACTCACGTTTGCACGACCGCTTGCGCTATGAGCGGGCTAACACCGGCTCCGATTGGGAACTCAATAGGTACTACCCGTAGTCTTAGCCCATGAGCGCAGACATTGTCATTCCTTCCAATATAAAGCCGGTAGATGGTCGTTTTGGTTGCGGCCCATCAAAGATTCGTCCGGAGGCACTTGCAGCGTTGTCGGCAAGTGGAAACACAATTCTTGGAACATCACACCGACAAAAGCCG
>Ga0209088_10001935_pt1 | contig 13068 bp, 9 predicted proteins | sample S_140625_EF_Meta_FD_187324 | JGI IMG/M metagenome (GOLD analysis project Ga0209088, IMG submission 187324) | Freshwater microbial communities from Lake Simoncouche, Canada to study carbon cycling - S_140625_EF_MetaG (SPAdes) (version 2) | ecosystem: Environmental > Aquatic > Freshwater > Lake ...
GCCAATGTGGCCGCCTATCAAATGTGGGATCCAGCCAACCCTGATGGCAACCGGTATGTGGAAGAAGACTTCAACCGCGTTTGGTCAGATGAAGTACTCAAAGGCCCGCGCGACTCCGTTGAACTGCGCCGCGCGCGCGAGTTGGTGGACTACATTGACACCGCCGACTACCTGCTAGATTTGCACTCCATGAGCGCGCCCAGTGCGCCCCTCATGGTGTGCGGTGTTCGTCCTCAAGGGGGCCAAAAATCGATTAACTTGTCCGCCAAAATTGGCCTGCCCGAATGGCTCATGATGGACACAGGTCATGTCAATGGCCTGCGCATGATTGAACGTGCCGCCTTTGGCGATCCAAGCAAACACAACACAGCCATCTTGCTAGAAGCCGGCCAGCACTGGGAAAAAGCGTGCGAGCAAATAGCCCGTGAAACCACCTTGAAGTTTTTGAAAGTCACTGGTGTAACTTCTGCCGAATGGGCTGATTCGCGCTGCAGCTTGCCACCCGTTGAGCAAAAGGTGGTGCAAGTGACAGAGGGTTATGCAGCCAAGTCACTCGACTTCCAATGGCTAGCTGTTTACAACGGCTTGGAAGTGATTGAGAAGTCAGGCACGGCCTTGGCGGATGATGCGGGCCATGCTGTGTGCACGCCTTATGACAATGCGGTGTTGATCATGCCCACGCGCAGCAAACGCTTCACAGTGGGTAGCACCATGGTGCGTTATGGCAGAGTCGAAAGCATGAAAGCGTGAAAGCCTTTTTCAAAAAAATCAATGTTGTCGGGGCATTGATTTCAGCCATTCAGTTTTTTATTCGAAAGAACAAAGACAGAACGTTTCGGCAAAAGGTTTTTTCACTGCTCCATGCGACACCCACCTCTGGCGCCTTGCATCGGTATGTTGATCGGCTGATCATTTGGGCGGTGTTGGTGTCAGTGGTCTGCATCGTGCTTGAAACAGTTCCTGCTATCCATGCGATCTTTCAACACGAGTTTGCCTTTTTAGAAATTGCCACTGTGGCTTTGTTCTCCCTAGAATACATCGGCCGGGTTTACGCTTGCTGTGAAATAGCCAAGTACAGCGAGCCCCTTAAAGGCCGAATTCGCTACATGATGAGCATTCCCGCCCTGATTGATTTGGTGTCCATACTGCCCTACTTCTTAGGCATCTTGTTGCATCAAGTCATTGATACCCGCTTCTTGCGAATTTTCCGGCTCACACGCTTACTCAAAGTCACCCGCTACACCGGCACTTTGAACACCCTCATGAAAGCCATCAACCGCGAAAAGCGCGTTCTGTTTGCGTCTGCCTTCATGATGCTTTTGCTGGTGGTTTTGACGGCAAGCTTGGGCTTTGAGTTGGAACATGACGCACAGCCCGATAAATTTGACACCATTCCCTCCGCCATGTACTGGGCCGTGATTACCCTGGCCAGCGTCGGCTACGGCGATATCTCGCCCATCACGCCATTGGGCCGCGCCATGACCGTCGTCATTAGCCTCATTGGCATTGGCATCTTTGCCATCCCTGCGGGTTTGATGGCATCGGCCTTTACCGACCAGCTGCGCATTGACCGAGAAACTTTTGAAAATGAATTTAGAGACGCCTTGGCCAAAGGTCAGATTTCTCAAAACGATCGTCATGCTTTGAACGCGGAGGCCGAGCGACTTCACCTGACAGAACAAGATGTGAACCGCATCATGGAAAAGGTAAGACATGAGCTTAAGTTTCAAGTCCAAGGCCTGACAGCGCACCTCAATCCAGAGCAATTGTTGGAAATGTACAGGCAGCAAGTGAGCCAATTGCGCAGCCTGGTGCAAAGCGATGACTTTACGCAAGCTCACACTTTGGTCTTAGCGCAGGACAATACAACCGCCACAGAACGTGCAATTTTTGAGGCTTTGCGCAAATAAGACACCGTCTGCAGGCCAATCATGGCTTGAATTTCTGAGAATCGTCTTAAAATACGAAGCTTGGGGCTGCACTGGTTTCGACATGGGTTCGGACGCGTGGCAGGGCATGTCGAGGTTCTGATCCTCGTAAAACAGCAGAAAAAAAACTAACTGCAAACGACGAACGTTTCGCACTCGCCGCTTAATCCGGTGAGCCTTGCAACAGTTGGCCGATAGGCTGGGCAAGGGGGCTTTAGGCGTTAAAACCTAAAACTTCCAGGCTGCAAGGTAAAACATATGGGCTGGCGTCACATCGGGCACCTTGATGTGACGCGAGAAAATAGGATGCTGGTTGACTACATAGCGTGTCGCTGCGCGATGTATTTGACGAGACTCAAATCAGACGACTACACATGTAGAACTGTACGAAAATGGCTTGTGGACGCGGGTTCAATTCCCGCCAGCTCCACCAGATGCAAGTTTAAAAGCCGCTAAGATTAACTTCTTGGCGGCTTTTAAAACGTGAATTCCGTCGTCATGGTTGGCCTCGACTTGAAACTAATCAAGCACAGCGAAATGCTAAAAATCAAATCCAAGTTGCTGTGATGCGCTTGCATTTTGATTCAAAGACGCCGAACGCTTTCGAAATGTTTGACGCGAAGCATGCTTCTCGACCACGGCTTGTTTGCCAGCCTTCACCTCTGCATTTTGACGTCTGGCATGTAGCAACTGTTTGGACGCACGTGTGGCCATCGCCAGATCAACCAATGGCTTGGGAATTTGAAGGGAAGTAGATGCGTGAGTTTGCAAGTGCGGCGGCATCAGCGAGGGCTCAAACAACCAGGTGTCTGAAACATCTCGCATGTAGGGCAACCAGCGCCGAACAAAAACGCCATGCGGATCGTGATCTTGTGCTTGTTTAATTGGGTTGTAAACGCGCGTGGTATTGATGCCTGTGGTGCCCGATTGCATTTGAAGTTGGCTCCAGTGAATGCCAGGTTCGTAGTCTAAAAATTGCGTGGCAAGCCATTCGCCCACAGGACGCCAATGCAGCCACAGTGGATAAGCCGCCACCGAAACCAACATGGACCGCATCCGAAAATTGAGCCAACCTGTTTCTCGAAGCATGACGACGCAAGCATCCACCATAGGCCAACCTGTACGTGCATTTTTCAAAGCCTCAAAGTATTCGAAATTGAAGTCTTGTTCGCGCAAGTCATCATAGCCGCGGTGCATATTCCGCCACTCGATGGCAGGTTCACTTTCAAGCTTTTGTATGAAGTGGCAGTGCCAATACAAGCGACTCAAGAAGCCACTTAAACCAGCACGATGACGACTGGCCTGTGGCGGCAAGCTGGCCATGTGCGCGCGCGTACTTTGCACGACCTCTCGCATGCTGATGCACCCAAAGGCAAGATATGCGGAAAGACGTGAGCAGGCATCGGGCGCAGACAAAGGTGAAGAAATACCACCGCGATAACCAATGCTTCGGGCGTTTAAAAAACTATGCAGCGTGGTCAACGCAAGGGTACGACCGCCGCGTTGTCTGAGAGGCGGGTTGTGCAGCAAATGAGATAGCGCAGACATCACGAAGGGTGCTGCAGATGGCGACTTCCAAAACGTCAAAGAATTCGGATTTTGCTGGGGCGACGCCATGTGCCGCTCCCATGTAGCTTGCCAAAGGTTGCGGTTTTTTAACCTGCGCACCACACCAAATTGTGCAAACTCTTGCCAATGAACGCTGTGCGCTTGACACCATGCACCCACTTTAAGATCGCGTGCGTAGGTGAACGCGTTGCCCGTTTCCTCATGGGCATAAAGCCCAGAAAATGGTGCATCATGCCAAATTTTTGTCAGCACCTCGGGCAACTCACCTGTGTGAATTTCCACGCACCCACCGAGTGTTCTTAAATGCGCATCAAGGTCCTGCAAGGACTCTCGAATAAATTCAAAGTGCTGAAGTGCCACATCGGGTTGCAACCACAACTCGGGTTCCACAACGTAAATACAGCGCACGGGGCCTTGCCTGGCAGCATGGGCCAGCGCCTCATGATCTTGCCAACGCAAGTCACGTTTGAACCAGACCAGGCTGTAGCTCATTTAGGTAACTCGATTCAAGACAGACTCTTTCCTCTGGCCGTATGCAGTTTCTTGTAGCTGTCAATCAAGCGGTGGTGTCTGTCCAAACCTTCCAACTTCATGCTTGTAGGTGTTAAACCAAAGAAACGTAAACTGCCATTTACCGAGCCCAACACGGCATCCATTTGAGCGTTGCCAAACATACGGCGGAAGTTATGTTCGTAATTTTCAATCTCGAGTTCTGGGTTTAAGGCAACTTCTAGCACCACATTCAATGCTTGGTAAAACAATTTGCGCTCAACGGTGTTGTCGTTGTATTGCAAAAATGCACCCACCAAATCTTGTGCGGCTTCCAATTGCTTTAACGCCAGATGAATGAGCAGTTTCAACTCCAGTACCGTCAGTTGGCCCCATTCGGTGTTCTCATCGAACTCAACGCCAATGAGCGTTGCAATGTCAGCGTACTCATCCAGTTCGTTATTTTCCAAACGGTCTAGCAATGCGGTCAAGGCTTTATTGTCCAAGCGGTGCAAATTTAGAATATCTTCTCGGAACAACAAGGCTTTGTTGGTGTTGTCCCAAATCAGATCTTCTACGGGATAAATTTCAGAATAGCCTGGCACCAAAATTCGGCATGCCATGGCACCCAATTGATCGTGCACGGTGGTGTAAACCTCTTTGCCCAAGTCTTTCAAAATGCCAAACAAAGTGGCGGCTTCGTCGGTATTGGCCGTACTGCCTATGCCTACAAAGTCCCATTCCACAAATTCATAATCTGCTTTGGCACTGAAGAAACGCCAAGACACAATGCCGCTGGAGTCGATGAAGTGCTCTACAAAGTTGTAGGGCTCGGTCACGGCGTTGCTCTCAAATGTGGGGGGCGGTAGATCGTTCAGACCCTCAAAGCTGCGGCCTTGCAGCAGCTCTGTCAGGCTGCGCTCGAGTGCTACCTCTAAGCTGGGGTGCGCGCCAAAGGAAGCAAACACACCGCCTGTACGGGGGTTCATTAAGGTGACGCACATGACGGGGTAGGTGCCGCCCAATGAAGCGTCTTTGACCAACACCGGAAAGCCTTGGGCTTCAAGGCCTTGAATACCGGCCATGATGCTGGGGTATTTGGCCAGGACGTCTGGTGGCACATCAGGCAAACAAATTTCGCCCTCCAGAATTTCTCTTTTTACAGCGCGTTCGAAAATTTCTGACAAGCATTGCACCTGCGCTTCGGCCAAGGTGTTGCCGGCGCTCATGCCGTTGCTCACAAACAAGTTCTCGACCAAGTTGGACGGAAAGTACACCACCTTGTTGTCCGAGTGCCTAACGTAAGGCAAAGAACAAATACCGCGTTCTACGTTACCCGAGTTGGTATCGATCAAATGCGAGCCTTTCAACTCACCCTCGGGGTTGTAAATTTGGAGACAGTAAGGGTCCAAAATTTCTTTGGGCAACGCATCCTTTTTTCCGGGCTTAAACCATCGCTCGTTAGGGTAGTGCACAAACTCAGCGTTGGCCAAGTCTTCTCCCCAGTAGGCGCCAGCGTAGAAGTGGTTGTTGTTCAAGCGCTCTATGTATTCACCCAGCGCCGAGGCCAATGCACTTTCTTTGGTAGCGCCTTTGCCATTGGTAAAACACATGGGCGAATGCGCATCGCGAATATGCAAAGACCATACGTTGGGAATGATGTTGCGCCACGAGGCAATTTCAATCTTGATACCTAATTTGGCCAACAGGCCCGACATGTTGGCAATGGTTTGCTCCAAGGGCAAATCTTTGCCTAAGATAAAGGTGTTGGTCTCAGCCGATGGTTTTAGAGTAAGCAAGGACTGTGCATCGGCATCTAGGTTGGCCACTTCTTCAATGACAAATTCGGGACCAGCTTGCACCACTTTTTTAACAGTACAACGCTCAATCGAATTTAAAATGCCACGTCTGTCGACTTCTGAAATTTCAGAAGGCAACTCCACTTGGATTTTGAAAATCTGCTGGTAACGACTCTCCGGATCAACAATGTTGTTTTGTGATAGGCGAATATTTTCTGTTGAGATATTGCGTGTGAGGCAATACAACTTTACAAAGTAAGCCGCACACAAAGCCGACGAAGCTAGAAAGTAATCGAACGGACCTGGGGCTGAACCATCGCCTTTGTATCGGATAGGCTGGTCAGCCACCACCGTGAAGTCATCGAACTTGGCTTCCACACGAAGTTTGTCGAGAAAGTTGACCTTGATTTCCATGGGCAACATTTTAGAATTTATTTAAAGCCTCAGTATCACTCGGGTAGAACACCAATTTCTTTGGTGATGGATTGCCAACGAATTGATTCGCTGCGCAGAAAAGCACCTACCGCTTCCACATTCATGCTGCTGTCAACCAAGGGGCCAATGGTGGCAATGCGATCGGCCACTTCTTTATCGGCTAACAGGGCGTTGATGTCGCGATTGCTGCGCTCAATGGCCGCAGCTGATGTCCCTGTCGGTGCCACCACAGCAAACCATCCCACCATATCGAAACCGGGCAGTTTCTCAGACAATGCGGGGACGTTTTCCCAACCTGTTATGCGCTTGGCAGAAGTCGTGGCCAATACTCGCAACTTGCCCTGGCGGATCAAGGGTGCGGTGCTGGCCAGGTCGGCCACCATGGCGTCCACGTGGCCGCCCATGAGATCGGTGGTGCCCTGCCCCACATTGGCATAAGCCACCAAGTTGGCTCCAGCGCCAGCACGCGCGTTGAACAAACGCGCAATCATGCCGCTGAAGGTACGCGGGCCTTCGTTGCCTAAGCTCAACTTTCCGGCTGACGCTTTGGACTTGGCTATTAAATCATCGAGATTTGCAATGTTGGCGTCAGCTTTAACCAGCAAGGCAAAGGGACTGCGGGCAACAAAAGCCACTGGCACAAAGTCTTTGGCTGTGTCGTAAGGCAAGCTTTTAAAGAGCAGTGGATTGGTAACCAAAGCCGCTGTGGTGGCAAAGTAAAAGTTACTGCCATCGGGCGTAGACCTTGCTGCAGCCAGTGCACCAATGGTATTTTGACCACCCGGTTTGTTGTCAATCACCACAGCTTGGCCCCAGAGTTTGGCCAAACGATCCGACAAGATGCGCGCCACATTGTCTGGGCCAGAGCCTGGTGGTTGCGACAAGGTCCATTTAACGGTTTTGTCGGGCCAGCTTTGCGCGTTGGCGCTAGAAACAAAAGAACCTGCATACGAACCTGCGGCCACCCACAAAGTGGCCTGGGTAAATTGACGTCTTTTCATGCGCTTGTCTCCTTGTAAATTTACTCTAAGTGGGCTTGCCAATTTGCAAATAATTTTTGGGCATCAGACTCATTGGATGCGCTTGCAAAAACATAATGATCAGGCCGCACCAACGCAGCATTCACGCCATGGCGTTGCATCCAAAGGGCTACAACGCCTTCAGCTTCTGGTTCAACATTCAAATCAACAGTGTTAACACCTTGCGGCACGATGACTTTGAAAGTGCCATCCGTCACCCAGCGCCACTGGTACCCATGAAAATGATCCATCAGCTGGCCTGCTTGCATGCGCGGTTGCGGAAACAAGGTGCCAGCACCTGGACTTGGAAAAATCAAACCAGTGGTCAATGCAGGCAAGACATCTTGTCTAGGCGTATCTTTCACAATACCGCCACAGTCGCTGAGCAGTTTGAAATCTCGAGTACGCGCTTTTTCAACATCGCGTTCACAAACCACAGCGCCTACAGCTTTGATTCGAGAGGTGAGTTCAGTCACGTGGGCTTTGCGTTCTTCGCCATAACTGTCTAGTAGTTTTTCTGCAGAAAGGCCTTGCACATCGCCTTTTAAAACAGATGTGAGTTTCCAGGCCAAATTGGCTGCATCGCGGACACCTTGGCACATGCCCTGGCCCAAAAAGGGAGGTTGCATGTGCGCTGCATCACCAGCTAAAAATACGCGTCCTTCGCGCCAACGCTCTGCGACCAAAGCATGAAAACGGTAGCTGCTTTGGCGCCACAGTTCACCATCTTCTGGTGTCAACCAGCGGCTTAAGAAATTCCACGTGGCCTCGGGTGTTGCAGCCTGTGCAGGATCTTCTTCGGGCTTCAGGCTGATCTCCCAACGACGGTGGTTTTGAGGACCAATGACCAATGTACAGGGCCGCTCAGGCTCGCAGTATTGAACGCTGGTTTTAGGCAACTTGGCCAGCCCCCTTTCATTGACCAGTACGTCTACCACTAGCCAAGGTTCATCGAAATCTAAATCTTCAAAATCAATGCCCAAACTTTCCCGCATGCCACTGGCACCGCCATCACAAGCCACGGCATATTTGGCATGCACTTGACTTGAATCTTCGTAGTCCAAAGTCACGCCGTGTGCGTCTTGTGAAAATTGGGTCATCGCCAATCCTATGGCCATGCTCACGCTAGGAAGGCCAGAAACATGTTGACGCAAAATTCGCTCAACGGGCGGTTGAGAAAACACCACCGAAGGTGTGTAACTTTGTGGATATGGTGCTTGCACCATGGTCATGCGACGGATCAATTGTCCATCGACACCCAAAAATTCTGAGTTGGTAAAAGGCTCCGTATAAGGCATGACCTGATCAATCACACCGATCTGTTGAAACACACGCAAAATTTCATGGTCAAGTGAAATAGCGCGGGGAATTTCATACACACCCGGCAGTCGATCGCAAATGTGCACGCGAAGACCTGCTTGCCCAAGCAAAGCGGCCAAAACAACACCCGCAGGGCCACAGCCCACAATGGCCACATCGACTTGACTTACCGAATCAGAAGCCATTTTATTCAGCTTGAATGCCAGCCATGGCAATGGCTTTTTTATTGGTGGCAATGTCGCGCTCTAAGAATCGGCGAAACTCTGCGGATGTTGATGAGGAAGGTACTGCGCCATTGGTTTCAAATGCTTGAATGACCTCTCGCGTTTGCAAGGCTTTTTGCACTGTCTCGGCCAAAGCCGTAGAAATGGCCGATGGCAAGCCCTTGGGAGCAAGCAAACCAATCCACCCTGCAAATTCAAAACCAGGCACTGTGGTGGCCAGTGAGGGTGCATCGCCCACACCAGCAGCACCCGTTGGCAAGCTGTGCCCCAACAAACGGAGTCGATCGCCGGCCACGAGCGACATGGCAGCCGGCGCAGGTGTCAGCACCCAGTCGGTTTCTCCAGACACCACAGATGCCACGCCTTGACTGCCGCCTTTGTAGGGAACGTGCAATGAAGTGAATCCTGCGGCTGACTGAAACGCCAATCCAGCCAAATGACTTGCTGAGCCGACACCCGCTGACGCCATGTTGCTTTTGTCGCCTTTGCTTTTGGCATATGCAATCAGATCCCTGGTAGTTTTGACGGGCAGCGAAGGATTGCAAACCAACACGTTGGGCAACAGGGCCACCAAACTAATCAACTCGAAGTCGAACAAGGGGTCGTAGCGCACTGCCTTTTGCAACAAGGGCGCTGTTGAAATAGCTGTGGTGGAACCAATGAGCAGGGTATAGCCATCTGGAGATGAAATGCGAGCGGTTTCAGCACCCAAGGCCCCTGCTGCGCCTGCCTTGTTATCTGCTACAGCTGCTTGCTGAAGCGACTTGGCCATTTCAAGCATAAGCAAACGGCCAATGGTATCGACTGAACTGCCAGGTGCATTGGGTATGATGAACTTGACGGGTTTTTGTGGCCAATTTCCTGCAGACCGCAATGGAAAAGTAGCGGCCTGTGAAGTTGCTAAATTAAACAGACCTAAGCCTGCAGCCATGAGTGTTCTTCTAGACAAATTCATCGTCGGTCTCCGTGAAGTGGGCTTTGCAATGGGTCAATTGAGTTGGGGCATGAAAAAAACACGGCGCTGTGCTTGCTTCAAGTGATCGGTCGGCATTTGGCCGATACCCCACTGGTCAATTCGACCCGCTGGCCAAGTCCAATCTTCGGGGCGGCCTGCTTGATAGGTTTCATCTATTTGTTCAATTTCTGCAGTGTATTCAATGACGATGCCAAATGGGTCAACGAAATAATTGAAGGCGTTGTCACCAGGACCATGACGTCCTGGTCCCCACTGGGGTGGTAAGCCAAAATCTTTCAGACGTCCACCACCTCGCATCACAGCGTCGAGTGTGGGCATGAGAAAAGCAACATGGTTCAGTGCATCGTTGTCGGTATCGCCCAAGGCAATGGTGTGGTGGTCGTTGTCGCAATTCATAAAGGCCATGATGCGCGTGCGATCGGCCAACACAAAGCCCAATGCCTTTTCAAAAAAGACACGCGAAGCTTCTACGGCATGGCTGTTAAGCACAGCATGCGCCAAACGAATGGGCTGGTCTTTCGGAACGGGTGCGTCGTTGGCTCGCTGGGCATCGCCATGCACAACTTCAATTCGGCGACCATCTGGATCGCGAATGACAACGACAGTTCCGCCGGCAGGATCTGAAGCTGCACCTCTGCGCTCCACCGTACCGCCAGCAAGCACGGCGGCTTGCGCAACGAGGTCTAAGGCAGCTGCACTGCGAGCGCGCAAAGTGACCAAGCGCAACTGAGGCGTGCCAGCGGCCTCGTGCAGCGCCAGCAAATGATGGTCGTTGCCACTGCCCCTAAAATAAATCGTGCCCCAACTTCTGTCGGCCACGATCAAGCCCCAAGTCTGAGTGTAAAAAGTTTCAGCCGCAGCCAAATCAGGTACTGTGAGCGACACGCTTCGAAGGCCGGAGATCCAAGGAGATTTCATTGCTTGTCCTATTGATGCAGTTGTTTTCAGGCGGCATTTAAGCGGTGATTAGGCCGCATGAAGGCCAGCTCCGTTGCCTAAAAATCGAAGCGCATTGGCAAATGCCAAAGCGTCTTGTGTAGGCTGATCGAGTCCCGCTTCGCTTAATCGACCCATGGGCAGAGGCTCGTGAAAATTAAACGGATAGTCGGTGCCCAACATCAGTTGACTGGCGCCAAAAGTTTGAATCAGGTGGCGCAAAGTGGCAGGGTCATAGACCAGCGTGTCGAAGTACAAACGCTTTGCCGTTTCAGCGGGTGATTCAGGCAATCTATCGGCCAGTGCAGGAAAAGTTTTCCAGCCTTGGGTTAAACGCGGTAGCAAGGAAGCCAGTGTGCCGCCGCCATGGCTGAATGCAATTCTCAGCTGAGGGTGCCGCTGCATCAGTCCGCCTGTAATCACTGAGGCGGCGGCTAAACCCACATCGGTGGGATAGCCCAAGACTTGCTCAAGTGCGGGCGGTCCAATTAAACGGTCCATGCAAGCGGGCTTGAGGGCGTGCACAAACACGGGCACATCGAGCGCCACGCAAGCTTCGTAAAACGCATCAAATTTGGCATCGCCAATGGGCGTGCCATTGATGTTGCTGCCAAGCTCTACACCCACCAGACCTAACTTTTCATGCGCATGCCTCAACTCGAGAATGGCCGTATCGACATCTTGCAAGGGCACTGCCGCCAGTCCTAGCAATCGGCCGTCCGACTCTGCGCACAAAGCAGCCGTTTGCTCATTGAGGTATCGAACCAAAGGCTGCGCATCTGACAAGCTTAGCCAATAGGACAACAATTCCGGCATGGGTGAAATCACTTGGTGAGACAAGCCCATTTCGGGCAGGTCGGCAATTCTGCGCTTGGCGGACCAACATTGCTCAGAAACTGTTCTGTAGTGTTTGCCATTGAACATGACTTGTCGGTGGCACATGCCTTTGGCATCTGGTGCGGCTTCGGTATAGGGCCATGGCGAAGGCGCAGAAGCGCCTAAATAACGCGGAAAATTTTCAGGCACCAAGTGCGCATGAATGTCGACGCCGCAGCCGCAGCCAACTGTGTGTATGTTCTTCATCCGTTGATGCAACTCAGAGGTGATTCAAACCAGCGGCTGTAATGCCAGCAATCACAATTTCTTCATCCTCATCGCCTGTTCCACCAGAGGCACCGGCTGCGCCAACAATTTGTCCTTGTGAGTTGGTGATCAGCACCGCGCCAGTTTGAGGAATGAAGGGATGCTGCGCATTGCTCGCTATGGTGCCGAAAAATGCCGGCATGTCCTTGGCTCTCACTGCCAAGGCACGACTACTCACACCCATGCCGATGGCCGCACCCGCTTTGCCATGCGCAATGTCTAAGCGCAAAGCACTGGCACCATCTTCACGCGCAAAGGCAATGGCTTGAGCCGCAGCATCAACCACCACCACGCCCATGGGTTTGTAGCCTTTGTCACGGGCAGCAGCGAGGGCGCTTGCAATGATGGCCTGTGATTGAGTCAAACTTAAGGAATTCATCCCATACTCCATTGAAATAAGACAGAAAGTCTATCGACAAAATAAGTCATTGCCATTTTTAAGGCCCTCTGGCTTACTTAGGCTTAAGAGGATTGTGAAGCCAATTGGCCATGGTGGCATTAGCCATAACCCGATAGACTTGGCCAACCATGACATCACCCCTCCCAAACGTGAATACGGCTCAGACTGAACCACCAGCTTCTGTGAGTTTTTGGCAAGCCTTTGGCTTTTGGCTCAAGTTGGGCTTCATCAGCTTCGGCGGCCCTGCTGGCCAAATTGCCATCATGCACGAGGAATTAGTGGTTCGAAGGCGTTGGCTCTCTGAAAAACGTTTTCTGCATGCACTCAATTACTGCATGGTCTTACCCGGACCAGAAGCCCAACAGTTGGCCACCTACATTGGCTGGTTGATGCACAAAACAAGGGGCGGCATTGTGGCTGGTGTTTTGTTTGTGCTGCCGTCGCTGTTTCTCTTGATCGCTTTGTCGTGGATTTATATCGCCTACGGTCAAGTGGCTTGGGTAGCTGGTTTGTTCTATGGCATCAAGCCTGCAGTGACAGCCATCGTCATTCAAGCAGCTCATCGCATAGGCTCGCGTGCATTGAAAAATAATCTGCTGCTGGCCATCGCTGCGGCAAGTTTCGTGGCCATATTTGCCTTGAATGTGCCCTTTCCTCTCATCGTTTTGGCAGCTGCTTTGATTGGTTTTGTAGGGGGACGCATGCGGCCTGAGTTCTTCAGTGCAGGTGGTGGCCACGCCGCTTCACAAGCCAATTTTGGAACGGCACTGATCAACGATGACACCCCCACACCTTCGCATGCCGTGTTTTCTTTCAAGCGCTTGATGCAA
>Ga0209088_10001937_pt1 | contig 13065 bp, 8 predicted proteins | sample S_140625_EF_Meta_FD_187324 | JGI IMG/M metagenome (GOLD analysis project Ga0209088, IMG submission 187324) | Freshwater microbial communities from Lake Simoncouche, Canada to study carbon cycling - S_140625_EF_MetaG (SPAdes) (version 2) | ecosystem: Environmental > Aquatic > Freshwater > Lake ...
ACAACAGAAACCAGTAGGCCATCGAGCCTGCTCCAAAGCTGCCACACAAAGCTCTTCGGTTCCGTACAAACGCTGAAAATCCAGCAAGGAAAGCCCCTTCTGAAACTGAATGCCGTTTCGCGCCATGGCTTGACTAGTAACTGTGTACCACAGTACAGGCCAGGCAGGGGGGTTGCGGATCAAGCTGGGTAATCAGGTAGTCTTATGCTTCTTGTAATCTCGCTAAGAGGCACTGCACTGCAATGGTTTTGGGAGACGCCATACAGATGTATTAGTGTGATACCTAGGGAAGCGCTGGAAAAGTCTTTGGCGTCCACGTCACTCCAGGAGGCTAAAGGCCCCAAAACTGAGTGGTGATGGTCATACTGATCCGAGTGTCGCCTGGATGTCCTCATCGATGGCCGATCCGCTGCAGCCGGTCCACTTCGTAAGATTCCTGGAATCCAAGGATGGCATCACCGGCTACGGCTAGCTGCGGCGACTGCGTTTTTGGGATGAAACCACTTACTTAGTTACACTGGTGGGAAGAGCGGACCTCGCTCCTAGTAATCTAAGCCTTTGTAGTGGAGACGAGACCAGCACTGTCGTCGCTACGTGGCATAAGCCCTGGGAAGAACCGTGACCAAGCTTGAGGACATCACAGCAGGGCTCAGCCTGGAGGGTCTAGAGCCCGGACTGGTCGTCACAGTGTCTGCAGTGGTGCCTGTTGGCGAAGGCGCCCTGACTGTCATCTACAAGCTCCCGGACGGCAATCTGCGGGAGCGTCTCTTAGGCCGCACTGATGAATCCTCCATCGCTGAGGCAATCACCGCGCGCCCCTGGTCATTTGACGGAGACGGCGAGGCGTTCAAGCTCACAGTCGAGTCCAAGCGTATCGACCTGGCCTTTCTCTTCGACCCAATGATGGCGGTCCACACTTCAAACGTGGAACCGCTACCTCACCAAATCACTGCGGTTTACGAGTCGATGCTGCCTCGGCAGCCCCTTCGATACGTGCTGGCTGATGACCCTGGGGCCGGCAAGACGATCATGGCAGGTCTCTATATCCGCGAGCTGATCATGCGCGCAGATGCGAGGCGCATTCTGATCGTTGCGCCGGGCAGCCTGGTTGAGCAATGGCGAGACGAATTGTTCGAGAAGTTTGGTCTTGAGTTTCGGATCTATTCGCGCGAACTTGAGGCGACATCGCCGGGGGGTAATCCCTTTGAGGAGCACGACCATTTAATCGTACGCCTCGATCAGATGTCTCGCAACGACGAGCATCAGGAGAAGCTGTGCCTTGCTGGTTGGGACCTAGTGATCTTCGACGAGGCACATAAACTCTCAGCGCACTTTTATGGCCAGGAGCTGAAGCGCACCAAGCGTTTTCAGTTTGCCGAAGCCCTCGGCGCTCACACACGCCACCTGCTGTTGATGACAGCAACGCCCCATAACGGCAAGGAGGAGGACTTCCAACTGTTTCTCTCTCTCCTGGATTCAGATCGCTTCTACGGCAAGTTTCGCGACGGAGTGCACCAAGTCGATGTTTCGGACCTGATGCGCCGAATGGTGAAGGAAGAGCTTCTTAAGTTTGATGGCACGCCGCTTTTCCCCGAGCGGAAAGCATACACTGTGAACTACGAACTATCTGAGTTGGAAGCTGCACTCTATGAGCAGGTCACAACTTACGTCAAGGAAGAGATGGGGAAAGCCGATGAGCTCGAGGGACGCAAGCGCAGCGCCGTAGGCTTCGCCCTTACTGCACTTCAGAGACGTTTAGCATCGAGCCCTGAGGCCATCTTTCAATCACTCAAACGCCGCCGGGAAAGACTTGAAAAGCGGTTGCGAGAAGCACGGTTAGGAGTACGTGGCCAGAACGCTATTGCCGAAGTGCTGCTAGAGCCTGTGCCGGAAGACGACGACGACCTCAATGCCGAAGAGCAGGAGAAACTCGAGGAACAGCTTGTCGACGGGGCATCGGCAGCTCAGACCATCGCTGAGTTACAAGCAGAAGTGGAAAGCCTGCAATCGCTTCAGCAGAAAGCTCAAGCCCTTGTTCACTCCGGTAAAGATCGAAAGTGGGACGAGCTCTCGCGCATCCTGCAAGATGATCCAAACATGCATGATCCTGTCGGTAGGCAGCGAAAGATCATCATCTTCTCTGAACACAAGGACACACTGAACTATCTGCATGCCAAGATCGCAGGCGTGCTCGGAAAGCCAGAGGCCATAGTGACAATTCACGGCGGTACACGCCGTGATGATCGACTGAGAATTCAGGAGCTCTTCCGATCCGACCCAGACACACGTGTACTGATTGCCACCGACGCCGCCGGTGAGGGAGTGAACCTTCAGGTTGCAAACCTGATGGTGAACTACGACCTTCCCTGGAATCCAAATCGCCTAGAGCAGCGGTTTGGTCGCATCCACCGTATTGGGCAAAGCGAAGTGTGCCATCTCTGGAATCTGGTGGCCAAGGAGACCCGCGAAGGGGACGTCTATCACCGACTGCTGGAGAAGCTGCGGGTGGAGAGCGAGGCCCTGAAGGGGCGAGTGTTCGATATCTTGTGCGAAGTTTTTGAGGGCAAGAGGCTTAAGGATCTACTCTTAGAGGCGATCCGTTATGGCGACCTACCCGAGGTTAGGGCTCGTCTGTACCAACGTGTGGACGACGCACTTGACCAGGGGCACCTGAAAGTGATTTTGGAACGTAACGCTCTGGCACAAGAGACGATGAGCGCAGAGAGGCTTTTTGCCGTTAAGGAGGAAATGGAAAAAGCCGAAGCGCGCCGGCTCCAACCTTATTTCGTGCGCTCGTACTTCCTGCGGGCGTTCGAGTCAATTGGCGGTTCCATGCACTCACGTGAAGCTAGCCATTTCGAGGTCAGTCATGTCCCAGCTTCGGTGCGCGAACGCGACCGGGTGCTGACAGGTCGTAACCGACGAAAGAATGCGCCCGTGCTGCGGCGCTACGAGCGGGTGTGTTTCACCAAGGAGGCGATGCGGCCCCCTGACCGTCCAGGAATTTCACCAGCAACTTTGCTGCATCCAGGCCACCCGTTGATGATGGCGGTAACTGACCTCATCCTAGAGCAACATAGCAACCTGCTTCGCCAAGGCGCAATCCTTAGTGACGCTTCAGATGATGGAAATCAGGCCAGCCTGCTGTTGTTGCTGACCCACGAGATCAAGTCCGGCGATGGTGTGATTTTGAGCAAGCGACTTCAGTTTGTAAAGGTGACACCTGAAGGTGACGCGAGCTTCGCCGGTTGGGCGCCGCACCTAGATCTTGAGCCACTGGAACCACAGGATCTGCTTCTACTGGAGGAGCTATTGAAAGAACCCTGGATCTGCGCCGATCAGGAACAGAAGGCTCTGGCACTGGCGGCGTCGACACTGGTACCGCAGCACTTCGAGGAGGTCGCGGATCGACGCATTGCCCTTGTCGACAAGACACTCGCCGCCGTCAACGAGCGGCTGACTAAGGAGATCGACTACTGGAGTGACCGCTGGATAAAGCTTCGCGAGGACCAAGAGGCAGGCAAGGACGTCCGTCTCAGCCTGGAGAACGTGCGCCGAACCATCCTTGACCTCGAGGGGCGGCTAGATAGGCGAAAGAAAGAGCTCCACGCGATGAGACACATCTCGTCAGCGACCCCAGTGGTTCTTGGCGGGGCGCTTGTCGTTCCTGCCGGGCTGCTTGCTCAGCTGAGATCCAATGCAGGGGGCGACACGGGTCCACCTCTATTCGCGGTGGACCCTGCAGTGCGCAAGAGGACGGAGATGCTTGCGATGGAAGCTGTGCGGCGTGTGGAAGAGGCCAAAGGTTGCAAGGTTATCGACGTGTCTGCCGAGAAATGTGGCTGGGATCTCACGTCTTACCCGCCAGCCGTCGACGGGAGGTTTCCTGAAGCCCACCACATAGAAGTCAAGGGCCGTCAAAGTGGTGCCTCCACTATCACGGTCAGCAGAAATGAAATCCTCTATGCGCTCAACCAGGCCGACAAGTTCGTGCTGGCGATCGTTCTCGTCGATGAGCACGAGGGAGCTCTGGACGGGCCGTACTATCTACGCAAACCGTTCGACGTCGAGCCCGGATGGGGGGTGGCCTCATGGAACATCGAGATCAAGACGTTGCTCGAGCGAGCTGAACTGGTGAGCTAATGGAAACTCTTCGCCTGGATAAGCTTGACGTCACCAACTTCCGATGCTTTGGAAGTTGCGAAGTGGAGTTTCACCCCAAACTCACGGTATTCGTCGCCGAGAACGCACAGGGGAAGACTGCCCTGCTCGAAGCGGTTTCTATCGCGCTTGGCCCCCTCGTGGATGAGCTGACTGAAACGCGACAGTCGAAAGGGCTGGAGTTCGGCGACGTGCGGCAAGTTCGAACGGCCGAGGGGGCGATGCAACCCGTAGTGCCCACATTGCTTGCGGCTCGTGGCGTTCTCGATGGCGAGCGTCTCAACTGGGGTGTGCGTCGACGCTCGGCGTCACCTCGCGGCCGAACCATCACGATGGGTCTGACGGAGCTTCGTGGCCGTACGCAGGCCATGCGGAGTCGCCTCGATCGGAATACCCACCTGCCCCTAATCGCTTACTACGGGACCGGGCGTCTGCGGTTGGAAGAGCCACAGGCCACAACGCGACGGCGGCAGGACGACACCGTGCTCGGGCGACTTGGTGGATACAAGGACTTCGCCTCGTCTTCCTCATCGTTCAAGACCTTTTCTGCGTGGTACGGCGACATGGTCCACCAGGCACGCAGCAGTACTCTCAGTGCTGTCCCTACGAACGAGAATCCAGTCAGTTTCCTGTCCTGCGTTCGTTGCGCCGTCGCAGAGGTTCTGGAACCCACTGGATGGACCACCCTGGACTGGGAGTGGACTCCGCCACTTCGAGAAGGACAGAACCGCTGGCAGACTGAGGGCGAGGTAGTTGTGGAGCACGAGATCCACGGACGGCATTCGCTGTTACGTCTCAGCGACGGCGTGCGCAACACCGTGGCTTTGGTCGCACACGTTGCCCAGCGGTGCGTGTGCCTCAACCCTCATCTTGGTGAAGAGGCGGCGCTATGCACACCAGGGGTGCTGCTGGTCGACGAGGTTGTCATGCACCTGCACCCGGGCTGGCAACAACTGTTTGTCGGGTTGCTGCAGAGAGCGTTTCCACTCCTTCAGTTAATCGTCACCACGCACAGTCCGCAGGTCTTATCGACCGTCGACTATGAGTCGGTTCGAGTGATCACCGTAGATAACGGAACCGCGACCTTTCGGCAGCCGGAGTTCCAGACACGTGGAGTGGAAAGTGCCGATGTACTCGCCCGCGTGATGGGCGTGCACTCCGTGCCCAAGGTGAAAGAGGCACTTTGGCTGAGCCGATACCGCGCGCTCATCCAGGAGGATGCCACCGAGTCGGAGGAGGCGACGCGTATTTTGACAGACCTAAATGAGCACTTCGGTAGTGAACACCCCGTGATGTATGAGATCTCGACGCTCCAGCGGCTTCAAGCTTTCAAGCTTGCACACGGCGTACCGAGGGAGGCGTAATGCACTTCCTCGACCGCAACCAGGTGTCGACACCGGCTTGCCTATTCAACCCACCCGACGGGCGGACCTACAGTCATTTACGCGGCGCCGAGACTGAAGAGATTCGCAGGGAGCTCCTCGCTCTCCAGGGGCAGCGGTGCGCCTACTGCGAGCGGCGCACAGGCGACCAGAGAGACCACGGCCACATCGAGCACTTCCGCGACCAATCCGGCCATGATCACCTCACCCTGGACTGGAACAACATGTTCTGGTCCTGTAACGACGAGCAAACCTGCGGGAAGCACAACGACAAATGCTGCAAGGTGGAAGGTCCGCGGTGTCGATTTGAGCCAGCCGACCTGATCGATCCTGCTGTCGACGACCCCGAGACCTACCTCCTTTTCGTCTCAGACGGAACGGTGGCACCGCGCAGCGAACTCGACGACTATGCACGGCGTAGGGCGCTAGAGACCATTCGCGTCTTTCACCTAAACAATTCCGCATACCTAACTCGAGCGCGTGAGGATGCCTTGCGGCCCTTCACCAGAAGCGTGAACGCGCTGATCGCGCTCGGAGCGGAACCGTTCAGACAGTACATCACATCCGAGCTTCAAATCGCCTCTGAGGTGCCGTTCGGCACCGCCATCAAGCACTTCCTCACGAGCCAGGCAATATGAGCACTGAAGCCGTAAAGGCCCCGAAAAAGCTCATCGAGGTGGCGCTACCCCTCGACGATATCAATGCAGCATGCGCCCGTGAAAAGTCGATCCGCCACGGACACCCGAGCACGTTGCATCTGTGGTGGGCACGGCGGCCTTTGGCCGCGGCTCGTGCGGTGATCTTCGCGCAGCTCGTGAACGACCCGGCGTCGCTGTGGGAGTTCCAGAACCCTGGGCAGAAGCCGTCACTCCAGCAACGTGGTGGGTTCACGCAACGGAGAAACTACCTTTTCGGGCTCATATCTGATCTGGTGAAGTGGGAGAACACAACGAATGAGGAGTTCTTGAAGAAGGCGCGGGCCGAGATCCAGCAATCGTAGCGCGAGGTCTGCGAGCTGAACAAGGACCACCCCGCAGCAGCGTCGCTATTCAACCCAGACAAGCTGCCCGACTTGTATGACCCATTTGCGGGCGGCGGCGCCATTCCGCTCGAGGCACAGCGGCTTGGGCTTACTGCGATCGCTTCAGACCTGAATCCCGTAGCAGTGCTGATCAACAAGGCCCTCATCGAGATTCCGTCGACATTCCAGGGGCAGGCCCCAGTGCACCCCGAAGAGGCGCTCAGTGCACCCCTGAGAAAGTGGAGAGGTGCTCAGGGACTGGCTGCGGACGTGACGCGCTATGGAACTTGGATGCGGTCCGAGGCGGAACTCAGGGTCGGTCATCTCTACCCCAAGGTCATGGTGACACGGGAGATGGCCGAGGGACGCGATGACCTTGCCCCTTACGCAGGGAAGGAGCTCGTAGCGATCTCGTGGCTTTGGGCGAGGACTGTTCGAAGCCCGAACCCGGCTTTCTCTCACGTTGTAGTCCCGCTCATCGCGAGCTTCGAGTTGTCCTCGAAGGCGGGGCGAGGCTCATGGGTGGAGCCGATTGTGGATGGTGACTCATACCACTTCAAGGTGCGTACTGGAGTAATGCCAGATGCGGCCAAGGACGGAACCAAACTCAATGGCTCTAACTTTCGGTGCCTGGTTTCCGGCACACCGCTCGACGCGCACTACATCCGGACCGAAGCACAAGCCGGTCGGATGGGCGCACGATTGATGGCGATCGTCGCGCAGGCCGAACGGGGCCGTGTCTATCTTTCGCCGACGCTCGAAATGGAGTCCGTGGCGGACATGGCTCTGACGATGAATCCGTGGAAGTCGTACCTTCGGGTGACCACTCCCTGCCATGACGTGGATCGACTGCCAATGTACGGGATGTACACATGGGGCGACGCATTCAGCCCTCGGCAACTCGTAATGCTGAGCACCTTCTCCGCCCTTGTAGGTGAAGTTCGCGAGAAGGTGAATCGAGACGCCACTCCTTTACTTGGGGCATCTGCGGACAAGTACGCGACGGCGGTCGCAACCTACTTGGCTCTCGCCGTAAGCAAGCTGGCCGACGCACAGTCCACCATCTGCCGCTGGAAGCCGAGCATGGACCAATCGATCGCGACGTTCGCGCGGCAGGCGATTCCGATGGTGTGGGACTACTCCGAGGCAAATGCTTTTGGGAACATGGCAGGTGACTTCGGAACGACGCTCAAGAGCATGATGCGAGTTCTCAAAACACTGGGCACCGGGGCCCCTGCCCACGTCGGTCAAGCCGATGCGCGGAAGGGACACCCGGTCAACGGACCTGTCTTCATCTCGACAGACCCTCCGTACTACGACAACATCGGCTACGCAGACCTCTCGGACTTCTTTTACGTCTGGCTGCGAAAGACGTTGCGAGATGACTACCCAGCCCTATTCGCCGCGATGGCTGTTCCGAAGGAGGAGGAGCTGACGGCCTTACCTCACCGAAGAGGGTCGAAAGAGGCGGCCGAGAGGTACTTCCTCGCGGGGATGACCGATGCCATGTACAGGCTGGCAGAGCGTTGCCATCCGGCAGCACCGGTGACGATCTACTACGCATTTAAGCAGTCAGAAACCAAGGGAGATCGAGGCACATCATCTACTGGATGGGAAACCTTCCTGGAAGCTGTCTTGAAAGCTGGCTTCGCCCTCACTGGAACTTGGCCAATGCGAACCGAGCTAGGGAACCGAATGATCAGCTCAGGTACCAATGCTTTGGCTTCCAGCATCATCCTCGTCTGTCGAAAGCGCCTCGATACAGCCGCCACGGTCTCCCGACGGGAATTCATCCGCGAGCTCAACGTCCTTTTGCCCGTCGCCCTGGACGAGATGACTAAGGGAGCTGGCGAGGAGCGCTCCCCCGTCGCCCCGGTCGATCTCTCCCAGGCCATCATCGGTCCCGGCATGGCCGTGTTCTCGAAGTACGCCGCCGTGCTGGAAGCTGACGGCACGCCAATGAGCGTGAAGTCTGCGCTCCAGCTCATCAACCGCTTCCTCGCAGAGGACGACTTCGACGGGGACACCCAGTTCTGCCTGCACTGGTTCGACCAGCATGGCTGGAGAGAGGGCGTCTACGGCGACGCTGATGTGCTAGCCCGAGCTAAGGCGACTAGCGTGAGTGGTTTGGATCAGGCTGGTGTGCTGGTCAGCGGCGGCGGTAAGGTCCGCCTGCGGAAGTGGGCTGAATACGCCGAGGACTGGGACCCGCGCACCGACAAGAGGTTGCCAATTTGGGAGGCTTTGCACCAGCTCATCCGAGCCTTCCGAAAGGACGGCGAGACTGGCGCAGGGAAGATCCTGGGCGCTGTGAAGAGCAAGACAGAGGCCATCCGGCAACTCGCTTACCGGCTTTATACCCTCTGCGAGCGTCGCGGCTGGGCCGAGGACGCTCGCGCCTACAACGACCTCGTGACTTCGTGGACGGCCATTGAGGCCGTCGCCAACGCCGTTCCCGAGCCTGTTTCCCAGCTTGGCCTGTTCGGAGAGACCTGATGAAGCCCTGGCGCGAGATTGCAGTCCCCCACCCGGACGTGCTGGAAGGCACCTTCCAGCAGTCGGAGTTCGCTGCGGACATTACGGCCGTGCGGAAAGGCGAAGCGTCGTCCGAGTACCAGCAGGCTGGTCCGTTCTTCGAGCGCACATACATCACCGAGGGGATGCGGCTGCTGCTCACCCAGCTTGCGCAGCGGCTGAACGGATCGGGCGGCGAGCCCGTCGTCCAGCTCCAGACCGCGTTCGGCGGCGGCAAGACGCATACGATGCTCGCCGTTTACCACCTAGCTACCCGTGCGGGGTCACTAAACGAACTCTCCGGTGTACCAGCTTTGCTGGACCAGGCCGGAGTGATGGATGTGCCTAGGGCCAAGGTCGCGATTCTCGATGGCACCGCCCACGCTCCCGGACAGCCCTGGAAGCACGACACGCTTTTGGTCCACACCTTGTGGGGAGAGCTCGCGTGGCAGCTCGGCGGGGCCGAGGGCTACGAGCTCGTCCGGGCCGCCGACACGTCGGGCACATCGCCTGGCAAAGATGTTCTTCGGGACTTGCTCGAGCGTTGCGCGCCCTGCGTTGTGCTCGTAGACGAACTCGTCGCCTACGTGCGCCAGTTCCCCGACAGCCAGGTGCTCTCCGGCGGCACTTACGACAGCAACCTCTCGTTCGTACAGGCGCTCACCGAGGCGGTGAAGCTGATACCGAACGCGATGCTCCTCGCGTCGCTGCCCGAATCCGAGGTCGAGGCCGGCAGCTCGCGCGGCGTCATTGCGCTCCAGTCGCTGGAGAAGACCTTCGGTCGCGTACAGGCGCTTTGGAAGCCCGTCGCCTCGGAGGAGTCCTTCGAGATCGTGAGGCGGCGCCTATTCGAGCCGATCCGCGACCTCGCCGCTCGCGACACGGTTTGTCGTGCCTTTGCTTCGCTCTACATCGACGAGGGCGCAAAGCTCCCGTCGGAGACCCAGGAGGCCCGCTACTTTGACCGGCTCGTAAGCGCTTACCCGATTCATCCCGATGTGTTTGACCGCATCTACGAAGAATGGTCCACGCTCGAGAAGTTTCAGCGAACCCGCGGCGTGCTTAAGCTAATGGCCCTGGCCATCCACGAGCTCTGGGCAAAGGGGAACAAGGACCTATTGATCCTGCCGAGCAGCCTGCCGCTATATCGGGGCAAGGCGCGCGACGAGCTTTTATCGCACCTCGCGCAGGGGTGGGATGCCGTGCTCGATCGTGACGTGGACGACGATCGCGCCGAGTCTGCGGACCTCGACAACCGTGAGACCCGCTTCGGGGCGGTGCAAGCTGCGCGTCGTGTGGCCCGCACCACCTTCTTCGGCAGTGCTCCGTCGTCCGCAGGCTCGAAGAATCTCACCCGTGGCGTCGACCGAGCCCGCATCCTGCTCGGTTGCCTCCAGCCTGGCCAGACTTCATCGCTCTATTCCGATGCCCTGAACCGCCTCGCCGACAGGCTCCACTACCTGAACGCGTCGGGCGACAAGATGGCCGACGGAACGCGCTTCTGGTTCGACACTCGGGCGAACTTGCGGCGGGAGATGGAGGACCGGAAGGGCCGCTTCGTCGAGCGCAACGAGGTGCGCGGCAAGATCGCGGAGGTGCTGGCGAAGCTGACCTCGGCGCGGGGGCTCTTTGACGGCGTGCACGTCTTCACCCCCCACTCCGACGTGCCCGATGACAGCCAGCTACGGCTGGTGCTCCTTGACCCGGAGCGCCACTACTCGAAGCAGATGGAGCACTCCGCCATCGACGAGGTAAAGGACTACGTTCGGACCAACGGCACTAAACCCCGGTTCAAGGGCAACCGTCTGGTGTTTCTTGCCCCTGACGGCGGCTCGGTCGGGCGTCTGCGTGATGCGATCCGGACAGCGCTGGCCTGGGGCTCCATCGTCAGCGACATCAACACCGGGAGGTTGAACATCGACCGGCTCCAAGAGGTGCAGGCCAAGAAGGAAGATGAGACCGCCGAGGCTGTGGCTGTGCGCGCCGCGCGTGACTGTTACAAGTGGGTGCTATGCCCAATGATGCCGACGGTGACGGACCGCGAAATCCAGGTCGAGGCGTTCCCTCTCAATAGTGGGTCTTCGTCGCTTACTGCCGAGGTCGACCGAGTCTGCGAGGAGAATGAGCTCATCATCAGTGCGTGGTCTCCCATCCACCTGCGGAACCAGCTCCGGGAGCTCTACTGGAAGGACGGCCGCTCAGTCGCGAATGCCATGACGGTGTGGGAGGACATGCAGAAGTACCTGTACCTCCCCCGTTTGAAAAATCGGGGCGTGTACGAACAAGCTCTTACAACTGGCGCCTCAGGCGCAGACTTCTTCGGTATCGCCTACGGACAAGTCGGTGAGACTTTCGAGGGCTTCCGTCTCGATGCTGTCAGCGTCCAGCTCGATGACACCCTCTTGCTCATTGAGCCGGATACGGCCAAGGCGTACCAAGACACCCACGCGAAGCCCCTCGAGCCCCCAGTGGGGCCGAAACCTTCCGTTGGGGTTGGGCCAACGCCGCCAATCCAACTGCACGGCGAAACGACGCCTCCGGTACGCCCTGAACAGCCCATCGGCTCTGGGGCGGTTCAGGTGGAAGAGGCGAATGCGACCGCCTTTTTCGGCTCAATCGAAGTGAATGCCGCCACGGCGAAGATGAAACTCGTCAATCTCGCCGAGGAGATTATCAACGTACTGGCCTCTGATCCAAACGGAAGTGTGAAGGTCACCGTCGAGATCACCGGCGAGTACCCCGACGGCGTGCCTGAACACATCAAACGGGCCGTGAACGAGAACGCTACGCATCTCGACTTCAAAAACAAGGTCTGGGAGTAATTGTGCTTCAGCTTACTATCACAGACTTTCGCCATTACCTCTCAGCACCGCCTTTAGTGCCACTTCAACTATGACTGCGAATCCTACCCAGCCTGTATTGATCGACACCGACGCCCTCGCCTGGGGCCCATCGCCGATTCTGGTTGCTTGCAACAGGTAGGGCGGATGCTCTAGGAAATCGAGCAGCGGAAGACCTGGTTGGCCGAGCAAAGTGGTTCCTACGTTAGTTTCTGAGGGGTGCAGAGTGAATCCACACCGGCATACCTTTGTGCTCTGTCAGGGTTGTCGATCTCTCAACACCGCCAGGCAACCGTCTTGAACCGCTCCGAGGCAACCGCCATGGCCAGCACAGCATTCGTATCAACGACCAAATCCGGTTATGTTTCATCAGGTCGGAAGCCTGCGCCGATTACGTCGAGATCGTTGACTACCACTGACCTTGTGGCGCCTGGGAAGGTACTGCTCGAAGAATTTCTGCGGCCGATGGGCGTCAGCCAGTACCGGCTCGCCATCGCCATCGGTGTCACCGAAAGCCGCATCAACTCGATTGTGAAAGGGCGGCGGGCGATTACGGCGGATACCGATCTGCGCCTCTGCCGTTTCTTCGGGCTCAGCGAGGACTTCTGGCTGCGGATGCAGTCCAGCCATGGTCTCCGTGTGGCCCATCGGCAATTGGGCGATGCCCTGGACCTAATCCAGTCATGACGACAGGAGCTTCTCAAGGAAGTGCGGGGGGGGGCGTTAGCGAACCCGCCGCTCCACAGAACCAGGCCTGATCTGCGGCAGCGGACTAGCTACCATGACCCCATGGGTTTGATCCGTGGCTATTTCACCCTCAGCAACCCCACCCGACCAGACCTGGAGCCCTTGGAGGTGTCAGCCCTAGCGGACAGCGGGGCTGTGCATCTGTGTATCCCGGAACATCTGGCGATCCAGCTGAGCCTGGCGGAACTGGAACGGCGCGAGATGGTGCTTGCGGATGGGCGTCGCCGCACGGTGCCCTATGTGGGCCCGGTGGAAGTGCGCTTTGGCAACCGCCGTTGCTTCACCGGTGCCATGGTGCTGGGCAATGAGGTGCTGCTCGGTGCGATCCCGATGCAAGACATGGATCTGGTGTTGCGCCCCCAACTGCAGAGCGTGGATGTAAACCCCGAGAGCCCCAATA
>Ga0209088_10001939_pt1 | contig 13060 bp, 13 predicted proteins | sample S_140625_EF_Meta_FD_187324 | JGI IMG/M metagenome (GOLD analysis project Ga0209088, IMG submission 187324) | Freshwater microbial communities from Lake Simoncouche, Canada to study carbon cycling - S_140625_EF_MetaG (SPAdes) (version 2) | ecosystem: Environmental > Aquatic > Freshwater > Lake ...
CTGGGTAAAGGGTAAGAAGCCACGGCATCAGGTTCAGATCCAGCCCTTCCCGGCCATTCATGCCGGTGCGCCATTGCGTACCCATCCGGCAGAACATGGCCACCGCCTCGACGTTCTCAGGCAGCACCGCAAAGTCCTGGTTGACCGGCTCAGGCGCGACAATCCCGAACACTGCGGCAGCTTCGTCCATGTCGCTGGTGTCAACGGCGCCGGTCAGCCAATGCCTCGCGGCGCCAATGAGTTTTTTCTTTTTGACCCGGCAATCGATTCGGCCCAAGCCCTGACCACCATGGCGGCCACAGTTGGGGTCTTGAGCACGCGAGTCACTGTGGCATCGGTGAATGGCACCTCGTCGCCGTTGGTGTCCTTGATGCCACTCCAGCCAATTAACAGGTCACCGGCAACGCTTACCGGGTCAAAGCGCTCCAGCTCGTCCGGCAGCTCCTGGCCATCTTCCTGCAGTGCTTCTCGCCGCCTGACTCCAGCCACAATCTTTTCGACTTCATCTTGATCAATGCGGCGGAACTCCGCATCAAATGATTGGCGAACCCGACGGCCGGCATTGGCTGGGATGTCAAACTCAACCGGCCAGCTGTAGGTGCTGGCCGTATCCAGGACGAAAGCCATCAGGCAAACACCAGGCGAACTTCATCGTTCCCGGCGCTGGAAGGCAGCGCCATGAAGGGGAGTGACACCATGGCGACCCCATCGGAATCAGCCTGTTTGATGTCGTCGTTGATGGCGGCCTTGCGCACGAACAAGGTCGAAGTGTTCCCAGCCGTGCCGCCTTGCTGAACGGCAAACGGTCCATCACTGGCGCCGGTGTTGTCGAGCGCCTTGGCGTGATAGTCCAGGGTTGCCACTTCCGGCTCTTCCACCATCACCTCACCGGTGGCGGCTTCACGCTGCAGCATGATGTTGGGCGAACACCCGACCAGGCTGCGGAAGGTCGGCTTGACGTTGAGGTTGAACTTGAACTCTTCCAGGCAAGGCGTGCTACCCAGGAAGGTCAGAGCCGACGTGGTGCCGGTCTCAATCGGCAACGCATCGGACTGGGCGCCATAGCTGTAGGTGGTGCCAGAGGCGGCCACGGGAGAGTTATAGATCCCGACGCCAGTGATGGTGATTACTCCAACCTCGCCCAGCTTCCCGCCGATCTCTAGGTTTCCCCGGAAGCCGGTGACCTTGTGCAGGTTCTTGTCGCGCACGCAGTACAAGGTCGAGCTGGTATTTGACACGCCATCAAGCGTGCTGATTGGGGTGTATTGAACGTTGGCGGGAATGCTGTAACCGCTGGAAGCGCCAGGGGTAAAGCTGGAGCCATAGGCCTGGACGGTCGCCACCTTCGTGCTGCCGTTGTAGCTGGTCACCAACCCTTTGCTGCCATTGCCGGTGCCACTGGTCAGCGTGATCGGCAGGCCGGCGTAAAAATCATCTACGGCACTGGCGCCAGCGGCCAGGGTGATCGAACCAGCCGAGCCGGCCTGTGCGGTCCCGGTAGTAGCTGATGCTGTGGTGGTGGCAGCCAGGCAAGAGCTGGTCAGCAGCGGCCCGAAGCGTGGAGCGGTGCCGGCGGTGCCGCTGCCGCTCCATTCGAGCTCAATCGTGACAGCAACATGGCTCTTGGTCAGCAGCGTCTTAGCCGTGGCACCCATGTACCCGGTCAGCAGCTTGCGCTCAATCCGATCACCAGTCAGCGGAGTGATCTCCATCGAGCGGACCCGGATGGCATTGGCGGCCACTGGGGACGGGTCGACCCCATAGCTCGTTTCCGACTTGGCAAGGATGAAACTATTTCTGATCAGCATCGACCTGGGCCTCAGTGGTGATGGGTTCGGGTGTGGTCACAGGCTCGGCATCTTCAGGGACCCGCTCGCCTTTCTTGTTGACGATGTAGCAGCCGCCAACACCAGCGAATTGATCGTGAAGGTCAGGCATGGTGACCGGGGAATGGATCTGCCTTGAAGGTACCCAGACCTTCAGGCCGTGATGTCGTCGACGTTTGTGCGATAGCGGATGCTCCAATCGCACACCGCCACGCCAGCCGTGCCATCCCCATCGGCTTGCTGCCAGTCGCAGTTGCTGGGGTAGATCGTCATCACCAGAGCCTTGATGCCGGCATTGGTGCGCAGGCGCTGGTGAATGTCGACGAGGATTGGATCGGCGAGCTGATCAGGCACGGCGCCTCGAGTCATCACGCCGATCCGCACGGTCAGGCGCCAATCCAAGCGGCAGAACGAGGCGCCGCCAGTGCCATCAGAATTGATCGTGGACTCCCCGCCGGGTTCGATGACGATCGCCGGCATTTCGCCACGGCTGAACGCCTCGGGACGGCTGCGGTAGATCCGCGTGCTTACGTCGACTGTGCCGGCCAGGGCCGTCTCAATGGCGGCCAGGATCTGTTCGCGCTTGCTGGTGGTCATGCGCTGAAGGCAGAGATCTGATCACCGGTCGACTCGACGGTGGCGCAGTTGCTGACGCGGGTCAGCTCTGGTGTGAGTTCTGTTCTAACCTGACTGGCGATCTGGCTGGTAGTCGGAACCGTCGGCGCATTGGTCAACGTGGTGGCCGTGTCGGTCAGCGTCACCCTGGCCAGGGTGCCGGACGGCGCTAGGCGGGTGGAGGTGGCCACGTCAATCCGCCCCAGCTCGGTGGCTAGCTCGGTCCTGACCTGGCTGGCGATCGTGGCAGCACTGGGAGCGGCGCTGCTGATGTTGTCGAGGTAGCCGGCGCGGGTGCCGGTCAGTCGGCCCAGCAGGGTGGTGGTGCCGCTGGTGTCGGCGCCTGCGTAGGTGCTGCGGCTGCTGACCGTGGCGTCCAAGTTGGCGAGTTTCGTGCTATTGGCGTCCATCTCGGCGCGAATCTGGGCGGCAGTGGGCATGGCGGCGGCAGCCAACTGCGTGTCGAGGTTGGCGCTGGCTAGGCCCATGGCGCTCCGCAATGCAGCAGCAGTGATGACGGCGGTGCCAGTGGTGTTGTCTACGGCCACACCAGAGGCGACCGAGGCAGCGCCAGGGACGGCACAGGTGCCGGTGTAGATCGAGCCGGGGCCATAGGTCGTGGCGCTACGGACGTTGGCTGCAATGGGGTAGCCGGCGCTGAAGCCTTCGGGCAGCGCCATCACTCGATCCGGTCGAGAGCTGGGAGAACCGGATGCGGTGGCACCTCGCATGGTGTAAGTAAAGGTGCTAAGAGTCGTGTCGGCCGGGAACCAGCGATACGCAATACACGGGTTGACTCCCGAAGCACTGGCAAGTGTTCCTGTTCCCCCTGAGCTCACCAATGGCCCGGTCAGAAAAGTATTTTGACCAATAGAACCAGCCCCTATAGCAGGTGCACTTGCGCCGGCATAAGCTGCGCCAACGTGAGTAAAGGTTGCGGTGTTGTTAACCGCTACATTGCCGCCGCCATACAACGATCCCGTAACAGTGAGTGTACCCGTGTTGCTCACTGCTACGCCACTACCGCCATACAACGATCCCGTAACAGTGAGTGTACTTGCGTTGTTTATGGCTGTATTTGAAGCTCCGGTGACATCACCGGTTATGCTCATCGTCGCATTTGCGTTATTTACTGCTGGTGACGCTGCACTGGTTACATTTCCTGTTATGTTTATGGTTGGACTCCCAGAGCCAGAGGTGTTAATTGCATTATTTGCAGTGGCGCCATTGCCCCCGTTTATTGAGCCTACAATGTTTACGGTGAGGGTGCTGTTTACTATGTTAAGTCCGTATATATTGTTACCACCGCCAGTCCCGCCCGTAATTGAACCGTTAATATTTACCGTTCCTCCAGTATTGCCACTGATTTGAATTCCGTAGGCAAAGGAACCTTGGCTACCGGTGATGTTTGCATTTATTGTGCAGGATTGGCCGGCGGAAAATCCTATATTCAGAAGGGCAGTGTTAGTGGTCGTGCTTGGCACAAGTCCGCTACCGGTACAAGTTAGGACCATGCCATTAGTAGCAGTATATGAGCCTCCTGCTGTTATGCCTGTTGTCGCTGTGCTGCGGATCGAAAGCACCGTTGGCGACGTATTGATTGTAACCGTAAATGTGTTAGTATAAACGTCGTCGGCCGATGTTGGCAACGCTCCCGTATTCCAAACTGTGGTGTCACTCCAACTCCCCGTCTTGACTGCGTAGACGTTTGCCATCAGAGCCCCTTCGCGTTAATGAATGCTTGCCCCGCCGCCTCAATCGCGACCAGGAACGCCGCCAGGTCGAGATCGCTTGCTGCGTCCACTGTGGCATCGCCATAGACCACAGCCCGCGCTTCGTCACTTAGTCGCTCCGGCCCAGCGTCGGCGTTGCGGTAAGGGATCAGCCGCACCGCAATCGACACGCCCACGCCGTCAGGCTTCCACATCGGGCTAAGCGCCAGGTTGACGCTCAGCAAGTCATAGGTGTTGCCGTCGCGCTCGACTGGGTTGTTGGTGGTGAGAGCCATGGGGATCAGGAGTAGGTGGCGGAAGCGCGGCCGGTCCAGGTCGCGTTGGTGGCGGTGGCGGTTGTCGTGGCGCCATTGCTGGCCACGGCGATCCGGGTGATTGTCCAAACCGCTGCCGACTCACTGCTGCCAGCTGGGGCGGTGCCGCAATAGTCGTAGGGACTGGCGAAGTCATGCCGGCGCAGACGTGGCGCGCTGGCCACGGTGCCATCAGTCCAGCTGGTGCCGTCGTACTTCAAGGCCTCCCCGGCGGCTGGATCCATCAGCGCAACGTCTGAGAGGTCGTCAAGTGCCATGGTCCGTAGCCTGCCGCCGCTGGCTGTCACGTCCGGCGCCAGCTTGGCCAGGGGGACGACGCAGAAGGTGCCGTCGTCCAGGCGCGTCGGCCCATGCCGCACCTGATAGTTGACGCCGTCAACGGTGATGGCGCTGCCGTAGGACAAGCCTCCGAACAACGCCACCTCGCAGGTCAGCGCATAGTCCACCGACACCACCTGATCACCCAGCAACATCTCCGAGTTCTGGTCAAGGATGCCCAGGCCCGACAATGCGCCAGCCGTTACCGGAACGCCGAAGTCGGCGAGGTAGAAGCTGGCGTCGTCAGAGACTGCCATCGGTCCTGGCCTTGCGGGTTGGCTTGGCTGCAGGCAGCTCCAGGGTTGCCCTGCCCATCCGGGTCAGGATCTGCGCGTCGTCATCCGACACGTCGGCGACGGTGCCGGCCTCAAGGGGCTGGCCGCTGGCGATGGTGCTGCGGAGGATGAAGATCTGCATAAGAGGAAGGGGCGGCGTGAACCGCCCCGGTCAGGGTCGAGAGCCTGAGCTTTTATCAGCTGGTGGTGACGTCCAGGCAGGCCGCAAAGGCCTTGGGATCGCGCACCGCCACGTCGTAGGACACGATGCCCCGGACGCTGGTGAGCGCCTTGGAGAAGTCGTCGCTGTCCTCGCCCACGGTGATCTCAAGGCCGTTGCCCCAGAGGCCCACCATGGCCTGGCTGTAGTCGCCGATCAGCACCGCCGAGCAGGTGGAGCTGCTGCCCTTGGTCAGGGTGGAAGGCACCTGGTTGGTGACGTAGACGGGATAGCCGTTTACCACCGAAGGGGTGCCGCCACGGCCGACAGCCAGCAGGTTGTCGTTCACCAGGAAGGGGCCATCGCTGGAGGACGAACCACCGGCGCGGAGCTTCTTCAAATTGCCCATCACCTTGGCGTTGGTGATGTAGCTGACCGTGTTGCGATCGACACTGACATTGTCAATTGTCAGTTCGGTCTCCAAATTGACCAGGGTCTCCATAGTGATCGCGCCGCCGTTGGTGCCGATCGCCACCGAACCGATACCGCTGGTGCCCATGATCCCCGTGGGCTGGCCGCTGGAGCCGGAGCCGTTGAGGATGCCCAGATCCATGGCGACGTTGATGCCGTCGATCAGGTCGGTGCGCACCAGCTGCTCAATCCCCGGCGTGGACTGGAGCAAAGTTTGCCGGGAATACTTAGATAGAGCGGCTAAGTTCTTCGGCGAGAGAGTTACTTGATCAAAAGTGCTCTCACTTTGCTGGATCTGGGTGGATTGCGTGCTCAAATAGTAGGTGGTCGCAACAGCAGAGCGGCGGGGGATTGCCACGTTGCCCTGCAGGCCAGGCATGGTGCGGACACCAGCGGCCAGCATCACCGAACGGTTCCGCAGGAACTCAATAAAGTCCTGATCCAGCAGATCGGTCTGCACCAGGTTGCCGCCGGTGGTGGCGCCGCTGGTGACATAGGTGGCCCGGGTCAGTGCGTTGAACGGCACAAAGAATGCACGCTCAGCAGAAGGAGCGCGGCCCATGGACTTCTGCACCTCTGCGCTCATCTCGCGCACCAGGCCGGCCTCATAGGAGGACCAGTCGCCAGACAGTGCCGCGCGGATGCCGGCGGTGATGCTGAAGCGACCAGCGTCGCGCTGGTTCATCTCGACCGGCTTAACGGTCTCGACCGGCTTGGCGCTGATCTTGTCAAGCACGGCGGCGCGGGCTTCGTCGATGCTGCGGCCGTTCTCGATCAGGGTGATGCCTAGATCCTTCAAGCCGTGGCGCTCAGTCAGTGCCGAGATCGAAGCGATCCGGCTGCGTTCTGCGGTGGCGGCCTCAGCTGCTGCTTCGGCCCGCACCGCCTCAAGGTTGGGGGTGTTGTCTTCCATGGTGATGGGGGAAGGGTCGGGAGTTGGTGCGGCTGGGGCCGCGCCATCGGAGTTCAGGCTTCGCCCTATGCCGATGGTGGGATCGGCAGGAATGCCGACCAGGGACACTTCGTATGGAGCCCAAGAGCTCGCCACGAAGTCGCCGCCTCGTTCGTCAAGGGTATTGATTTGATAGCCGACGCTCACATTCCGCATCACGCCGTCTTGGACATCGTTCAGCACTTCCTGCGCGAATGAGTTGCGGCTGAACTTCACCGACACCATGCCGCGCTTTTTCTCTCCATCTACCCAGGCACGCTCCACCACGCCGATCACCCTGGCCGGGTCGTGGTTGAACAGCAGGGGAGCGCCATCATTAAGCCGGCTCAGGTCAACCGCGCCTCGCTCATGGCTGAGCACTTCATTGCCGAAGTAACGAGCCACCGGGGCTTCGCTGCTGAAGCTGAACTCCATGGTGCGCTCAGCCTCAGCCGGTGCGACGGTCAGCGCCTCCGCTCGTTTCAGCATCTGGCCCTCCAGATCACGCATCAGTTCCATCAATAGCGGCCTCGTCTGCGCTCAAGGTATCCATGGCATCAGCTGGCTCTCCCTCGGCCATGTCCTCTGCTGTTTCCATGACTGGATCAGTCGGCTCGACGTAACCCATATCACCATCGTCGGCCGGGTTGGTATCGAACTGCAGCTCAAGCTCGGCAGCACGATCAATCTCGGCCTTGCGAGCCGTCAGCAGCTCCTCCAGGTCGCCGCCCTGTTCGGCCACCACCTGCGCCTGCGTTTTGAGGCCGCAGCGGATGGCAGCCTTGTCGGCCTCCACGTCCTTCAAAGGATCGATATAGCTCCAGCCTCTGGGCATCCACCGGCATGCGCAGTACCGCTGTGGCGCCACGTCATAGGCGGGGAGTGACAGCTCACCACCCAGGACAGCCGCCTCAATCCAGGCCTCAAACACCGGCGTGTGCAGGTTGGTGATCAGGAACTGCTGCAGCGCCTTCCAGTTCTCGCGGTCTTCCAGCTGCGCCATGCGGCTGCTGGAGTAATTCGACTGCGAGTAATCCTGGCTGAGCGAGGCGTAGTTGATGCCGACGCCGGCCGACATGGCCCGCAGCATCGCCCGGGTGAACGGCTCCAGCTGGCCATCCGGTGCGTCCAGGGTTGGCACGGTCACAGACTGGCCGGGGAACAGGGTCTTGAAGACACCAGGCTCAAAGGTGGTGACGTGCTCGCCGTCGAGCACCTCTTCGCCCAGCATTTCCCCGGCACCTTCGGGACTGGTGATGAAGCCCATCAGCGCACTGCTGGCCCTGGCCCGCACCAGCTCGGCCTGCTCGTAGCCGGCCAGGTGGTGGAGCCTGGTGATCGCTGAGGCGAACATGGTCACGCCACGAGATTGGCCTGGCCTTTCGCTCAGGAACAGGTGCAGGATCTCGGCGGCTGGGATGAACAGGTGACGTTCCCCTGGCCCATGACCGAAGACACCATCGCCCGGGTGCTTGGCCAGGAACGCATAGCGAACAGGCCGGCCCCACTTGTCAACCTCGATCCCCATCCGCCATTCGTTGCCCGGCACGGTGCTGCCGCCGCTGTAGGTGTCATCCAGCTGGTCGGACTCAAACAGCTGCAGGGCCAGCGGGGCCCGGCCACCGCCAAAGGGTTGACGCACCAGCCGAATGAAGATCTCCCCGGATTCCGCCATGGCACCGATTGCCATGCGCTCGATCTCTTGGAAGCTGAGCCGGCCCGCCACGTCACAGGTCTGCTTTCGGCCCCACATGGCCCAGCCAGCTTCGATGGCATCGTTGACCATCTGATCCAGCCGGCCGCCGCCGCGCTGCATCCTGACCTGCATCTGCAGCCGGATACCGGTGCCGACGACCTGGTTCTTGATCGTGGAGACAGCCCGCCTGGCGTAGTCGTTATCGCGGACCAGTTGCCGCGCTCGATTTCGCAGCCGGCTCAGGCTGCTCTTGATCTCACTGTCGGCGCTGGTGCCACCGGTGACCCAGTCGGCCGTCAGGCGCGAGACGCTGGCGCCCGCATAGGCGCGGCGCTGCCGTGGCATCACCTCCACCGCTGCCGGTGCTGCCAGCTTTTCCCGTTGCCGCCTGCGCTTCGCCATCAGAACCTCACGAACAGATTGCGGGGATCACCCAGGCCATTGGCCACACGCTCCGCCGCCTCTTCCCTGGCGACTAGGCCCTTGAGGTAGCTTTCGCGCTCAATCAGGCTCGGGAGGTCGAGCTTGGTGAGCTGGCGGTTGCCAATGGTGTACGCCTTGGCGCCACTGCTGATCAGTGCCCTGATTGCCGTCTGCACCGCCTCCAGATCCTGCCGGGACTGGCTGCGGCCATCAACAGCGCCCGGGGTGCCGGTGTAGTTCAGCGCTGCCAACACCGTCAACTGGCCGGCGCCAAGGGTGTGCTTCTCGGTTCCCCTAGTGGCGATGGCCTGCCAGTACCAAGTACCGGCGGCGAAGCCTGCTGACGTGGCGGCGCTGATCGTTGATTCCCAGCCATAGCCATAAGCCGCGCCGGTCACGGTGGCCCCAGCGCTGGTGGTATTGGTGCGCAGGTAATAGATCAGGGTCCAGGCGCTGGACGTGATGGCGTTACCCAGTGCATCGGCAGCCGCGTCATCCCGCCAAGCGATCGTGTCGCCGGCTCTGATTGTCGCTGGAATCTTCATATCACCAGTTCGACAGGAACGATGGCGCCGGTGCTGGCCTGTTCCTTGAAGGTACCGACGCTCGCTGCGGCTTCTCGCCGTTGGCTTTGGCGGCGAGTTGGTCCCACATGTTGGCCCGGTTGTAGCGCCTGGCCAGGAGCTGTAAGGCGGCATAGCTGTAGACCGTGCAGTCGCCGAACTCATCCCGCGCCTTAGATGGCTTCACCCAGTCGCGCACCGGCTGGCCCTTGATGTAGCGGGTCTGCACCTTCCACGGGGTCAGCTGCTCCAGGAACTGATCCGTTGCGGCCTGGCCCAGGTGGACGTAGCCGGGGCCTGGCGCGGTGTGCCGGAGCCTGGCGTAAAGCGTGTGCTTGATGGTGTCGGCGCCCACCTGATAGAGCATGGCGCCGCCCTTGATCGTGGCCTGGTTCTTGCGGTTGATGTCCACCGGCGTGCCCTTGCCGATTGGTGGCTTGCCGCGCACGGATGCGCCCTTGATTGGCACCACGCCCAGCGCCTTGCGGCTGCGGCAGTAGCTGTAGACCTCATGCGCCATGTGGCCTGAGTCGATCGCCAACTGGCTGATCTTCATGTCAGGCCCGCCCTCCCTTGTCCACTGGGTCTCCAGCACGGCATCGAGCTGCTCCCAGAGTTCAGGCTGTGACGGGTCACCCCAAATCTCTTGGCACCACACCAGCCAGGCCTCCTCACCTCGACCCCAGGCCCAGACCGCCACGGCGATCCGGTCATCCTGTACGTCAACGCCCCCGGTGAGCACTAGGCCGCCGGCCGGGACGTGGCCGGCTGGGTAATCCTCGCGGCGACTGGAGAGGCCATCGGCGCTGATTTGATTGGTGTATTCGTCTTCCCAGGTTTCCCCGAGGATGGTGTTGACGAAGGTCTGCAATGCCTCGGCGTCACCTTTGACCTCGAGGAACTCGCGCGCCAGCTTCCCCCATTCAGCGTTGGGACTGAAGCTGTAGGCAGCCCAGATGTGAAACCCGACCAGGCCAGGCTCTGATGACGTGGCCGTGGCGCGCCATTCCCCCTTCTCCACCATCAAGCGCTTGGCGCTATGGGGAATGCGCTCGCTGCAGTTCTCGCACTCATAGGCCGCCGTCTCCGGCTGGCCCTCGTCCCATTTCATCTGACTCCAGCGCAGCACCTGCCAGTGTTGGCAAAACGGACACGGCACGAAAAACCGGCGCTGATCAGACTTCAGGAACCACTGCTCAGTCCGATCAAAACCTTTGACGATCGGGGTCGATCCGATGCCGATTTTCCGATTCCAGAAGTAGTCGGATCGGTTTCGGCCCAACTTGATTGGGTCACCTTCGGGGATTGCTCGGTAGGCACTGGCCTCATCAAACAGCACCACGCGTCTGGACTTCCGGCGAAACGCCCGGCCGCTGTTGGCGCCGACAATGTCGATGACACCGCCGTTGGTGAGCTGCTTGAGCAGGATCGTGTTCGTACTGGTGTTGCGGGCCTTGGCTTCCGACACCAGCCCGCGCAGCACCGGCGTGTCGAGGAACATCGGGGCAATCTGCTCTTTGCTGTAGCCCTCGGCGTCCTCAACCACCGGCTGGACCACCATCACCGGACACGGGTCTTGGTGGCTGTAGTACCCGATGACGTGGCCCAGGATCATGGTCCAGCCGACCCGCGCGGACTTCAAACAGACCACCGTCTCCACCGTGGGATCAGTGAAGGCGTCCATGATTCCCCGCTGATACGGCAGGGTCTGCCACTTCCCTTTCTCGGCTGCGTCGCCGGTGAGTACGCCATAGGTGTCAGCCCACTCGCTAAGGCTCAGGCGCGGCGGTGGGCGCCAGCGCTCCAGGATCTGCCGGGTGATCTCAGTGGCGCTCATGGCTCCACCTCCCAGTTCGCCAGTTCTTCCAAGGCCTCGCGGATCAGCGTGGTCAGGATCTCGACCTCATCGAGGCTCAGGTGGGGGATGCGCTGCTTGGCCGTGCTCGGCACTCCAAGCAGCCTGGTCTTACTGATCGCCAGTGCTGTGGCCTGTGCTCGCTCCACGTCTTCGCGGTGGAGGAGCAGGCCCTCCTTGGCTTTGCGGTCCAGCTCGAGGAGGTTGGCTTTTTCGTACTCCGACCTGGCCCGGCTTTCGTTGTAGTCCGGTGGTTGCTCGGTGGTTCGGGGTGGCGGAGCTGGTGCTGGTGGCCGCCCCTGGGCCGGCGGCGGCGGCTCACGCCTCGCCCTTGGCTGCTGAGCTTCGGCCTGGTGCGGCGCCACCTTGGCCAGATACTCGGCCACCAGAGTGTCCGCATCCACCAGAAGGGGGCGCGGTCGCAGGACGCAGGAGCCGCCCAGGAGGGCGCCACGGTCGCAGAGCTTCTCCAAGTTTTGCCGAGAACAGCGGCGGCCGGTCTGGGCCTCAATCAGTGCGGCGCCCTTGGTGCTGTTGGTTGGAGTCGGCATTGCAACCAACCTACCGGCAGTTGCAACTGAGTTGCACTCGAGAGCCTGAGCCTGTCAGGCCAATGCAAGAGCCAACTGGGCGCCCTCGGGACGGCGCACAACACGTCGGATTGCTTGGAGGCGCAGCTCACTAAAGAACGGCTGCTGCCGGTACCAGGACTCCATCTCGCTGGTGCGCTTGCTGGCGTTGCAGGGCCAGCAAGCCGGGACGATGTTCCCGATGTCATGCGGCCCTCCTTTGCTGATCGGCTCAACGTGCTCAATCTGCATGTCGCCCTCCTGGTCGCAATAGGCGCAGCGGTTCCCGAACTCATTGAACCGCTGGTGCAATGCTTTGACTGGAACCTGCAATGGCGTCTGGCCGCGATCCCGGGCCTTGCGCCGCTTGGACTTCTCGCGGTGATATAGGCGGAGATCGGGGTTGATCTGGTACTGAAGCCACCAACTGGCGCGGTCCCAGTCCTTGTAGTGCTGACGTTTCGCTTCTGGGTTTTCTTGCCAGTACAGGCGCTGCGCCTGCATCACCAGTTCGGGGACGGTGGGGGAGCGGCGACCTGGGCGAAGGGATCGGCGAAACGATTGCTCAAGTGCACGCTCAAGTGCGATTGCATCATTCCGCTCTCCCTTTGGCACCGCACCATCAGCTCGGACAGGGACAGTCCCCTTGCTTGTCAGGCACTGCTCCCTGAGCTGTTGCCGGATCTTTCGCTTTAAATCGCGCCGCTCTTCACGAGTGCCCACAGCTCGCCTCTGCAATCGAAGCTTTTCAGATGCCGCAAACCCAGGCTTTTCCGCGAGACGGCGTTGGTAGCACTCAGCCTGCCTCTTACGTTCACGGGCCAGCAGCTCAGGATCTTGCTCAATCCTTGCCTTCCTGGCTTTTCGTTTAGCTGGAGCAGCAGCTTGATCGCAAGCAGTGCATCGAGCATTGACTCGCAAGGTCAAATTGGTGCCGTTCCAGCTGTGCCCACTGGCGCACAGCTTGCTAAGCCGATGCTTGTCTGGCCAGCCCATTGACTCATAGTCGATAAACGACACCAGCCAATCAGATTGCTTTCGGCCTGTACAGCCAGCGCACGCTGTCGCAGTCTGATGGACTCTGCGCAGGCTTTGCCCCGTGCCAGGCCATTCATGGCCATGAGGGCACAGCTTGCCTAGTCGCCATTTTGCTGAGTCGAACGCGTAACTTAAATCCATCGGCCTGGTAACGCAGGTTGATCAGGCTCGGGAGCTTGAACTCGCCGAGCCACACCTTGAAGGTACCTACGGCGTCCTTGTTGCAACCTTATTGAGAATGGTTTTCAACTGAAATCCGGCCGCTCTTGGACC
>Ga0209088_10001941_pt1 | contig 13056 bp, 11 predicted proteins | sample S_140625_EF_Meta_FD_187324 | JGI IMG/M metagenome (GOLD analysis project Ga0209088, IMG submission 187324) | Freshwater microbial communities from Lake Simoncouche, Canada to study carbon cycling - S_140625_EF_MetaG (SPAdes) (version 2) | ecosystem: Environmental > Aquatic > Freshwater > Lake ...
GCTACCAACCCAATGGGTTTTATAATGAACATCACGACGCAGCGTGTGACGACGATGCGCAATGCGAAGAGTTTGTAAAAAATGGGGGGAATCGTGTATTGACGGTTCTCATTTATTTAACGGATGATTTTGAAGGAGGCGCTACGCGCTTTCCCAACCTGGATAAAGAGTTCAAACCCCCCAAATATAGTGCAGTCGTATTTCACCCACTGGAAAAATGGGGCAACCGGTGTCATCCCCACGCGCTCCATGCCGGTATGCCCGTCCTTTCAGGAGAAAAATATATATGTAATATTTGGATACATGAGGGGAATTTTACATCATCGTCCAAGTAATTTAGTCTATTAGCATACAGTGGCCACCATCAGTTGCGATTCGACCGTGGTTCTCATCTGAAACCGGAAACGGAGTTTGACAAAACATTGAAGACAGACAAACGTATCCACGAGCGAATTGTGTAAATTGGGGGGCGGGGATCGCGCAAAGAGAAACTGATATAATTCGGTCAGAGTGGGGCTCTTGTACCCACGCGTACCCGTCGGTCGCGGCAACTTGCAAATGGAGCGACCCACATTCATTGTGCAATAAGTTTCAATATTATGTAGTACATGATACATATCATTGAAAACGCATCGCCAAAAGGGACACTGTTTCTCAATAGAAGGTCCGTTGCGAAGCAGCTCAATGGCGATCATTTCCCGGTCAAATGAAATGTTGTGTGCCACGATACAATCACACAACATGTATTCTTTGTAAAATTCGGTCAATACTTCGCCAATTGACAGACCCTCGCGATCGCATATTTCCCGCGTGATGCCGGTGATATCAGTAATGACAGGCTCGATCACAATTGTGTCGGCCACTTTGACATAGGCATCGTATTTCTTGACTACCTTCCATCCGGCCGTCTCATAAATGACAAAACTGAGCTGTAATATATATGGACACTCTTCCGTGGTGGGTGATATAACGATATTTTTCACCTTTTCCTTGCTGTCCGACGAGATACGTTCGAGCATGCGTTTCTTCTTTGGAATCAGGCCCGTCGTCTCCACGTCGAAAACCATGATTCGTTTGCGATTTGTCCTCTTGGACCAAACGGCGGTTTCTTTGCTCATACTGTGGATACCAATAATAAACGGTCTTTTATGATACCCACTGTTTTTCTTATTGACGGTTCAATTTTTCATATAACCAACTTTTGTAATTGTTTATATATCTATGTTTATGTTGGTAAATATGATTTATGAGAAAATTGAAGTACTTTTTTCACAAATCATATTTAGCAAGCCAAGTGCCAAGACGATTATCAAGTGAAGAGAAAAGCGTAAAGAGAGAAAAGAGAGAAAATGTCTGCGTCTGCTGCTGCTACACAGTGCAAGATTTTGCCCACCCATTTGGTGAGCGAGATTGTTGGTATGGCAAACGCTGCCAATGGCAAGGACCCAGTCGTCGTGCAAATCCATCCCGATACAGGTAAACAAGTGACGGAACCCAACTCCGCCCTTGTTGCGCGTCTTACCGAGTCCGTGCGGGGTGCGGCCAAGTTATTGAAGCAATACCGCCGTTTCTTCAAGCTGGCACACCGCGAACTCAGTGATCTTGACCCGGAGGACGAAGACGAAATCGTAGAGGCCATTGAGGAACTTGCCGAAGAAGACCCCGATATTGACGAAGTGGTTAAAGAGGCAGCGTACTGCTACTTTGGCATTGACGAAGCAGATTGCTGTGTTTGTCCTATTTCCCAAGCCTTTTACCGAGTAGCCTTTGACATTGCCAACCAACTCAGCAGCCTCACATTGAAGATGCGCCGCGAATATTTGACCATGGTGATCGAGACAATTCATGAGGAAAACCCCGACCTGGATCTTGCCATGTATGAGTTCATTGCATACTACACGAAGGATTACCCACTCGTGCAAAAGGTGTTTCCCAACATTCCTGCGTGGGCCATTGCCGAACAAGAGGCCGACGCGGCTCACCCCACATTTCAGTTTGCGTACGAGCAGATTTCGGCCTTTTCACGCAATGACAGTCTCGATGTCTTCAAGTGGGCAAATCGCAGCGAAGAGGAACGCAAACGATGGCTGTCTGTAGTGAATGGGGAAGAGTGGAAGAAGAAAAGTGCACAGAAAAAGTCAATCGTCGATGGGCTCTTGGAATTGTATCCGCACTGCACGCGCGAACAGGTGATGTCCAAAGTGGGTGAGCTGCAAAAAAAAGGCCAACTTCTTTAGTTTTAGATAGATGTTTAGTTTAGTTTTATAATGTAACCTTGATAATATAATGTAAAATCGGTATAAGCAAAACCTTTTTTCATCGAAAAATCTTTATCGACGAATCAACATAAACATAAACGTGTATATTTTATCAATCAAACTATTATGGCGGATTCATCGCTGACGTTTGTCACCGCATATATCAATATTTATGGGGATAAGCCATTTGAAGATAAAACGCATGAATGGCGGTTCTCCAAATTTCGCGACATTGCTGAAACAGGTATTCAATTGGCCATCTATGTAAGTGCCGATTGTCACGATTTGCTGTGCAACTTTATCAAGGACCTTCCGAATGTTCGCATCATGAAAGTGGTTAATATCGACGAAACGTTTGCTGCAGAAGTATGCGACATGGTGTCTAAAGAAATGACCGATTCGGCAGAATCCGAACCCTTTGTATTCGATTTGCCAAGCCATCGCAATGAGCCAAAGGATATTCATGGATATATTCACCTCATCAATTCCAAGGTGGCATTTATGGCAGATACGATTGAGATCAATCCATGGAATTCGACGCATTTTGCCTGGATCGATTTCAGTATTTCGTATGTATTTCATGATATACCGCGATCACAGGCAATGCTTCGCGCAATGTCTCGGCGTAAATATGCCGCTTCTTTTTTATCCATCACTGGATGTTGGCCCGAATTGGCCAAGGAAAATCTGTGGACAATCCTAGAACATATTCACTGGCGATTTTGTGGCGGATTTTTCATCGGCGACCGGGCAAGTATTCTCGATTTCCACGACCGGTATTGCGCCTACTTTCCCCAATTTTTGAAAGAGCACAAGAAACTCGTGTGGGAAGTGAATTTTTGGGCCTGGTTGGAAATGGAGACGGATTGGCGACCACATTGGTTCAAGGGCGATCATAATGACACAATTTTGCACATGTGTTCCGACTTTTTCTCGGAATGTATTGCGGATCAAACAAAGCAGGTCGTGAAATATGATTATCCAAAAATTGAAACATATTTACCTATGTCCGCATGTCACATCTTCTACAAGGGTGAGCACTGGCTCAATACGCGTTATGTCAATTATTGGTATTTGGATTCCGGACATTGTGTTATTGAACATCCCGACCAGCATATTATTACCAAGAATATGATTTCTAGGTTACATCCACAAACCATGATTCCGACCGACTATAGAGAAATGGACGATGCAACTGTGGGTCTTCCGTCCAATGCCTGTTATTTTTACGGTTTAGAGGATATTCGACTGTTTGAATCGAATGGACAAATGCGGTTTATTGCGACCAATATCAATTATTCTCCCACGGGTCGGAATCGGATGATCGTCGGCGATTTTGATCCTGTGACGGCGACCTATTCGAATTGTATCGGGACGATGCCGCCCAATCCGGATAGTTGGTGCGAGAAAAACTGGATTCCGCTCGTACGCAAAGACATGGACACGGGTCGCGATGCCGAGTTTTTCATTTATAAATGGTGGCCAATGGAGATTGGCCAATTGGACCCCGAGACAAACCAACTCTCCATTGTTGAGACGTTTCCACTGACGGCGCCACTGTTTGATCGGGTTCGTGGGTCGAGTCCGTTTATCGAATGGGGCGAATTTTTGTTGGGCGTCGTCCACTTTAGCGAGGAGTTTTTGCCGCGGCATTATTATCATATGATGGTCATGTTGGACAAAAAGACATTTCGGCCTGTGAAATATAGTCGCTCATTTTGTTTCCAACGCGTGGGTATTGAATTTTGCATTGGTCTCACAGTGCGCGATGGTGATTATCTCTTTTGGATTTCGCAGTTTGATCGCGAGCCGGTCCGACTAACGGTGCCGATGGATGTTTTGCCATTTGTCTTTGATTTTTGAGTAATAGGTTTGGACCGAGTCATTATTATATCTCAATACACTATAGTTGTTGTATTTATAGTGTATTTTTCTTTGTAATATGAGCATTGATTTAAATGAGTTGGAAAATGTACTTGCAAATATTTTAAAAAGTCAAAGTAGTGTAAATCAAAGTAGTGCATCAGTCGGTTCATCGCAAAATGTAGAGAATGCGAATTTTTTCATGAATGAAGCAAATGTATTATTTCAATCCATGGGAGATCTTTTTAAATGGCTTGGACAAAAAATGATAGGCATTGAAAATAATACGAAAGGATCAGCAAATTCATCAAATACTTCAAGTAAAAGTAGTCTAGTATCTACAGATGTTGCATCGAAAACAGAGAAGGAGGATGAGATCCAATCCTATACTACAATAGTGGTTGAGGCTGTAAATATGAATAAACCTGAAAAATTTATAGTAAAAGGTGATAATAATGAAGAATTAAAGAAAGGCGTTCAATCAATTAATTATGCGATATCATTAGAGAATTCATCGATTGATTCATTTATTTCAAGATTAGAAGATATTGAAAAAGATTTTTTTTCGCAACCAAATACTCTTTCTGTATCTGTAACGCCGCAATTATACCAAAAAGAATCTACCAATAAAATTTTTAAATCGGTTTTACTTCCTAAAATACAACATATTGAAGGGTTACTTGATCTAAAATTACTATCTGAATCACAAAGTCTATCTGAAACACAAACACAAACGATCGAAAGTTTAAAGGAGGCGAAAAAAAGCCTATCATCATTATCAAACGAGTCAGCTGAATTACTTCAAGAATTATTTAGTAGTGTATCAGATAAAATGTCTAACCCACAACTAACAGATATCACCATTACTGATACCGGAACTATAAGTCTATTTCGCAAAAATATCAGAAAAGCAGTAGCAGTAACTGCATCCATGATAATGGATGTAAACAATATCTTTATTTCTATGGGACAACATATAATTCAAGATGATAAATTGGGAGGTGCTATTTTTTTCAAATTAGATAAAGATGGAACTGTATTGGAAGAATTACACAGCGCCATTTTCAAAGATTCGAATGAATATGACTGGTTTGTTACCAAGGCAGGTGGTGATCGAAATAATCTATGGACAAAGATTGAAGGTGGTTTGGAAGGGAAAATTCTAACCGATAACATACCACCCGAGGTTGCTAAATTGCGCGATGCCGTAAGGAGAACACAAAAAAATACTGCTGTTGCTGCTGCTGCTGCTGCTATTCCTCCTTCTACTACTGCTCATAGTGCTACTCTTAGTGCTTTTCCCGGTGGCAACAATACCACCAAAAAATATTACAAGCGCGCTACGCGCACCAAACGCCCACGCCGTATCGGCCGACGCACACGATAATCGGTTTACTTTTGCACGGTCAACTTCGCAATAAACCCAGCAATCTGTTCTAACCATACATTTCCGGGATCAGCAGGATCGGTCGGGTCATAGTTGGCCTGCTCGTTCGTTCGCAAATGTAACAATTCGCAATCCGTCAATTGCATGAGCCAAGTCTCATGATATTGACGACACGTTTCCAAATAGGCGAGTGGAATATTCGACTCCCCCTCCCGGTCGCGCCCCCGGATTCGATCAAAACATACTTGCGCATCCGCGTCCACATAGATAATACCATCGAGTGCAAACTCGTGTGCAGAATCTTCAAAGAATCGGCGATAAATTTGATAACACACATCCTCTATTTTGCCCTCATCTGCTAGCATGTTTGCGAAAATATGGCGATCCGCATCGAGAGATCGTTCGCAAACAATCAATTCACAGTCGGGATGTTCTTTGGCAATCCGTCGCAATTCGGCGAGCCGGGTCGCATAGGCCATCACCTGAAACGGGAATGCATACTTGGCCGGATCGGCATAGAATTTCGACAATATGGTTTCACCCGTAACCTTGTCCTGGATGGTGGCCCATTCATCGACAGGTTCGCGCATAAATATCCATTTTTGGTTGGTTTCATTTGTTGTACTAGCGTGGCGCTGCATGAGCTGTTCCAAGAGCGTCGTTTTACCAGCGCCGATATTGCCTTCGATGGAGATGATACGCGGGAACATGTTTGTTTACAAAATAATCACTCGACTTTATTTGAAGATGTGAAAGACATAAATTCAATCAATTTTTCATCTTGGTTTGCAATAATATAACATTACTTTACACCGATAAATCAATTAAAAAGCAAACCTCCATATAAGGTTTGCTTTTTAATTGATTTATCGGAAACGTTGCTCTTGAAGATCTTTTGGGACGCTTTTAGAGCGTCCCATTTTAAATCTTAAGGGTGTATAAGTAAAACTGGTATGAATATTCCTGTGATTTATCCAGGAAGGTTTGATGAAATAAGAAATAAAAGTATCGAATTGGCAACCACTGTACAACAACATCTTTTACAGAATAAACAAATAGATCCTAACAATGATGATTCGGCCTTTTATCCAAAACCGCGCCCGCTTCCCAAGCCACTTGACGATCCACTCAAAGGTATCGACGTAGTTTATTACATCAATTTAGCAAAATCGGTCGATCGACGCACCGCGATGGAAACCATGTTCAAAGATCCAGTGTTTAACGGTATTCCAATACATCGATATAATGCAGTCAATGGATATGAAACAGAGGGTACAGTAGACAATATGATGGAGATCACACAACGAACAATTACCAATAAAGAATATGCATGCACATTGAGTCATCTTGAATGTATCCGACTTTTCTCAGAAACAGATCATCCAGTTGCCCTCATCATGGAAGACGATATGACACTGGAATATAAAAAATATTGGTCCAAGTCAATTCAAACTGTCATAGATAATGCGCCATATGACTGGGAAATCATTCAATTGTGCTATATTATTGGGAATCAATTCCCGCGTCAAACCTATACGGCTAGACATAAGAATGGGTTTTTGGCATGGTCAGCGGGAGCATATATTATAAAAAATGCCGCGGCAAAACGTATGATGAATGAAATCTATATTCCCGATACAAAACGCTATCGCCTGGACGCGAATCACCATCACGTAGCAGATAGTATTATTTATGAGTATTGCATTTCATATACATACAAATTTCCCTTTTTTGTTTACAGAAGCGACAATGATTCCACCCTACATAGTGATCATTTATCTTGGCACGAGTCTGTAAAAAAACGGGTCACTAACATGTATCAAGCCATGTATCCGGAGAACGATGCGGCGATTTTCCAAGATATTTCAGAAGGTTTTGGGGAAAAGGATTTAGCAAATGGACCCTCTTTGCAATATTATTCGTATATGTATCTTGGTATGTCGGCCGCATTTCTTTTATTCTTTCAACTTTCCAAGATGGATATTGTAAAATCTTGGTATAAACGCTTTTTTGCGCGGAAAAAAATAGGCATATAGTATATATCATAAAAATGGCGCAACGCACATACAAACGGAAAACGTCAAAACGAACGGGTGGAACAAAGTTGAAAAAATCGACTAAATCTGTGAAAGTTTCACGTAATGCAAAGGATACAAAAAAGACATTAGCTGCACATTCAAAGATGGTACGTGAAAAAGAATTAAACCGTTTAATGCATGAAGGCAGGGATATCTTTGATTATCAACGAAATCCTTTTCGCGATATGCCGGAATATCATAGTAATAGTCAAACTTAACTATAGTTCTCCAAATCGTCCCTAAATAAGGACACTTTGTATAATGTCGCTTCGCGACATCAACCTGATAATCCACGAAGTGGATTATTTTGGGAAACTTGGCATACATTTAAATATTTTTTCTTACCATAAATGGTAAGGAAAATATTCTCATCTCCAGGTCATGTTTGACCTGGAGATTAAAGGTTAACGCAATCTTGGAATCGACGCGATTTTCTTCGGCCGAAATCGCAAAAGATCTTTCCCCACTTTTCCAAGAGTTGGAAAATCATCACTATAAATATCTTGTAATAGGATCCACTCAAAGAGTCCACCTGCGTATAAATAAACTTCGGTGAATCCCAAGCTTTGTAATTGCCGGCATTTCTTCTCAGCCGTTTCATCGCATGCATGTTTGCCATAGACCAAGATGCGTTTTGCAGAAACGTCGTAATTTTCCAAGAGTTGGTTGATTGTTTCCTCTTCTTGGTCCAAAGGCAATGTATGTAAAATGAGACAATCTTGCTCTCCCGGGGGCAAAGTATTGATAATAATATGTGATTCTTGGTGTTTTTGAGCATGAATCACATCTTCAAACCCCACTTTTTGTACTTTCTTGGAAAACCACTCAAACAACATGGACTATAATGGTCGCACAAGTTTTTTCTAAATGGAGGACGCGACCATTATGCCCATCTTGTTTGGCCCATTTTCCAAGATTTTTGGAAATAAAAATCGATCCGTAAAAAATTGATCACGTGTGGGGGTACTCTATTAACGATATAATATAAGACCTCACCCACCTATGTCATCAAAGAAACAATCTATATCATACTATACAGCAAGCCCAGCACAAATCCGAAATATGTCCAGCTTGGAAAAATCGCATATGGAATTGATGATGTGTAAGAACAAACTCGGCGCGATTCTATCGCGCATCGCGGGTCAAACTAACGTCGTAACCCTACACAATTACGTCAAGGCATTTTATAACATGAGATATCGCGTCTTGCATGCTTGGAAAATCTACGATAAAGATCGACAACATTTATCGTTCTATCGGGCACATCCTTCATTCACACCCCGCCAACTATGCGATATTCGCGAAATGGTCAATACGAATCTCGATCTGCCCCTGAAACCGGTACAAAAAATTAGTAAATTGGACAAGCGGTATCGTATTTTGGAGCGCATTCCGCCAAAAATATATGATGCTTGTCGCGGCATTTCATCGGTCTATCTTCGCATCAATAAAGACAAAGATTTGTTCTTGGCCTATATGCCGTTGAAGCGGTCCAAGTTTGTCGAATCCGACCCGATGGACCACGATGAGGAACCGGAACCGGAGTATTTCCTACAAGTACAAACATTGGTTTATTTTGACGAGGACCAGGGGGTCGAAGTGATGAGTGCCGTCGACGGACAATTAATCGATTCGTCTGTGCAACGCTATGAATCGTGTCCCATCTGTATAGAATTGATGACTATGCAGGAGGAGCGCACGGTCACAGAGTGCAATCATACATTTCATAAAAAATGTATGGATGTATTGGTAACACGCAGTAATGTATGTCCGTGTTGTCGCGCCGACCTTTCACCACATAATGAAGGAGTTGATGCCGGTCCAAGAACATATGAAGAGTTTCGCGACCAGGTTTCGAGTATGTTGGGTGCACGTGGATGGGGAGATCATCAAGTAGCAGAACTGTTTGAAATGGCGGAACATATTGAAATGGCGGAACATATTGAAATGGAAGATCCATTTGCAGTTTATCTGAGATCTAGGGGAGGACGTTTGTAAAACCATGATTATATAATCAGATTATATCATTTATTAGCTAGCGATGAGACTTGTTACGCGTTCACTGGTGTACGAGATGTTCTATATACTTGATTTATCTTCTTCTGTATAAATAAATCAATTTTTGTTAGGGTTGATTTTGACTTTTATTTACGAGATTTCTTTGTTTTTCTTTGGCGTCTCTTGGTGCGTTTTGTTTTTCTTCCACCACGTCGGCCATGGGAATGTGCGGAACTATGGGAATGTGCGGAACTATGATAATCATCTTCTACCATATAAAATGAATCCTCGCCTTCAATATAAAATATTTTATCTCCTAAATAAGTACTTATAGATACCATTACTTGTACCGCCATTTTTTTTTCCTCTGTAACAGGATTTTTCGGTTTAATCTTACCATGCCTATCACGCGGATTACGCGGATCTTCACGTGGGGTTTCGTGATTTGACCCTTCAAATTGTATTGTAAACCCCCCCGGACCATATTTGTGTGTTCCATCATGATATTTATACATTGCATACGTTGGCGTTATATCGGAACCGCCTGCATTTGAAAATGTCAAAGGTAGTTCATTATCATCGGTTATTGTCATTATAATTTTAATGCCATCTCTTTCGATAGTAAAATCATTTCCACTCTTACGATTTATAGTTATTCCACATTTGGTTTCTAGAATACGTTGAATAGAATAATATTTATATGTATTTAAAATATGTTTAATACCATCCGAAGAGTTAAATAATGCAATTTGTGTTTTATTTATTACATCTATCATTCGAGAACTTGAAACGCTTTCTGTATCGCCCATATTCTCTAAATAATTATACTATTTATATAATATACAACTATATTTTCTACCCAACAAAAAATTGATTAAAACAATGTAGAGATAACTCTCGTTATAAAGAAACGTACGCACCCGATCAAACATAATCAAACTAACTATGGATCTAAAACAAACCAAACTTTCCAAGGCGGAATGGATGAATATCGAGATTCCCGTATCAGACGGTGAAAAACGGGTCTTGCAACTCATTGTCGATGGATATGCAGATGTCAACATTCGCCGGAATGATAACATCTCTCTTTTCGCGTTTGCCAAGATTGAGTATACACCGGAAATCGAGACCCATCTTTATAAACAATATTATGAAAAGGATATTACTGAAATGCGTCGGAAATGGTTGGCTAGCCCGGTCACGACACCCTCACCTGTGAAGGCAGCAAAAGCCCCCGTTCTAAAGGGCGCCGACATGATTCGCATCAAAAGTATCGATGCCAAGCTGAACGCGGCAAATTCAGGCAGTAGTGGCGTTACCAATATATACGAGAACCTCTTGGTCCAATTTTGTCAAGAAATCCTGTCGTCGTTAGCTAACGCTAGTGCTAACGCTAGTGCTTGTGCTAGTGCTAACGCTAGTACTACCGACAATTATGCATTTTATCTATATACTATTCTTCAATTGAAAAAGTCGACCATTCCTTTGGTCAACCGGCACGTGGTCGCATTTGTCGACGAAGTCATCGGTTTTGCCAAAGATCGCATCAGTATGCGCAATGTATTTTACCGTTCTTACGAATATATCGAGAAAAACCCGCACCTTTTGAAATATGAAGATGCGTCCCTCTTTACTCATCAAAAACAGCTGTTTTCCATTTTCCGACGCGAACCCAAGACCCCCAGCCTAACCCTCTATATTGCGCCCACGGGCACGGGAAAAACGCTGTCGCCCATTGGCTTGTCGGCGGGTCATCGCATCATTTTCGTTTGTGTTGCGCGCCACGTTGGTCTTGCCTTGGCAAAATCGGCCATTTCAGTGGGCAAACGCGTAGCTTTCGCATTTGGTTGCGACACGGCGTCGGATATCCGACTCCATTATTATGCGGCCTCGTCCTATACGCGCAATGCAAAAACGGGCGGCATCGGCAAAGTCGACAATTCTGTAGGAGACCGCGTCGAAATCATGATTTGTGATATCAAATCCTACTTGACTGCGATGCATTATATGTTGGCCTTTTCGCCCAAACGGGACGAGGATGAGGACGAAGATGAGGGTCCAGCTGAACCCCGTGATGATGATCTCATTACCTATTGGGACGAACCGACCATTACGATGGATTATCCCGACCACAGTTTGCACGAAACCATTCATCGTAATTGGACAGAGAATAAGATTTCCAAGGTGGTATTATCGTGTGCCACGTTGCCCAAAGAGAGCGAAATTGCGAGTACTATTGCCGATTTCCAAGTCAGATTTCCGGGTGCCAATATACACTCGATTACTAGCTTTGATTGCAAAAAAAGTATTTCCATTTTGAACAAGGATGGGCGTGCAGTATTGCCACATCTCTTGTTTCGCGATTACGGGCAGCTCGTCGCATGTGTCGACCACTGTACAGAAAACAAGACGCTGTTGCGATATTTCGATTTGTCGGAAATTGTCCACTTGGTCAAACGGCTACACGATGCTGGGGCGCTCGACGAAGAATACGAAATCGATGCCTATTTTGCGGGTGGAATCACAGACATTACCATGAACAGCATCAAACAATACTATTTGGAAGTGTTGCGGCATATGGATGGCGATGCATGGCCAGTCCTCTATGATGAAATGGTGGCTGCCCATTCTTCAAAGTTTGGTGGTTCAGTACCTATTCGCAAAATTCAAAGCGAGAGCGGGGTATCGAAGCCGACAAACAGTGCTAGTGCTGGCGCCCCCTTAACAAGAACCATGAGTGTATCTGCTGCTGGTCCAAGTGTTGGCCCCAGTACTGCTGCTAGTACAGGCATTCTCTTGACGACCGAAGATGCACATACCCTGACCGATGGCCCCACCTTGTATTTGGCCGAAGATGTTGCAAAGATTGGCAAGTTTCTCTTGCAACAATCCAAGATTCCCCAAGCCACTTTTCAATCCATTATGGAAAAAATCGCGCGCAATTCGCAAATACAAAGAAAAATGGATGAACTGCAGGCCGAGTTGGAGGATAAAATGGGCGGCGAGATTGAAAAGGACAAGAAGATGGAAAAGGAGATTTTATCGAAAGAGGCCAAGATGTTGTCGAATCGGATTGCGGCACTTTGCGGAGAAATTAGCATGGTGAATTTGGATTCGGTTTATATACCGAATACAAAGGCGCATCAGAGCGTATGGATAAGGAATCAGAACAATGGTTTTGTCAGCAACGCCTTTGTCCCCACAATTGAGGAAGACGTGGTGCGCGAAATCATGGCCATTGACGTCGATGATCAATATAAATTGCTCTTGCTCATGGGAATCGGACTTTTCGACGACAAACCATCGACCAGTGTTGGTGCGGCAAACGGTGGTAGCGGCGGCACTAATCCACGATATCTCGAAATCATGAAACGCCTCGCCTATGAACAAAAGCTCTTTATCATCATTGCATCGTCGGATTACATTTATGGAACCAACTACCAGTTTTGTCACGGATTCATCGGAAAAGACC
>Ga0209088_10001943_pt1 | contig 13054 bp, 17 predicted proteins | sample S_140625_EF_Meta_FD_187324 | JGI IMG/M metagenome (GOLD analysis project Ga0209088, IMG submission 187324) | Freshwater microbial communities from Lake Simoncouche, Canada to study carbon cycling - S_140625_EF_MetaG (SPAdes) (version 2) | ecosystem: Environmental > Aquatic > Freshwater > Lake ...
CGGTTGCGCGTCGCAAAATGCTTTTTTAGTGGTGTTTAATTTTAACATAAAACTATTTTTTTGGTTCGTCAAAAATTTGATACCTATCACCAACCGGCTGAACTGCCAGTGTGCTACCATTGTCCCATTGAACATGAATTTGTCCAATACCATCTATACCTTTAATTGTCCCCATCGTTCCGGATGGTGGCGCTTGAATATCGTCCATTTCGATAATCTTAATTCTTTGTCCGGCATATTTCGTGTCCATATTATAATAAATTTATAAGGTTTTCGGATAGGTCTAACTGCTCCACTTCTGCGGTTATTTCCCACTCCACTAAATTAATTGAGTCATTCAAGTACGGGTGTTGAGTCTTAAACTCTGCAATGATTAACTTATATAAGTCCTCGCTTATTAAGTCAATGTCTAAACGGATTTTAATTTTTTCCATATAGTTTTATTTTAATAATGATAAAATGTTTCTGCGGATAATGTCCGCACCTTTTAATTTAGTTTCCTCCGCCTCGTAATACCCTCCATTAGCATTGCCTTGATAATACTTTGTAGGCTCTACATAATCACGGCTTACATTAAATTTTACAACCCATTCGTTAAAGGTTAAAGGTGTTTCAAAGTCGCTTAATTTTACTTTTAGATTCTTTTTCATACAAGTTTAAATTTTAGTAATACAAAAATAAGGAAAAAAGGGATAGGTTTATCAACCTACCCCAATTTTTTTTAAGATACCAATGTTGCCAATTCGCTGAACAATTCTCTTTCACGATTGCCATACACTCCGAATAGTTTATTCTCCGTGCTATCACCTTTAAGGCTATGCGTGGTGTACTTTGTAATACCACTAAACAAACCCCAAATGTTTCCGCCCTTGTCTGCTATCTCTCCATTGATATTGATTTCAAGGTCGGATAAGATATTGCGCTTACGGGTGCTTAAAGTTGTTAAGTCTGCAAGGCGCTCCTCCTTATCTAAATTTAAGATGCGTGTTAATGCAAGTTCGCGCGCTGAACCAAAACCCTTTTGCTTTAATCGTTTAGCAATAACCTGGCTATTACCCGTAATACCGACATTAGCCATACCCGTAATAGTATCATAGATTAATTGCTCCTTGCGTAATACTTCTTCTATCTGCGCGCAAATTAGATCAACGCGCCCGTGCATTGCTGCGGTATGTCTTACTTTATTAGCGACCTCCTTATAAGATGCAAAGAAAGTGTTTTGACAAGATATAGTTGTATTACTATGTCCGAAAGCCAAACTAGTTGAGCCGTCGTATGAATTGATACAAGTCAAATATCCTTTGACCATATCCATACCGCCTACCTTTGGGATATTAATGTCGCTAGTCTTTAATTGAATAAAGGTTTTTTCGCCCTCTCCAAAATAACCGCCCTTATGTAAAGGCAAATCCATTTTACCGCTAATGCGATTAAGTATGTCCGCCATTTCAGTATTTTGGTACGGCATATACTTATGTCCGTGCACTCCCAAAATTTGATTTGTGTCCGTGCGAACAATAGCAATGTTTTCGGTTTCAATAGGATTGTCACCGGCAGTAATAAGTTTACGAACTTCAATGTCCCAATTCAAATTCGCTTTAATTAACATTTCTTGATTTTCCATTTTTAATTTTTTTTAGTTAGGAAATAATTTTGATTTGCAAATATAAATAAAACTATTTCAAACCAACAAATTTATTTTAATCTATTTTATTTCAGTAGTTAAATTAATGCAGTTAAAACTATTCTATTTTGGGCAAATTTTAGGTTTATTTTTGGGCAATTTTCAGTTTTTTTAAAATTATTTTTTGCACTATTTCATTGATTTATAGCACTTTATAAAGTATTTTTAAAAAAATGTAAAAAAACTTTACAAAAAAATAGTTTTGTATTGTATAAAAGATTAATTTTGTGTCAGCAAAAAGGGATAAGGCGAAACCCTATATAATAGTAGCCACAAAAAAAACAAAATTTTAGTATTATGAAAAATTTAGCAAACCAAATTAAAGAAGTTATTAGAGTAACTTTATTACAAGCAATCCAAATTATGCAATTAATCGCAGGGCATAAATTTACAGGTATTGTTTTATTTACCGAGCAAACATTGGTAGGTGGCAAAAGTGCTTATGCTTTATTCGGTGGCAAAGTTTACAAGTTAGCTAATTATGTTTTCGCTATTAATCGCAGTTACAACGATAATGTAACGGATAAGGCAGAAGGTTTAGGTATAGATGCCGATTTATGGAAGCCACAGCCTCATAATTACGCTACAAATGTAGGTGGCAATATGTTTGTCCATAATGAAGATTTAAGCCTTGCAGAAACGGATTTAAGCCGTCGTGTTTATGCTCAATTCTTATTGCACAAAGGTTGCCAAATGAATGCTCAATACTTTGATGCAGAGATGCGACCTTTGACCTTTGAGCAAGTTGCACCCTACCTACCTAAAAAGTCAAGTAAGAAACAAGCCGATATAGGTATAGCAGATGCAGACCAAATCAAAGTTATCAATCCGAGTATTAAAAGTATTCAATCCTTTTCAGCTAACGGAAAAGTATATGAAATAATAGCCGAGTAATTCAGTAGGGTATAGGGTAGGGCATAGTGCCCTACCTACCTTTACCCTCCTCCCTCCCTCCTCCCCGTATCCCCGCTCAAATAGGCGGTTTTTTCGTGCCTCAGGAGGAGGGACAATACTCCGAGAGAAATTTTTTTGGGATTTTTTCTGAAAAGGGACCCTCTACTGCCATTTTGAAAAAAAAAATTTTTGGGAATTTTTTGGAAAATTGGGAATAAGTAATTTAAACCCTTTCGACATGTATGGTTTTTTTATTTATAATTTTATCATTTCTTAACATAGTATATATGAATAAGGTTTTGATTTTTCTATTTATAAATAATAAACATAATCTAAAACAAAAACCAAATGAGATTAGACGAATTAGCATCAAGATTAATCATTCTTGAATCAAAAGTAAACTACCTATCAACAGGTGTTTATGATGTATCACCTGTCGCTAGCGACATAAACGAACTTAATGTAAGATTAACAATGTTGGAAACTACTGTCGACATGTTAGTTGCACAAAAAACAAACGAGGTAATGGCAGCTGTTGCATCTACTGATGGTACTACACCTGATGTTGAAACAATTGTATCATTATCCCCAAGCGCCACCTTTCCAGAAGCGTCTGAAATTGTTACAACTATTGTTCAGGCACAAGTTGAGTTACCTGCTATTGAATCTGAAGCAGTTGCAGGAGCGGTTGCAGCAGCAATTACAGCGGTTGTTACAGCACAACCAGAAGTAGTTACAGAACCATCTGATATGACAGATGCTATCTTAGTTGCTCTTACTGATTATCAAGCTGAATTCGATGAAACTGAAATCGTATCTGCTGTTGAAATGGTATCTGAAATCATTTCTAATGCGGGTGTTGAAATCACTGAAGAAATTAAAGAACAAATTGCTATTGCAATTGGTGCTCAACCTGACCCAGCGTTGGACGCTATTGAAGCGCGTTTAGATGCGGTTGAAGCAAAATATAGTTCATTAGTTAGCAAATAATTTTTAATTATTATCACTTATTCTTGAAACCCTTCCAACACGGAAGGGTTTTTTATTTCAGATAAATTGGGGTTTATAATATGAAATATATTGGTTATGTTAATCATATAAAAAAATAGTATGAAAACGTTATTATCACTAGTGTTGATATGTCTGTCTTTTGTTTCTTCTTCTCAAGAATATAAATTGAAAAAAATTAAAACCATTTCATATGTTAAAGAGTATGTTGATGATGCACCAGAATATGGACGTTGGAATGGTATTAGTTTAGGAGTTTCTCCATACGGTAATGTTTACTATGAAAGAAGAATAGAACCAAAAGGAGATGGATTTGGACTTGATGTATATAGAGATAAAGTAATTTATCCAGATGATTTTCAGAATAACTATTATAGTGAAACGGATAAATTTATATTAAGTTCAAATAAAAGATTTGGTATGGGTATGTATTATATAACACCTTTAAAATATGGGTTTGATTTTTCTTTTGGTGTTGGTTGTTTACGTTACTATTTAGAAAAATCGTTACTAGATTTAACCCATAATATCAATGTAAAGTCAAGTGCAAATTGGTATTTTATTTTTGGGGTCACAAAAGAAGTTCGCGTTACAGAACGATTCCATTTAGAAATAAATGGTAAGTTTAGAAATGTAGTAAAATATTCAGTAAAGTACGGCAATGGTCGAGTTATCAAGTTTGAACCATCAATGGGGATAAGATACGATTTAAAAAAAATGGTATATTAATAATATGAATCTATTACTAGGAATGTTATATGGGTTAATCGCGCAGATCTTAACCTTTCTTCAATTACAGGGAAACATAAGATATCATTGGTTTGAGAAGTACCCCATCATATTATTATCAACTGCTATTCCAATATCCTATCTGTTTATTAAGTCGGTGGAATTAATGGTGGTTTATTATGATGGGCAGATATGGCCAAGTCGTTTGATTGGTTTTGCCATAGGGATCGTTGTATTTGCTTTGATGAGTTATTTCATCTTCAAAGAACCCATCAATGTAAAAACACTTATATGTCTTGTATTGGGTGGGGCAATATTGGGAATCCAAATACTATGGAAGTAGTATTTATATACTATGAAGTTTAAAGATACTATACAAGATATATTAGTAGAACAATCATGGTGGAATAATGTTAAAGACAGTTTAATTTCTGCAGTATCGCCTATTGCGGCTTCAGCTGTATTATTAAAGAACGCAATTAAGTTATATAGAGGTAATAGTATTAAAAGGGTTAGATTAATTTTTCCTCAGGAAAATTGGGAAATGAACGCCGTTAATTTTCTTAAAAAGTTTGGTGTTGTTACTGGTGTTTATGAATCTTTGGATGACGCTAGAACGTATGTTCAATCATTAGCTAAAAATGGGATTAAAGCAGATGAGTTTGTGATTGGGTCTCACGGAAAAGCGGGTACATTGCTTTCGAACAGGTCATTCAGTTCAAGCATTGGAAGTTATTCGTTTGATAATAGTTTTTTAACCGATTTTAAACCAATACTTAAGCCAAGTACCACCGTATTTTTTACTGCATGTAATGGTGCTGATTTTTTGGAAACGCTTAAGGACGCCGCAGACACTTTAGGTGTTGGGGTATATGGTTCTTCAGGAATATATAATTATGTTACAAATTCTAGTGAGAATGGGTTTTATTATTGTTCTGCGGGTGAATACAAAAAACCAACAACTGGGAAAATAATACAGCCATTTATTATAAAGAATAAATTAAAAGAAATTGATTTTAATATTGAAAGCCGTAATAAAAGTCAAGACGGAAGGGATGATGAAAGCGAATTATCATATAATATACATGTAAAGGGTGGCGCAATAGATATACCTAAGTTTAAAAACCTTATACCTAAAGATAAGGTAATTGAAGCTAGGTCAAGTAGATATGGTGATAAAACTAAATCATCTACTAAGACTTTATATAATAAGGATTTTAATAACGCATATGAGACTTATCAATTAGAACCAGTTCACGAGATTATGCTTAGTTTACCAACATTTAGTGATATGGATGATTACACCAAGGTATTTTATTCATTAGTCAAAGCGTTTGACAATGGACAGATCACCGTGAGTGTTTATAGTGTTAATGGGTTTGTTCCTCTACAATCATTCAAACCATTTGCTGAGCCTGGTGATGAGATAGACAATAAATTCTTATTATCTAGCGGAATGTGCAAGAAGGTGGGTGGATCGCCAGTTAGTTGGTTGTAATATTGCTGGGGTTTAAATTTTCCCGATGCTTGATTGGCTATTCCATTTATTTTTAAAATATTCAACCCGCTTAAAGAACTCAATTAATTTTTTCATATAGTTTTATTTAAATGTTAAACCAGTTTTGTACCTTTGGTTTTGCTGGCGCACCTCCTGGTGTTGGGACATCTTCCCCATCCCAAGTTATTTCCCCATTGGTTGCAACAAACGAAGATAGCAATTTAGCGCCTTGTTTTAATTCTTCTACCTTTTGTGGATCGGTGTTTTCATAGCTAACGCTTGAGCCGAAGCTTCTTTGTATTCTATGTCTTTGTAGTTCTGGGTTATCACCTAGATAGAATTCTCCACGAATCTCTTTGTACTTACCAGTTTTTGTTAAATTATTGTATATTCTACCTATTGTTTCACCATCTGCTTTGTATAAACCATAACCAAAAACGGAAACTCTTTTCTTTTCTTCGTTGTCCACTTGATTAACAAAGAATACTAATTCCTTTTTCTTTTGCTTTGTATCTTGTGATAACTCAAACTGTGATGAATCTGCTGTTACTGTAACATTGAACCCCAGGTTCATATTATTGATCCTATGCATTTGTTCTTTGAATCTATGGTCGTGCCCGGCGTTTACGTGTTTTTGTAACCAGTATACGTGTATCATTTCATGAGCTAATACGTCTTTGAAGTGTTTATAGGTAATTGCCAGAAATTTGGATACCTCTAAGGATTTAATGGTAATAATATTTGTTCTCTTATTTTTTTGTGCTCTAACTAAACCATGCGCTGATCTTCTTTTATTCCATCCCATTTCTATTGGGTATAGTTCTCCGCCGAATAATAGATCGTTTAACTTATTGAATTCATACTGAAGGTTTATCTCATTGAAATCCACGATTTCATCATTGGTATGTTCCCTTGCTTCCTTTATAATGTGTCTAACTTGTGACTCTGTGAATATGTAACGCATGATAATAAATATATGTTTATGTAGTAAGTATACCCCGCTCGGCTGCGCCTCGCTATTTGAAAGATTGATATATTTATTTGTAAACGATTATATGGGAACAGCGCCAAAAAAACCACGTGCAAAAAGAAGTGTGCGTTCAGGTAGAAAGAAGATGGAATTATTTAAAAAGAATCAGGAAATCCTTAAGAAGGTAACTAAAGGATTGTAAGATACCTCCGGTTTGAAGACCGGACTTAGGACCGGGACTAGTTACTAATCCCGTTGGGGTGTGAATTCGCTACTCACATCCCTTTTTTTATTGTATTTGCAATATTTATATAAAAATAAATTATGAAACTTCTAGATATATTAAAAGATTTGGCATTGGAGCAGGTTGATCCCGCAAATGAATTTGACGCCCCAGAACAACAAGGACCACCAGAAGATATTAAGAATCAAATTATTGCATTTGAGCAAACCATATTACAGAACAATGAAAGCTGGGAAGAATCTGATATAGATTTGGAAGAAGGGTTCATTGAGTTTGTAAATGATGAAGAACAATACCTTAAGTTTTCTTTTGATATTGATATTGAGTCTTGGCCTTGGTTTGAAGCTGGAAGTAACTGGAGCTCAAATGGTGATCCAGGGTATCCTGATGAGGGAGAAGGTTTGATGTGGGGTTTTGGTGGTGTTATCATTAAATTCTATACCGGCCAAATGGCTGATGAACAATTCAATGAGAACGTAATTTATGAGGGCCCTGACTTTACAAATTTCTTTAAACAACAATATGCTGGTGGTAAAAGTATTGAAACAACACTTTACAACTACTATGACGAACAAATGAATGAATTGGCTGAAAAAAGATAAATTATTAAAAAATATTTTGTGATATCACAAAAGGATATTACCTTTGCTTCGCATAATAGAGGTAACGGACAATACCTTGAAAACTACCCTGGCGTTTCTACGCTGGGGACTTTTTTTAACTAAAACAAGTATATCATGGCAAAAGCACCAAGAACATCCAGAAGGGTCGCAAAAAAGGCTAGCAGAGCATTAAAAAGCAAATCAACTAGCAAAACAACAAAGACATTGGCGGGATCGGCTTTAAGGCAGCGCAGACGTAAATAGAGGTTTTCGTTTATTGTTGATATTTATAGGAAACAAATTTATAATGGCTAAGAAGATAACAATTACAGAAGACCAATTAAAAAGATTAATTTCCAATAAAGCAATTAATGAGCGCCACACATATGCCGCAACAGAAGGTGATGAGACATATGCTGAAGAAGAAGAAAAAAATGAGGTAGAAGAAGAAGTTGATGAGACTGAAGAAACTACGGAAGAAGAGGTGGTAAAGGAAGCAATCCAAAAAATTAAAGATACTTACAAAAGATACCTATAGTAGATTAAATTAGTTATATTAAGAGGACCCATATATTGGGTCCTTTTTTATTTTATTCAGGTATTTATAGTATTATGGCTAAAAAATTAGTAATAACGGAATCTCAGCTTAGAAGAATGGTTCAAAACGAGCAATTGCTTAAGGGTTTGGGGCAAAAGATTAAATCTGGCGTTAATGCTGGTCTAGATCAAGTTAAGACTGGTATTAATAAGGTGGCAACAAAGGTTGCCGATTTAACTCAAAAGCCACAACCAAATCAACCTGACGCACAGCCAACAAAACAATCTGGTAGAAAATACGAAGAGGTTAAAGCTGAGTGGACAAAAATAAATCAAAACATGGAGGACATGAGAGCATTTGGTGAAGCGGTAGGTCAAACCCATTCTTCAGCAGTAATGGCCGCCCAATTTAATGCTAGAGTTATTTTATTGAAAAAGATGGGGAAAGAAAAAGCCACAATTGGTTCATCTCCGATTGATGAAGTAACATTTGAACTACCTAACGGAAATTACCAACATTTGGTATTAATGCAATTAACAAAACAATATTAATATATTATGAAAAAAACAATCAAATTAACAGAAGCAGATATTCTTAAAATGGTTAAAAGAATATTGGAAGAACAAATATCATTTAGTAGCCCTAATGGGTTTTTACCGGGAAATAATATAAATAAACAAGGATCAGTTGGGCAACGTCGTTTTGATAAAGTTGTGGCAGAGGAAGAATTAAAAAAAGCGGGATATAAAGTTTATCCTGATTATAAAGGATCACATGCGCTTAAATTTACTGCAGATAAACACGCTTTTTTAATAATGATTATGTCAGAAGAAAATTCTATTGAATTTGTTTATCTACCAAAAGATAGTGCTAGTGAGTATTTAGAAAGAGGAAATATGGAAAATATTGATGATTATCCTCGCAAAGGTTTAAGCATGTTTGATTTTACAAGAGGTGATCAATTTGCACAAGTCTTAAAGAAATTTGAACAATATGCTGTTGCGCAAAAACTTAAAAAATATGGTCCAACAAATGCCGCTGATGTTACACCACGTAGACAATCTGGTTTAAATGAAACAATTAAACGTCATTTGAGAGAAGTGGCAGAAGAACCGGTTATTACTGGTAATGGTGAGCATACATCAGGGTATTTCACATTTGCCGAAGGTAAAGCGGTACCAACAAAAGTAAATGGTCAACCTTTTGATAATGCACTTAGATCTCGTATTGTTAATGCTTTAGCAAAATTTATACAATCATCGGTTCCAACATTGCAAAAGTTTATAAATGACCCGAAGTTTAAATTACCTAAGTTTATTCAAGTGAATGTTGGTACATCACATACCGCATCACCAGAAGCAAATGTGGCAGTTGCAACACAAAGAGGTGAGTATTTAAGAAAATTAATATCTGATGCTTTGATTCAATTAAAGATTAGACCTGATGTGGTATATCAAATTGTTACAACAAACACTGACGCACAATATCAACCATCTAAATTAGATACTAGTTTTTATGATGCAAGAGTTCTTGCACCAAATGCAGATGAAAGATTTGGAGAAATCAGAATTAAAGATTTATCAACACAAGGAATGAATACAGCTGGAATTCAAAATGTTCAACATGGTTTAAATGATGCTGCTAGCATTGTTAACACCATACTGGTTGATAATGTTGATGAGGACGCAATTGTTTATAACCTAAGGAAATTACAAACATATTCTGATATTCAAGATTTAGATAACGCAATTAAAGCGCAAGGACATGAATACAACAGTTTAGAAGATTTCTTAAACGATCAATTATTTGATGATAATATTCATATGACGCAAGTTGCAAAACATTTAAATAAATGTGCAATGAAAAGCAGTTTACCTGATCAAACAATTAGATTAGTTCGTGATAGTAGTGGACATTATAGAATTAGCATTAACCTAACTGCCAAATAATTAAATAAAACTATTTAAAATAAATTCCCCGGATATCCTCTGGGGTTTTTATTTTTGTATACTTTAAAGCAAAGTATTTATATATAATGAAAATCGTAATAACAGAGTCGCAGTACAACAAGTTGATCGAAAACGAAAGTGATGAGATCATCAGATGTAAACAATGTGACTGGAAATGGAAAAAAAGCGAGGGTGGTGAAGACCCATTAGTGTGTCACCAGTGCGGTCATAATAATGACCCTAATTCTAAATTTGGGCAACCAAGGTGGGTTAGATGCAGAAACTGTAAGAAACGTTTTACGCAGACGGTTATGAGAAACGGTAAGAAATCTCTTCCAATATGTCATCATTGTGGAACACACAATCAGGATATTGATGAGATGAAAACTTATGACTTTAATGATCCAACATCAAAAATCGCAAAATATAAAAAAAGACGTGATTATAATGGGTTAAAGAAAGACACACAAAATAACATTTTTCTTAAAAAAATAGGTAGATTTGATTTTTATTTTTCTACATTAAGTGATGAAAGTGAAGTAACAATATCTGTCATTGATTCAATTGAAAAAACAATGGTTGCTAAAGCGCCTTTCTTTATGATGAATTCAGATGATTTAGAAGCTGCAGCACCTTATGTTGATCCAGAATATAGAAATATTGGTTTGGGAACAGCTATATATAAAGCGGCGTTGGATTTTGGTAATGTGGTTTCTGGCGCATTACAATCACAATACGCTGTAGGTTTATGGAAAAGACTATATAAAGAATTACCGAATAAAATGGTTGCAGTAGATAACGAAACCAATCAAGAATATCCTGTAACTTTAGAGAATAACCATTTGGTTATTGATTCTGATGATGAAATAGAAATTTATGGTGAAACCTCTAATATATTTTTAAAATTAGAAAGAAACTAATGAAGATGATTATCACAGAAACGCAACACAGAATGCTTAAACACATTTATCAACCCAACGGTATTAGTTGTGGCCCAACTTGTATAAAGATGGCCGCAGAGTTCTTCAGAGGTGAAGTTGATACTATTGATTCTATTTGCAAAAAATGTGGGACGGACAATATTACTGGAACACCTCCCGATCGAATGAGAAAAGGGTTAGATTCTATGGGGATTGTTTATGTGGAACATATTAATGAAAAAGATCCATACCAATCTATCAGAGACGTTATTGATAATGGTAGTCTGGCAATTGTTAGGACTATTACACACGGAGTACCTCACTGGATTGTTATTTACAATTATGATGAGAACTTATTCATAGTTAATGACCCATGGTTAGGTCAGTTACAATACACCACAAACGATTTAAATGAAATTTGGAAGGAAAGAGAATACTTTTTCTTTGAAATAGTGAGAGAAGGTAACCAAATCTAATATTTATATACTATGACCCTGTTAACCGAAATAAAAAGAATTAAAACATTAATGCAGATCAAAGAAGATTCTGTTGATAATGTGGTGATTCGTCCATATAATCATGATACCGATTTTCAGACAATATTATCTCATTTAGAAGAGGTGTATCATAAGATAGGGTGGGGTGCTGCGGGTATATGGGGAATACTAAAGTCAGGAGCACAACTAGGTGTTGTTTTGGAAGTGAATGGAGAGGTTGCTGGATTTTATTTTTTAAAAGAAAACCAAATTCCACAAGTTAGAGATTCCGAAGTATATGAAACACTGAAAGACATGAGAGGTATTGAGGGTGTTGGGTTAGGTATATTTGAAAAATATAAAGGTTTAGGTTTAGGTAAAAAATTAATAGAATATCCACAATCAATGGGTTATGATTATATCTGGGGCCTTCAATTAAAATCCCTGGAAAATATTGACGATTGGTTAAAGAGAAGAAAAATATATGCTGAGGGTGGTAGTCAGTACATAACATATCAAATATTTAATAGTAATGAAGAAAGTAATTAAAATCAAAGAAAGCGCAGTTTTAGATATAATTGGTAAAATTATATTAGAACAAGCTACAGCTGTAGCGACTAAGGAAGTTCCTGCTAGTGGTGAGATAGGTACCACGCCAACATATGATGGTTTAAAAACGTTATTAAAGACGTTGAAAATAAATGTTGAAAAAGAACTTAGAGGTGGGACGCCATTTAAGGTTAAGAACGGCGGCGTAAAATTCGGTAGAAGCGGCAATTCTTTGACTGTAAGCGTTTCTTTGGAGCAATGTGTAGAAGAACAAAGGTATTGGTATTTTGATGTAGCAGGTGCCGTTTTTAGCTATGCTACTGATGACACTTCATTAAGATCAGCATTAGATAATAAATTGATTGACAAGGCAAGATATTTTGGTGGTATTGCAAATAATAAAAAACATTTATTAAAAACAAATTTTATTGATCTTTCAGCATTAAAAGGTATCGACCCTAAAGAACCAGAAAAAGCATTTAAATTATTGGTTGGTTATGTTGTTGGTGAGATGCCGGAAGGTGTTCAAGCATTGGCTGGAGAAGATCCTATTGCTAAAGTACAAGATACCGCAGCAGTTACACCAGAAAAAAAGGTTGAGGTGCCAAAGCCTGAAGCTGAAGTAAAACAAGCCGAAACTGCACCAAAAACAAATACAAATCAACAGAATGCGGGTATAACTAAAAATATAAGTGGTAGTTTTGAAACAGCAGATGGAGATTCAGCACATAACTTTAAAGAATTAGAAACTAAAATAGGCAATTCTTTAAATGAACTATATAAAGCCGGAACAAATCCAAAAATAAAATCAGTTACCGCAAAAATAACAAAGAATGGTGCTAAATTTTCTACATCATACTCTGCTGAAATTGGGCCAAGTGACGATGGTAAGGCATGGATGGGATTTACTGCTAGAGGTTCTTTTGGTAATAGATATGTTGAAAGAGCCGATGGCCAAATAAGCGGGAAAGAAAACGCTGACGGTAGAAGTTT
>Ga0209088_10001948_pt1 | contig 13031 bp, 10 predicted proteins | sample S_140625_EF_Meta_FD_187324 | JGI IMG/M metagenome (GOLD analysis project Ga0209088, IMG submission 187324) | Freshwater microbial communities from Lake Simoncouche, Canada to study carbon cycling - S_140625_EF_MetaG (SPAdes) (version 2) | ecosystem: Environmental > Aquatic > Freshwater > Lake ...
TAATTCTAGACTATGAAAACAACTAAAATAATTTATTGGGTCACTACAAGTATCATTTGTTTATTTGCTTCTACTGCTATTTTTATGAACTCTAAAATGGCTATCGAAGGCACAACACATCTTGGAATACCACGTTGGCTTGGATTAGAGGTAAGTATTGGTCAGTTGATAGGCTTGGTATTACTAATCATTCCGGCAGTCCCTGCTAGACTTAAAGAATGGGCTTATGTTGGGTTTGGTATCATGTATATCACAGCAACAGTTGCTCATATTGCAGTAGGTGATCCGTTGAACAATACTATTATGGCAATTGTATTCTTTGGTTTATTATTGGTTTCTTATACTAGCTTTCACAAAATACAAGCAGCTAAAGCTTAGTGCAGTTATTTTGGCAAAGCCGTCAATACTAATTTTAAGAATCCGTCAATTGATTTATCGTCCATCCATTTGATGACTGCAACAATATCATTTTCCTTATCAACATAAATTGCATTAGTGCCATTACCAATATGCGCATAGGCAGTTGCTGGTGCAGAGGGATACATTTTTTTATCCGTGTTTAAAAAATAATTCATAAAGCCATAGCCCGTATTTGCTGTAGTTGGCGTCAATGATTGATTGATCCAATCCTCTGGGATTATTTGTTTGCCATTCCAATTGCCTTTTCTCAAAGTAAGCAATCCGAATCTAGCCATATCATACGCATTGATAAACAAACCACCGCCAAAATGCCCACCACCACTCACTGACTGAATCATTTTGCCATCTGATACAATCCATGCATTTTTATAACCTGTCCATGCCCATGTATTGGATGCACCAATAGGTTGCATCACTTGCTCTCTTAGCACTTCTGGCAAAGGCTTTCTCCAAACTATGGTAGCAGCTAATGCCAAGGCATTCACTCTGGTGTCATTGTATTTATATACCGTACCTGGTTCAAAACGTTTTCTTGTAGTCCACTCGTCTGGTTTATCAGAAGGTCTATCAGCCCAATCTGGCTTGCCCCATAAGACACCTTCCCAATCGCTTGTTTGTCTTAATAAATGATTCCAATTTATTTTTTGATTGTGCTCACTATCAAAAGGATAAATGAATGCAGTTTGATGGATCGGATTTTGCTCTGTTGTTGGCGCATTTACAAGTTCAATTGGAGGAAGATAGGTATAGACTTTATCTTCTAATGAATGAATAAGTCCTTTTTGCACTGCTAAACCAACCACAGTAGACAACATACTTTTTGTGACACTGTTCACCATCTCCACCGCATGTAGATCACCCCATTCTGCAATGATATATCCTTTATAAACAATGATACCGGCAGCAGGACCTCTACTTGCCATTGGTCCAATAGGATCTGAAAAAGGTTCTTTTCCAAATTGCATGGCTTGTGAAAGCATTAAATTTTTTGGAAATTTTGTCTCATGTGATAATGCATATTGAATCGCTTGATGGATCAAATTACTATCTACGCGTAAACTAGTGAGCGTTTTTCTTTCCCAATTGTCTGCAGGAGGAAAATAAGTTTTTATTTGTGCAGTTGCAGTGACACCAATACAAAGTAAAAAAAGTACAAATTGCTTTTTCATATAATCAGAAGTCTTTTAATTATTTTAGTTGCGAAGTATCCACTCTTGTTGGGGTATCTTTTCCTGCAACAATGGAACCAGCACTTAAAGCAATTGCTTTAATGATTTCATTCATATTGTCTAAGTCTAAAGTTTCTATTTGATCCGATGCTTTGTGGTAATTTGGTTCTGAATCCATTTTAGAAGTAGAGATGGTATGCGCCGCTACACCCAATCTAGCAAGTGTTGCATTGTCTGATCGGTAAAACAAATTTTGTTCTGTATAAGGATCTGGATAAAATTTAAAGCTGGACCCTTCTAAGTTTTTTTGTAAAATAGCCCCCATATTAGTCTTATCAAATCCAGTGATATACGCACTATTCTTTCCCCACTTACTTTCCGTGCCAATCATTTCAATGTTGAACATCGCAACCACATTAGCTGGATCCAATTGTTTTGAAAAATATTGTGCGCCATATCCACCTACTTCCTCTGCAGTAAAAGCTGCGAATAAAATAGTGCGTGCATTGTTATTAAGTGCTTTATAATATTTTGATAACATAATCATGGCTGTGGTTCCTGCAGCATCATCGTTGGCTCCATTAAAAATAGAATCTCCATTAATCATATTTTTTGAATTAATGCCTATATGATCATAATGACCAGAGAAAATCACATATTCATTTGGCAAAGTTTTTCCTGGAATCATGGCCACTACATTGGCTAAAGCCATGGTTTCTATTTGGTGACTCGCTTGTATCGTATACTTAGCTGGTGTGGTATTGGTTAATACAAATATTACAGTTGCTTGATTGGAAGCTAAATTATTTTTAAAACGAACTAGTCTTCCAAAGTTTTGTGTATGCGATTCGTCTACTAGTACAATCGTTTTTTGATTTGCGCCAATCATTTTTGCTGCTGCCTGATTTAAATTTTCACCTGCTGCTATTTTTGATACAGTATATCCAGAAATTTCTGTGATCTTGATTTCTGGTTCTATGGTCACTACAATCACTTGCTTGGTATCAATAGTGGCGCCATCTATACTCGCAGACAAGCTGATAAATTTTGGTCTATTAATAGAAAATGATTGTAAGAAATTATTATCTCCTTTTACTGACTTTAATCCTGCAGACTCAAATTCCTTAGCGATAAACGCAGCAGCTTTATCGATACTAGGACTAAAAGTTCTACGTCCCTCCATCTCGTCTGAAGCTAACACACGCTCTATCCTTTCTGTTTCTGACTTAGTGATTACTTTATTAATGTTTTGGCTAATGCCTAAACAAGGGATTAACAAATTGATACATATTAATTTAATCATTTTCATATTGTATATTTTAGAATTGCTTTAAAGATAATTTCATTTTGAATGCAAATGAAAAAAATGATGATAGCCGGAATGAAAAATAAGCGTTTTAAACTTTTGAATTTGAAATTTGTCTAAATTGCTAACAAATCACTTGCATGCCGCTAAGCCCCCTTTCTAGCAGTAAAGGACTTGAAACCTATCAAGGCCCTTGGACTAAGCAAACGACGACTCATTTATTAAATAGAGTGCTTTTTGGTGCTAAGCATACCGAAATTCAACAATTTTTAGCAAAGGGTTTAAATGCCTCCGTGACCGAATTGCTCAATCCTACAGATCCTATCCCTGCTCCTCCCCTCAATGAATACAATACAGCCACCGTTATAGACCCAACTGTTGCCCCAGGCGCTACATGGGTCAATCAACCAACCAATGACGGAACGATCAACGCACTAAGAAGGAATAGCTTTAAAAAATGGCTTACTGGTGTAATGATTCATCAAGATATAAGTGTTAGAGAAAAGATGACCTTGTTTTGGGCCAATCATTTTGGCACAGAAGCAGATACTATTTCATTTGGCAATTATGTGTATCAACACCATGATACTTTAAGAAAAAATGCCCTTGGGAATTTTAAAACAATGATCAAAGCGGTCACGATTGATCCTGGTATGTTGAGGTACTTAAATGGGTACCTTAATGCAGCAACTGCACCAGACGAAAACTATGGAAGAGAATTACAAGAATTGTTTACAGTCGGCAAGGACAATGCAGTTCAATATTCAGAAGCAGATGTGAAAGCAGCTGCAAGAGTGTTAACAGGATGGCGTATCAATACTAGCTATACTACTTATTTTGATTCGACAAGACATGATACAGGTAGTAAGCAATTTTCTAGCTACTATAATAATAAAGTGATAACTGGGAAGTCAGGTGCTGCAGGGGCTGGCGAAACAGACGAATTGATAGACATGTTGTTTGCTAAGGAAGACATGTCTAAATATATTTGCAGAAGAATTTACAGATGGTTTGTCTTTTATTATATTGATGCGACCGTAGAAAAAAATATTATTACACCACTTGCTACGATTTTTAAAAATAATAATTTTGAAATTAAGCCGGTATTGGCTGCGCTTTTTAACAGTGCACATTTTTACGATCCCTTATACATTGGATGTCAAATCAAAAGTCCGATTGACCATGTGATTGGCACTTTGCGTAAAACCAATGTGGTTTTTCCAAATGCAATTACGGATTATGCAGACGCCTACATGCATTTCAATAATATGGTGGGGCAATTAACAAATTTTGGACAAAACCTTGTAGATCCGCCTAATGTGGCTGGATGGCCTGCCTATTATCAGTCACCTGAATATGGTGAATTATGGATCAATGCCGATACACTTCCAAAGCGAAATAAATTTACTGACTTGATGATTGAGACAGGCTATACCAGAAATGGTAAAAGGGTTATTATAGATTTGATCTCTTTTGCAAATGCTGTTTCCAGCAGTCCCGCCAATCCCAATCAATTGATTCAAGATCTATTTGATCTTTTAATTTCAACCGAAATAGATCAAACAATCAAAGACAATTTAAAAAAACAAATTTTGTTGAGTGGGCAAACATCTGATTACTATTGGACAGAAGCTTGGAATAACTATCAGTCCAATCAAAGTACAGTCAACTTTAATTTGGTGAATACCCGATTGAAAGCACTTGTAAAATATATTATGAACCTGCCAGAGTATCAATTAAGTTAAATGAAAAGAAGCACTTTTTTACGCAATAGTCTTGCAGTATTAACGCCTACAGTCATTAGCGGTAATCCAATACATGTGTTAAACAACCACAGTATGGTTGAGCCAGATGTATTAGCGAATGTAAACAATGACAGGGTGTTAGTCATTATTCAATTGAATGGAGGGAATGATGGACTAAATACGGTACTCCCAATTAGTCAATACGGCGCATACTATAATGCAAGAACGAATATTGCCATCCCCGAAAAAAAGATACTAGGGTTAAACGGATTTGATGCAACAGGATTGCATCCATCCATGACTGCCATGCAAAAATTATTCAACGAGGGACAGCTTGATGTTGTGCAAGCAGTAGGCTATCCTCAACCTAATTTTTCGCATTTTAGAGCAACCGATATTTGGATGAGTGGTTCGGACAGTACCCAATATTTAAATACAGGTTGGGTTGGTCGTTTTTTAGATAACAATTACCCAGGCTTCCCAGACAATTATCCAAATGAGGTAGATACAGATCCTTTAGCCATTCAAATTGGTTCCATTACATCATTAACTTGTCAAGGCCCAATTGTAAACATGGGCATGAGTATTTCTGATCCAAGTGCATTTTATAATTTGTTTGATTCGACTGAACAAGCCGTTCCAAATACCAATGCAGGATATGAATTAAGTTTTATCAGAAGAATTTCAAAGCAGACCAATAAATATGCTACACGCATCAAAGCTGCATCTGACGCTGTGAAGCAACAAGTCACTTATCCCAACACAAGTCTTGCCAATCAATTAAAAATTGTATCAAGACTCATTAAAGGAGGATTGAAAACAAAAATATACTTGGTGAATTATGGTGGATTTGATACGCACGCTGGTCAAGCTGTAGCAACAGATACCTCCACTGGTACACATGCTAATTTATTAGGTGCCGTCTCTGAAGCGATTGGCGCTTTTCAAAGTGATATCAAAAATCAGGAAATAGAAGATAGGGTGATTGGTATGACTTATTCAGAATTTGGAAGAAGGATAAAATCAAATGCAAGTGGTGGTACTGATCATGGTGCTGCTGCCCCATTGTTTTTATTTGGTAAAAATGTTAGAGGTGGGGTATTTGGCGAAAATCCAACGATACCTGCTAACGTAACAGTGGGTGATAATGTACCTTATCAATATGATTTTAGAACCATTTATAATTCGATCTTAAAAAATTGGTTCTGTGTGAAAGATTTAGACAATCAAGAAATCATGCTTAAGCAGTTTCCAACTTTAAACTTAATCAATGCAAGTGCTTGTGCAGTTGAAATGAAAAATCCTGTATTCGAAAAAAATGCAATGATTGTAGCTTATCCAAATCCGTTTTCAAATCAATCAAGGATAGAATTTAAAACTGAGGGAGGACATACTTTAGTTCAATTACTTGATACTTCTGGCACGGTCATTAAATTACTAGTAGATGCAACATATAGTTTCGCTGGCATGAATAGCGTCACTTTGATTGGCAGTGATTTAAAAGCAGGTGTGTATTACATTAGAATTCAAAATGGAATACATCAATATGTTAAGACCGTGATAAAACTATAAGGTCAAATTTTTTTAAACTTTTTGAATTCTTTTTGGTCTAACTTGAACACGCATGACAGACCAAGCACTCATCATACAATTTCAAAACGGCGATTCAAAAGAAGCCGCCTTTACTCAATTACTAAAAAGTCATCAGGCACAGGTATTTTTTCAAATTAAGAAAATGGTGGTAGAGCATGCAGATGCAGATGATATTGCACAAGCTGTTTGGATCAAAGTTTGGAACAAGTTGGATGGATTTAAACAAGAGAGTGCTTTTAGCACTTGGCTTTTTAGGGTAGCTTATAACGAAACCCTCAACTTTTTAGCCCAGAAAAAACGTTTGAAACTGCACCATACACAAAATGAGCTGGACCATAGTTTAGAACATCCTTCTATTCAAAATGCATTAAAAGAGACTACCATCCAGATTAAACTAGAACGTGCTATTGCAGAATTGCCTGAAAAACAACGATTTGTATTTATGTTAAGGTATTACGAGGCTTATGACTACGAAAAAATAGCCTCTATCACCGGTACTACAGTGGGCGGGGCTAAGGCAAATTATCATCAAGCAGTCAAAAAAATGACTGAATTGCTCCAACAAGCTTAAACCTTTATGTAAACAAGGGGTCTAATATACGATATGAACGACATGAACGATATGGAAAATGAATCAATTTCAAAGGGACTAGAAGAAGCTCTAAAAAGCTTTGAGTCAAAAACCAAGCAGGTGCCTGTAGGGTATTTTAACCAATTTGAATTGGATATAATGCAAAAAATTAAAGCTGAAGGGCAAGCGCCACAAAAAGCGCGTATTGTAACTCTGTTTTCAGATCATAAACAATACTTGGTTGCCGCAAGTGTAGTTCTTGCCATTGCAACTGGATTTTTATTTTTCAATAATACAGAAAAAAATATTACTTCAGTAGCGAAAATTGAAATGATTGAAATTGAAACTTTGCCTAACGAATTAATTGAAGCATATGTTAATAACAATGAGCTTGTAGCAGAAGTAGAATGGAATACTGCCATAGAAACCGAAGCTGCCTTCTTGTCTAAATAATAATTAAAAGTTGCATTAAACTTTTGAATCGAAATAACATCTAAATTTTAAATTATCTTTTTATGAAAAAAATTGTATGTCTCTTAAGTTTTATTGTCACCGTTTTTGTTGCACAAGCACAAGGCAGAACAATGAATGGTCAAAACAGACCACCTATGCGTGAAAGACCGGGCATGGAAATGCCACCGCCGCCGCCAAGACCTATGACTAAAGAACAAAGAGAAAGACTAGAATCTTTTAGAATTCAATTCATCTCTAAAAAATTGGACCTGACTCCTGCAGAAGCAGAAAAATTTTGGCCTGTGTACAATGAACAAAAAGAAGCAAGTCATAATTTGATGCAAGCAAAAAAAGAAGATGAGATTGAGTTTCAAGAAGCGATGCTAGTGATAAGAAAGAAGTTTAAGAAAGACTTGATGCCAATTTTAAAAACAGAAGAAAGAGTGAACCTGGCTTTAAAAGTAGACAGAGAACTTTTAAATAAAATGCGTAACGAAATGATGCGCAGAAAAAGACCGATGTAATTATTTTTTGTTGGTTTGGTTTAAGAGCATTAGCCGGGGGGCTAATGCTCTTTTTTATTTCACAAGTTCTAAATGGTATTCTTGAATCAAGGCTGGATTTTCTGGACTTAATGTGAAGCTTAATTTTAAATTTTGTTTAGCGCCTTTCAAGATACAATAGCCTCTTAACTGATTTTCTGCCATCATTTTTCCAACAGATTGAATGGTACCTGCTTGTTCAAACAATTGTTTGGCTTCGGACTTTAGTTCGTCCATTAAATAGTCGTCAAAAAAGTTTTCTGCAAAAATGGCTGGTATTGTTTCCCAACTAGGAATAATTTGTAGCAACTCTTTTTGACGTTGCTCAAGTATTGGAGACACAGCAACGATTCTTGGTTGAAGCTTTGCTATTTTAACCAAGGTATCCAAAACAATCAAGTTCATTGTGGAAGTTGGTGCATAAGTATGGTTGGCAAAAAAGATTACACCCAATCCATATTCTGGTAAAAAACGCCAATTGCTGCCAAAACCAGGAAGCCCACCGCTATGCCCAATACTCGTTTTGCCTTCGGCATCGTGCATCCAATTTAATCCATAGCTATAACTAGATGTAGTAGCTAATTTTTTCCCAGATGGAAATTGATAATTTGGATTTAGATTGATGAAAGTATAAGGCTGGTGCATTTCTCTTACCGTGCTTCTCTTAATCACTTTGTTTTCTGGATCATTGCGCTCTGGCCAAGCAGCTTGATGCAAAGCCACATATTTTGCAAAATCATCTATCGAAGTAATCATCCCACCCATAGCACCATAAATACCATCTTTTAATAAAGGTACATTCACCCAGTTGCCCTTGATGGTGCGATAACCCTTTGCTAAATTTTCTTTAGAGATCGTCCTATATTCGTACGTGGTATGTTGCATGCCTAAAGGATCCAAGATAGATTGCTTGATATAAGCGTCATAGGTTAATCCTGATACCTGATGTATGATATAACCCAACATCGCAAAACCAAGATTGCTGTATTCATAATAAGACCCTGTTGTATTTGAAAACGATAGGCCTTTTTCAATCAGTGCAATCAGATCTGCTTCTGAATCATCCAATTGTCTATCTCCCCATGGATTATCTTCGGGGAAACCAGCCTGATGGGACATTAAATGTCGGATAGTGATGGGTGCGCCATCCTTGGTCAATACCTGGCCTTTCATAGCAGGAATATACTGATCAATAGGGTCGTCTAGTCTTAATTTTCCAGCATCTCTTAATTGCAGGATTGCCATGGTGGTAAAGCTTTTGGACATAGAGGCTATACGGAACATGGTTTGGTCATTGGCAGGAATCTTATCCTCAATATTTGCCCATCCATCCGCTTTTTTAAATAACAATTCACCATCTAATACAATGGCAAAAGCATAGGCCGGAAAATGATATTTTGTTGCATAATCTTTATATAAATCTTCCACAAGAGGCATTACTGCCTGTAGTTTTGCCTTTCTATTTTCATCTGCAAATACAGCAGGCTTATACTGATTAGTAGTTTGAGCATATCCATTGATTAGGATCAATGGTGCTAAAAATAAACTTGTAAATAGGGCTTTTTTCATGGTAGTGTATTCATCACAAATTAGGTTATAATTCAAAAAAATGCGTTAATTTTCTATACTTAATATTACAACTATGCGTAAACAACTTTTTTTAGTGCTACTTGCTTTACCGCTGTTCATTTTTGGACAACAAAAAGCGAATTATGACCTAGCCGCAAGATTTTCTCCAAAGAAATTGGATAAGATGATTTTCTCCTTATCTGTTGATCCTCATTGGTTAAAACAATCCAACAAGTTTTGGTATACCTACGAAACAAGTGAAGGGAAACAATGGATGATTGTAGACCCAGTAAAAAATGAAAAAAAGGCGATGTTTGATAAAGATCAAATTGCAGCTGCCTTAACAAGAATCATCAAAGATCCATTTGATGCACAACATCTTCCGATTGACTCTTTAAAGTTTATTAAGGATGAGAACTGGATTCAGTTTGAAGTAAAAAGTAGCATTGAGATAGATAAACCTGGTGCTAAAAAAGATGCGAAGGCAGAAAAAATTAAAAAAGTATTTTACTTTGAATACAATTTGAACACAGCTCAACTGAATGAGCTAGTTGGATTTGTAAAACCTAAAAGAAAACCAAGCTGGGCGAATATGGCACCAGACCAGTCTAAGGTAGTTTTTGGGCGCAACTACAACCTCTACTACATGGACAAAGCCAATTATGAAAAAGCTTTGGTGAATGAAGACGATAGTACCATTGTTGAAACCGCTATTACAAAAGATGGTATGCAAAATTTTGGTTGGCATAGCGAAGGTGGCGAAACAAATGTAGATGCAGAGAAAAATAAAAATAAAAGAAAACCTGTTGGTGCTTATTGGAGTGAAAATAGCAAGCAGCTTGCTATTGTAAAAGTAGACAACAGAAAAGTAAAAGATTTATGGGTGATCAATAGCATTGCAGATCCAAGACCAACACTTGAAACCTATAAGTACTGGATGCCGGGCGAGAAAGAAGCACCAGTAGATCATTTAATGTTGGTGGACATGGTAAACTATACCAATAAGGAAATCAATGTTTCATTGTATAAAGATCAAGACATTGCATTATGGAATAAGTCTGCAGCTGTAAATGCAAGAGATGATGAATTTAGGCCAATGATTTGGTTAGGAACCAATGAGCAATTATACCTTGCAAGAACAAGTCGTGATTTAAAAAAGATCGACCAATGTATCGTGAATACAACCACTGGTGAAGTAAAAGTAGTGGTGGCTGAATCATTGAATACCTCTATTGAAATTAAGAAACCAGAATTAATAAAAAATGGCGCAGAATTAGTTGAATGGAGTGAGCGTGATGGATGGGCGCATTTGTATTTATATGATGGGCAAGGAAATTTAAAAAATCAAATTACACAAGGTGCATGGCATGTAGAGGAAATCATTGGTGTGGATGAAACTAAAAGAGTGGTTTATTTTTCTGCCAATGGAAAAGAGTCAATGACTGGTGGTAAAGAAGACCCTTACTATATGCACTTGTATAAGATCAATTTAGATGGCTCTGGCTTGCAATTATTAAATGCAGGAAACTATGATCATAGCTTTAGCGTGAATGATAATAATACCTATTTTGTCAATACGGCTTCTAGAGTGAATACGGTTCCGGTATCTAGCTTACATAGCGCTGACGGAAGAAAAATAATGGATTTGGAAACTGCAGACTTAAGAAATCTAATGGCTACAGGTTATAAATTTCCTGAAACATTTAAGATTAAAGCAGACGATGGTATCACCGATTTGTATGGTGTAATGTATAAGCCTTATGATTTTGATAGCACTAAAAAATATCCAATTATAGAATACGTTTACCCAGGTCCTCAAACAGAGTCAGTAAACAAGTCTTTCAGTAAGGGCATGGATCGTATTGACAGATTAGCTCAATTAGGATTTGTAGTGGTGACAATAGGCAACAGAGGAGGTCACTACGCAAGAAGCAAATGGTATCACAACTATGGCTATGGTAATTTAAGAGATTATGGACTTGCCGATAAAAAAGCAACAGTTGAGCAATTAGCTGATAGATTTAGTTTCATTGATAGAAACAAAGCGGGTATTCATGGTCATAGTGGTGGTGGATTCATGAGCACTGCAGCTATATTAGTGTATCCTGATATCTTTAAGGTAGCAGTAAGTAATGCAGGCAACCATGACAATAGTGTGTACAATAGATGGTGGAGTGAAAAGCATCATGGCGTGAAAGAAAGTATCTCTGAAAAAGGGGATACCTCTTTTAGTTATATGATTGATAAAAATCCAGACCTAGCTAAAAACTTAAAAGGAAAATTATTATTGATTCATGGTGAGATTGATAACAATGTGCACCCAGCCAATACTTTAAGAGTGGTGAATGCGTTGATTAAAGCCAATAAGCGCTTTGATATGTTGATTTTACCAACGCAAAGACACGGTTTTGGAGATATGAATGAATACTGGTTCTGGAGAACTGCAGATTATTTCTCTAAATATTTATTAGGCGACAACACAGAGCGTTCTGTAGATATTGATGAGTTAAATAAAGATGTAGAGCGTAAGAAATAACCGCCAATTTGAAATGATTGAATTAAATAGATTCAAGGATTGATTTAGCGAAAAAACGCTCCGAAATTTCGGAGCGTTTTTTTATTTTAAATAGCGTTCACATTTTTTCCGCCAACTAAAGGGACGGCCACAGACTTTGCAAATTTTTTCAGGTAAATTTTCTTTTTTAACGTCTTTCATCTAAGGATAACAAATTCTATGGTCAATTGTTCTACGTCTAGCTTACAATTGGCTGCTGTTCTTTTACCCATTCATTGATACCACCACTGTAGTTCACAATATTGGTATAGCCTTCTTTAACTAGTAAGGAATAGCCAATTGCAGCTCTGTCTCCGCCTTGACAATGCATAATCACAGGCTTGTCTTTTGGCACTTGATCTAAATTTTGCAATAAGGTTCCAATAAATACATTTTTTGCGCCTGCAATATGTCCGCTATTGAATTCAGCAACACCTCTTATATCAATAATTGCTGCGTCTTTATTGGCCTTTACAGTATCGATTGTAACCATATTAGACTTTGATAAATTGCCAGCATATAATTCATTGATTTTACCCGCATCCACAAATCCAAAAATATGATCTAAACCAATACGCATTAATTTTCTTGTTAGATCATCCATTTGATTTGGATCTGCAACTAAAATGAATTGTTCATCATAAGACACAAACCAACCCATCCAAGTAGCAAATGCATTATTACCTTGAATATTGATGCTGCCTGGTATGAAACCATTTTGAAAATCCAATTTATTTCTTGTGTCAATTAATTTGATCCCTTTATCTGTTGCCGCTTTCAATTCTACACTAGATAATGCTTTAATGGTTGGCACTTCGATCAATAAAGGACGATTAACTTTATTCAACTCCTTCATTTTAGCAAAATACTTAGGCGGTTCAGGTTGGTCAGACAATAAAAATTGTACGAATCCTGCTTTGTCTGCACCATACTGAAATGCCCAGTTTCTTTTTTTCTCATATCCAATTGTAGTGCTTGGCACTGCGCCCAAAGCCTTGCCACAAGCAGATCCAGCGCCATGACCAGGCCATACTTGTATGAAGTCTGGTAAGTCCGAAAACAAATGAATTGAATTGTACATTGCTTCTGCCCCTTTTTCTTGGGTGCCT
>Ga0209088_10001950_pt1 | contig 13027 bp, 16 predicted proteins | sample S_140625_EF_Meta_FD_187324 | JGI IMG/M metagenome (GOLD analysis project Ga0209088, IMG submission 187324) | Freshwater microbial communities from Lake Simoncouche, Canada to study carbon cycling - S_140625_EF_MetaG (SPAdes) (version 2) | ecosystem: Environmental > Aquatic > Freshwater > Lake ...
GGAGAGCTGACGCATTTCCTGCTGAGCATCACACGACGGTTCGTAATGCTGCTGCGCTCTTTCAACGAAATTCGGGAACTAGGAATAATGGTCGGGGTCGTGGTCGTGGTAATGGTCGTGGCGCTTTCCGTGGCGCACCAAGCGCTCGTGGCGGTCCCAGCGGCAGAGGATTTTTTCGCGGTAAAGGTGGTTATAGTAGGCGTATGGTCAGACCGACTGAGAATCCCAGCGCAATGATTGAAACTGTCTTTGATAATCTAAGTCATTCATCTCAGCACTTTTTAAATAAAACGATGAAGAGTGTCTATGGTGCGTTCTGGTCAAGGTCCAGTCGCTGAATACGGATAGCAGAAGGATAGTAGTTGATTCGAGAAATTCGGTCGCAGTTGATGAAGGAAATAAACTTCTCCGTGTTCAAGAGCAGACCACCCTCCTCGTTAAGAACATAGTAGTACTTTGTCCTGAAATCATCCTCAGGCAAGTCATCGAACTTCTGCGCGATAATCTCTACACGACCAGAAATAGCCTGATCAAATGTTAGAACCAAGTGAATCTCGTCTTCGTTCAGATGACACAGACGAGATACAATCGGAAAGTTGAAGGGAATGTATCGACTCGGATACTCCTTAATGGAAATTACATCATCGGGCAAGCCAAAGAGAGCCTTATCGTTGGCTCCCTGAACCGTCTTCGCGCTAATAGGATTTACATCAGCATCGTCGCTGTAAGTATTTACCTTGAATCCTACATAGGCAAATCCAGGGAGGCACGGAAGAAGAGGAATTCGCCATGTCGTCGACTCCTCGTCTATGTTCTGTGTTAGAATCTCCTTATCGAACAGCGCATTCGTTACATTAGGAACAAAAGACCACGGATACTGCTTCTTGATATCAGAAAGAAGAACCATTTTGTTGTTTGGTATATATTTACCGAACAAGCCGCCGCTAAATTCAATTTTATGTTATTTCGACCAGTAACACGCATTTTCTACAGATAAACAACCATTCGGCGTCTCAGCTGCGCTCGGGTAGACCCAATATTTATTCCAAAACTGCGAAATTACAGAGTGATTCTTCCAGCGCTCACCTCTGATTCCAAATAGAACTTGAATAGCGCCACCGAGAACGATGACAATCTTACCTGCCTTTTTAAGACGCTGTGCTAAAGGGAATCCCAATCCTCCGCACCCAACGAGAACAATTTGAGCGCCACTCTTAATAACTGCTGCCTCCATTTGATTAACGGCATCTTTCCATGTTTTACACGAAGAAGACCATTCACATGAACCTTGTGCTAAGGCGGGCGCATATCCAGTCTGTACAAACGAAAAGTTTGCCGTCGTCGGCAAAAGAGATTCCGCATTCTGCCCCCAAATCATATGGCGCAGAAGAAGCTGTTGCTCCATGGTCTTTGTAAATGAACTGACTACACAAACCTTTTTATTAGCCAGTAAATTTGTCCATCGTTTTTCCGGACTGACGTAATAAGGCTCAAGACTACGAAGAGGCACAGAGCCATAACCACCGTTATTTTCTGCTAAGAGCATTTCGAACTCCTGTTTTTCAAGCGGTTTATACCATCCTGCAGCAATAATATCGCATGTCCGATTTGCCTCAAGATATTCTTTAGCCCATTGTTTTAGAATGACTGGTTCTTGAGGAAATACACCTGCATTTCTCTCCAAAGTATCGAGATGGTCTATGTAGAGCTTTCCGTGTTGTCTATAATATAAGAGCGCTGAAAGTTCAATTGTACCATTTCGTCCGATAATACAACCCTTTTTATATTGTAGAGAGTCTTGAATCTGACTACAAATAACTTCAGCTCCCATTAATATTGCCTCTTGTGATGTCATTACTCTATTTTACAAAATAAAGTTTAGGCTATAAATAGGATGGATATTGAGATTTTACAGATCTGTAGGAATATTGAAAATGAACATCAATTAAATAAAACGAACTACAAGCATATGATTGATGATAAACTTCAGCCACATCTTACCGAGTTTGTTAAAAAGTTAGAACAGGTTTTTTCAAATTCCGATATTCTGGTCGATTCGTTAAAAAGATATATTATAATTGATTGGTCTAAGAAAGATGATTTGGAGTAGCAACCGTGCTGACGGGACAGGATGTACTTTTAATCAAGGTCAACGCCTAGGCGGTGGCGGAATCCCCCGTCTCCACTCTGGAATCGAGCTCGGGTCAGAACCAAGAACATTCCCTGTATTCACTGGAAGTATTGTTTCAACTTCTTCAGGAACGGGTGTTAGTGGTCTCTCTACAATCGCATCAACCGGCTCCTCGAACTCAACAATAACCTCTTCACCCTGGCACAAGACAATTGTCGCCGGTTCCAACTCGCTTACATAAATATCGACAGCAAAGTTATCGAGCGAATCAATCGGCACATGAATGACCTGTCCCTTCTCAATGACGCCAAGCCGTGTCAACGCTAGCTCCAATTCCTTCTTTATATCCGAATTATAAAACGCACTATCGACAACACGCAGAACAATTTTAGTGGCTTCAGGAAATGCCTCCTCCGTCAAAATTTCAACGTCATAACTCTCACCCTCTCCCTGAAAGTTATGACGATCTAAGAGCCACTGTGGCATATAGATCTTCTTCTCGTCAGTTACATTACCCATTACCGGATTTCCGATTGCAACAATACACTTCGTTTCATTTTCATCGTCAGAAATAAATCGCAAGAAGTACCGATGAGTTGTAGTCGCGTTTACATGAATACGATGAATATCCTCCCAGAGAGAACGATCAATCGCTACATTAGACCAGTCATTTGGATCATTTGAATCAAGAAAGACTTTTGAATAGAGGGACACTGTGTGCTCCATTGCGTAAAAAGTAGCAAGCCAATGAGTAGCCCAATTTTTAGTCGCCTTTAGTATGTGTAGTAAGGATTCCTCTTTTAGTCTGGCTCTACAAAATGTAAATTTAACGCCGCTTCAACAAAGTATATTGGAGCAGCGTTATATAAATGTTGTAAAAGCTATGAAATACAGATGTAAACTTCTCTCTATTTATTTCAATGTCTCGCGTTTTATTGTAACTGTTGGCTCTCTCATTGTTCCTGCTCTCTTATCTATACAATACACGGGAACAAGCACAGAATCGCAGGGTGGGCAAACAATTTCTTACCAAATCTATTGGGCTACATGGGTTATTTCTCTCTTGGTCACAACCTCCAATGGTGTTGTGAGCATGTTTAAGATAGATAAAAAATATTACTATTTACATACTACATATGAACATCTACGAAGCGAGGGCTGGCAATATCTTGAACTAAGTGGAAAATATAGCGGTTTTTACACACCGACAGAGAAGCCAACACACGAAAACCAATTTATCTTTTTTTGTCACGCTGTTGAAAAAATTAAGATGAAACAAGTCGAAGAAGAATATTATAAGTTGACTGATTCACATGTTCCCGCAACGACACCTCCACTTAATAAAGAGAGTACAAATGCAAACGATACATTGGTCGCAATAAAAGAAAAAAATTTAGATTCTCTGATACCACCCACACCTCTTAAACCGATTCTAGATACATTACAAAGTCTCCCGCCTGAATTATTAAGAGAACTTCTACAAAATAAATCAAGTCCTAGAGTAGAGGATGGACAAAAACAAAAACAAAAACAAGAACAAAACAAAAACCAAGAAGAACCTTTCGCACAAGGACGTGTGCCAATGTCAGTCGTCCTGCAAGAGACCACCGCAGCCGAACAGCGCGTTCTGTTACCTCCATCGGTTCTACTGTCCCCGTAAATCACCTCTGTCGGGATTTGAGCCTAAGTATGATCCTGCTCTTTGGAATACGAAGGATGAGATACGCGAGACACATAACTGTTTTTCATACGCCATGAATGTACACGATCCTAAGCAAATAGCCGCCTGTCTTAAATCAAAAGAATGTGATGTACCCTATCATCAGCCTGGAAGTGCGGCAGGGCAACCAGGGTTCAAGTCAGACCGCCTGAAGACATGTTCTGAAATGGTTGTACGCATTTTAGGCGATAATCCCAGTATTCAAATGGTTCGATTTGAGGATAAATGCGCCCCTCAAACATCTAAAATTGCAATTGTAGTGGATCCCGATGAAGATTATCATTTTTATCGGCAAGATACAAGCGGATTTTGGTCACATAAACCTGGTGGTATGAAAGTCACAAATAAGGATCAATCTGGTTTACCGATTTATGATCCTAAGTTAGCAAATCGCCGTGATAAAGAGGGACGCCTAGACTACAATGTCTTCTGTAGTTATATGTGTGTTCCAAGAATGCGCCATCTACATTTAAAAGTTGGTGGCTATAAAAAGACTAGGGTAAAGCGGCGCGCTGCTTCTCCTTCTTCTCGAGCCACGCGGCGCCACCGAAACGATTGAGCCAGGCATTTCCAGGATCCAAAAGAGCTAACGCTTCAATTACATCAATACGGCTGCGTGGACTCGGCTCTAAAAGACCACGCAACATTACTAAAATAGGAACATGCTTATTTTTCCATGTGTCACCATCACTAAATGAGCGAAAAGTCAACTGTGACGCAAGTACAGTAAAGAAAATTGTACCGATGGACCAGCTATCAAAGGCTGTCCAATATGACTTCCAGAAGGCAACCCAGTTTTTATCCTTGGCACTTTTACTCGTCTTCCAAAAGTCTTCAAGTTTTTTCATTGACGACGATAATGGAATTCCAAGAACAGGTTTTGCAATTTGTTTAAATATATCTTTACCGTAAATAATTTGTTGAATCGCATCCTGAGCACTATAACCGTGGTTTATAGCGTTCATAATGGTGACCTCGGGTGGCTCTTGATTAGAAATCCAGTGGGCATTTTTCGTGGAATCTCCGAATGAGAGTTGTTTCCAATGAGTATCAAGTGTATCTTTATCAATGGCATGCCCATCAAATGCCATTCCGAAATCAATTATACGGGCTACATTATTTTGATCCATTAAGATATTTCCAGGATGAAGATCATAATGACAAACGCCTGCTAACATCATTGTTCCAGTGGCTTCAAGCATATGAATCATAAATTTATAGAAATCAAACTTTCCAGGACGTATATCTGTAGAATAGAAGAGAGCACCAAAGTGCTTTTTTCCACCCCAAGGCATAAATACTTGCCTCATTTCTGAATACGGGATTGGCGATTCTTTTCTTATAAGCGGACCACAGTCATCGATGTCCTTTTCTGTTTGGTCTTTTAAAGGCGCAAGTTTACAGGTTTCCGGATCAACAAGAATAAAAAAGTTCTGCCAAAGAGGTTTTTTTCTCAATTTATTTGAAATAGATACTTCTTGTTTTGCATCCATGTCAAGTGTTATTTTTCCGATTTTGCCCTTCTTGATTATCTTCTTTTTGCTGTCACATTTGAGGGGTTTATCAAATACACAGCCATAGGAACCTTCGGCTATTTTGGCACCACCTTCTAGATCCATCTTTCTAAGGGTAGCGAATAAAAGACAGATAGAGAAAAGAGTCCTCTCATAGAATAAGGAGAAGTCGTCATGACAACAAGTTTACTAGTAGTGCTCTTAATCATATTCTTTTTTGCAGCGGGGGAACTCTTGTATCCCAGTACAATCCGGGAAGGATTCGACTCGCTTGTCGGCATAACAACACCCGGTTATTTTTCACAATTTGTACCTAAACGAGGAGACGTAGGAGAAGGAGAAGAAGAAAGTGGGTACTTACAAGATGGTCGATACTTTCGTGGATATTCTGATATACAGGGACTTGGTGTTTCGCAGGATTTTTGTCGTATGGTCCAGGAAGAGTCGTCAGGAGATTCTTTCTTTGCCTGCGCTCTTGCTGGAACAGATAACTTGTCCTCCGTGAAATACAGAACGCTTTCAGTTAAGTCTGGCTTCAAAATGAGTCGCGATGATTACATGAATAAGGGGTCATATTGTCGTATTTTGAAGGGTAAGAACGATGGATACGAAGCCCTCTGTAATCGCCCTTTGGATAATGAGTTTGATGTTGCTCTTCGGGTTGATCAGGATCCCCCACAATCAATCCAGACTCTATTGACATTTTACAGTGGTTGCATGTTTTGGATGCGCTTCCGTGATGATATGCTTGATTACGTTAGCAATGCGAAGGCGTATACGAAGGGAGGCATAGAGATTGAGGAGAGCCCACCGAATCCGCCTGTGACACGGGGACTCTCTTTCAATGGTATTGATCATTTTATAAGACTCGCTGATAATGCTGATTTAGAGCTTGGGGACAAGGTGAAAATGCGCAGCTTAAGAGCAATTATGCTCTGGGTCTATTTTGATGAGTTCACGAACAATTCACACATCTTGGATTTTGGAAATGGTGCAGGGCGTGACAATGTTGTCTTGGGGATTGTTGGAAAGGGTGACCCGAATGTATTTACAAGTGGAGATATAAGACCGCCTCTCTTATATGGTGCCGACAGCACTGTTCCGACAGGAAAGACAGGCGCGCAACCTGTTGAAGAGACAACGCCGCAGAAGGCAATGTTAGAGTCAAAGGCGAATGTCGATGAGTACACTTCAGAAGGATTCGAACTAGATCCACGTAGATTACCGCCTTCTCGTATAACGGATTTGGTTAAGTATTCTATGCCGGCTGAGAAGGCAACTTTTCTCTATGAGATTTGGGATCAGCAGCAGCGAAAAATGAGAATTGTCATTCCTGGTCTTTTACCGAAGAAGAAATGGACACATCTATGTGTAACGGCGACAGGCACAGACAGTTTCCGCCCGGATATTGCTATTTACATGGACGGGGAGCAAGTTTTTCTTGAACCGTCTGGATTTTTACCGCAAGCGTCGACAACAAGCAATAATTACTTAGGAAAAAGCAATTGGACTAACGAGACCAGCCAGTATGAAAACAAAAATGAGCTGTTTAAGGGCTCTTTGTTTGATGTGCGGGGCTACAAAGTGCCGCTCTCTGAAAAGGTTATCAAAGATAGTATTGTATGGGGCAAAGGGCTACTGGGTCTTATTTAGTTTCTGTGATCCTTCTTATTCCCCTTGCGCCTCTCCTGGTTCGCCTCTAAAAGGCGTGCTCCCTTCGCTGAACCGAGTCTGTTGGCACCGCCCTTCTTCTCCTTGGCGCCCTTGTGCTCCTGCTTCTTGGTCTGCGGCTGCTTATCAGAATCCATCTTGTCTTTTGTTGTGTTTTTGTTGTGTCATCAAATGAATTAACAGTAACACTTTTCAATTTTTACCGACCGTACATAGACTTCTGAGACTTGTACTCCTCCATCTCCTCTTCACGTCGGCAAATAGAGCAGAGATGCCTATTAGCAGAGAAAGACAGCTCCCAGTCACTCGTACCGACAATCAGCTTACCGCAATAGAAGCAGAAACAAGAGTCATCACAGACAGGGCAGTAGCCAGCGTTCAAATATGGTGTCTTTCCAAAATGACAATTCTTTGGATTCGGGCAGAACGGTCGCTTAGGATCGTAGGGAGGATACTTCTCCCTGAATGCCTTCTGGAGTGGTGTCACGATAAGCTTTACATAGATGCTATCAAGCGCAGCCTCAAAGGCAACTCGCTTGTAGACATTAGTAGGCATTACCGTATTTGCCGCAAAACGGACGATTTGCATCTTAATCCGATTCATGATAACACTAAAAGTAATTCGTTTTTTTGTTTCAATTTTTGCTACATTGTGGTTTCAGCCCGCGTAGAGTGAACTCCTTGTCCAGGTACACCAAGAGCACGGGATGTAACTAGTTATAAAATTGAAATTAGTGGCTGCTCATTTGATTGTATCAAAAACAATCTACAATGGCTTCCTTCTCTGTCACTGTTAATGGCACCGTCGTTCCGGTCATGTGCAACCCCACCTCTCCAGGGATCAATCTGGAGGGGGCTGCTAAGTCCAAGCTTCTTCTTGACTGGGCGGCAAACGTACAGCCTGGTCTGGATGTTCGTGAGATTTACATCTCTAGCGTGGACTATTTCGGTCCACGTGTCGGCTTTCTGAAGATTGAGACCGTCACCTTCTTTCAGGGTGTTCGTATCCCTGGCATCTGCTTCTTGCGCGGTGGTGCTGTTTCCATCCTCGTGGTCCTTGAGTGCGAGGGTAAGAAGTACGTGATCCTTACAACGCAGCCGCGTGTTCCCGTTGGCTCTGCTGCGCTTCTTGAGCTTCCTGCTGGTATGCTGGACGGCAGCGCGAAGTTCGCTGGCGTTGCTGCGAAGGAGCTCAGGGAGGAGACGGGGCTGGATCTGACGGAGGCGGATCTTACAGATGTCACCGCCGCCGTGAACAAGATCAGCAATGTCGCACCGGTCAAGGGAATGCTTCCTAGTGCGGGCGGCTGCGATGAGTTTCTTCGCCTGATGTTCCACAAGAAGTCGGTCACTCGCGCTGAGCTGGACGCCATGCAGGGAAAGGCGACAGGACTTCTGGAGGAGGGTGAGGTGATTAAGCTCCGTATCGTTGAGTATGATCATGCATGGAAGGTTTGCGCGGATGCGAAGCTTCTGTCCTCCATGCTCCTCTGCGAGCGTCTCGGTCTCTGCTAAACAAAAAAAACAAACAAACACAAACAAACACAAACAAACACAAATAAGCGCAATTTTTATTTATTACTGGCACTTCTTACAGATGCCGCTCTCCCTCTCCTTGACATTATCACGTAGGTGATTGAAGTTACACATCTTGCAAAGGAACTTGCGACCTAGTCCGCAGCACTTTGGGCACGTGCCGAGATCTTTCTCAAGGCGGTATGTCAAATTACAACTGTCGCAGTGACGATCGGCGGTAGAGGGATCAGGATCTGTACACGACGGGCAAATTCCAGTGTCCTCCTCACCTGCTTCGAGTCTGTACATGGTCTCGCATCCGTTACAGAAGCGCTCACCTAAGTACTGCTCGGCACATCCACTACAGATGTCCTTCTCGGGATTTATCGTGATGTTACAGCTCCTGCATGCATGATCACATCGCTGACGCTTTTCCCAACAAGAGTGACAGTGGTCCATTCCGAGAGAGGTTGGACCGGTGTCTCCGCAGTCAGGGCAAGCATTCAGCGGCTTGGCGGCACGGATCTCGGCAGCAGTTACGATGATTGTATCTGTAGTTGAAGACATTTTGCTTTTTGTTGTGGGGTACTGTATATCCAAGGTCGATTGTATTCAATTTTACTATCACTCTCTTACAAGAGTAACAAAAAAAGAGAGTTTTGTTTTGTTCTTATGGGCGATATATTTAATTATTCGTAGCTGAACTTTTGAGAGCGTTTATATGAATAATTAATCTATCATCTTTAGCCCATTCACTATCTAAATGATAAACCTTATTAATTCGTCCCTGACAAATACTTAACAGTTTTTCTTTATTTATTTCACTCCAATCTTCACCTAATTTACCACTTGATTTATCTAAACCAAATAATCTAAAATCGTCAATAACAATAATAGCATCATTTGTAAATAATTTATTAATATGTTCAATTTCTTCATATAAGGGAACATCTTTATTAGAGTGTCCACTATCATCACCGCACCAATGACCATCTAAAAAAAATATACATTTATCAGTAATGTTTGGTAATAATGTTTCAAACACATTGGTACTATCGCCTAATATAAAGTTTATTTTATTACCACTATATTTATTTTTTGTATCATTGTAATATTTTTCACTAAATTCAATAGTATATAGTTTATTAAAATATGGTTCTAAAGAAAAAATTGTACCACCGTATTGAGTTCCCGTTTCAATAAAACAATTGTATTTTGTATAATCATCTTGTAATAATTTCAAAAAAAAATAATCAAGAGAAGGCATTATATGTATACTGTACATTTGATTTTAAATTTATAAACGCAAAATAATAGGGTTTGAAATGTTAAAAAGCGACATCTAAGCGAGACCTAAAGTCAAGATTTAATGAAGTAAAGAAATGCCCACGCAGACTACAGAGCACAATGGTCGTCTCTGTAACCAAATTATACGGAATTTATGTGTAAGTCATATTGCAAAGAAACATGACCTACTCGTTGTTTACAGTAGCTCCGATCGAATTCAGGCGCTTGGGATTCCTTTACATTCCGGGAAAAAGGAGCATGATATAACAATCGATCTGACGGATGCAAATTTCTTTGAGATTCTGAATACTACAACTCTTGATTCAAATCTTAATCCGAATTATAGCTTTTTCCAAACAAAAGAGATTATGCTCTATCTTTACAAGTATTTATGGGAGGCATCAGTTCAAATGTCTATTAAAGCGGCAAATCCTTTTAGTGATCGCTATGATGCAAATAATGACTGTTTTATTCATATTCGTTTAACAGACGCAATACAGCATAATCCTGGTCTTCAATATTATTTAAAAGCGCTATCAGGACTCTCATTTAATACTCTCTATATTGCCACAGATGATCCTTCTAATACGCTAATACAAGAGATACAAAAGTTTTATACGAATGTCTCCATCGTCGAGCTGGATGAAGTGAAAACAATTCAGTTTGGAAGTACATGTAAGAATATTATCTTATCACATGGTTCTTACTCAGCAATGATAGGATATTTGGCTTTTCACTCTACAGTCTATTACAAGGGCTATACGGAAACCCCAGAATGGTGCGGTGACATGTTCTCAGATAAGGGCTGGATAGAAATCTAAGAGGTGCGCACACAAGCCCCGATTATATCAAGTATCTGTCCAACTTCTGCTCGGTAATCTCCGCTCTTCATATGCAAATAAAAAAGAAGTTTTTTTTGTTCTTTTTTGTTTACACGCAAGTCCGCACAGGGTTAGAAGGAATGGGACCGTAACTAAAGAAGTGAGAAGTGAAGTGCTTATCTGCTAGATCGCGGCAGTGATCACAACTGGAGTAGGCACAGCGATGCCAGAGAGCTTGAAGGTCGTTGCGCATGATGAGCTTCTGCATATCCAACCTTGACCAGCCCACCGTCAAGCACCAGAGAACAGGGTTAACCTTATTGATGAACTGGCGCACATCTACACCAGGATGCGTCTTGCTAGCGATAAGGCGGATGTTCTGATCATAGGTTCCGCGCCTCTTCAGATCGCCGGTCAGCTTCCTAGCGAACTTGCGTGCGCGAGTGGCTGACCAGAAGCGATGGTAGTGCGGGGGCGCTCGGATGACGTCTACTAGAGCCGCAGGCGTAACCTCTTGAACTGGAGCCAAGGCATCGATAGGGTTCGTGATGTTAGACATCTTGACTTTAAGGGCTATCAGGAGGGGCGCTCGATCAATTTTACTACTTCTTTACTGGAGCAGCCTTAGCAGGAGCTGCGCTCTTGACCGTGCGTCTGATTACAACATTGGGTGCCATCAGACGCATCTTCTTACAAAAGTAGTCGTACCACAGACAGGCATTTGAATGCTCCATCTCTGCAGTGATAGACGCCTTGTTAAGAGGCTGCTTCTTGAAGGACTCGAAGTCTGACTGACACTGCGTACAGAAGGGGATGTGCCCTGTTGCAGGGTAGATCCAAGGATCGTACTCACCCTCTGGTGTTGTAGACGCGCCGTCCTTCGTGAGAAGGTTGGCTGCGACGTACTTCGCCGAGACATAGCTTTGAACTTCTGACATCTTGACTTTGTGTTTGGAACAGGTTGACTGAAGTGACTGCCTCAAGTCAAATTTACAAGGGCAATAAAAAATAAATAAATGACTGGTCTTACCCAGTCCTCGCAGTGCCTCTCGGCTGTCGCCGCTACGCATCGGCGCCTAGTAGTCGCCCGTCGACGGCTTCCAGGAGCTGATAACAACTCAGGCAGAAACCCCAATCAATTTTACAGGTTGACAACAAAAAGGAGGTTGCTCTCTCGCTGGCTCTTGTTGTAAGAGCATGACTGACGTACCCGCAAAAAAAATGACCCACCGTGGGTCTGGGAGGTGTTTTAGCCTGATATAGGCTCCCGCACCGCGGGATGCTTTTTGCCATGTCTCAGGCGCCCGGCGACGGGATGGGCGGCTGGCTGACTCCCATTGTCATCCAGCCACCATACCGTTGACTGAGGTAGCCGCGCAATTCAATTTTACATGGAAATTGAATGACTGCGGTACCCCTCATCTGTAGCAGTCCAATACCTTCTTATACGTTATTCAATTTTATCTTGAAATTGATTTGCGCGGGTACCTCAGTCGCCATATGGGTGCTCTGTCAATTCAATTTGCATATAAAATTGAAGTGCACGGCTACCTCAGTCATTTTTAAGGTCTGAAGCAAGCAACAAGCATTTACACGCTCTCGCACAGCTACATACAATATGGCGTCTTTTACCCAGCAGGCTCTGCGCATCCTCGAGGAGGAGCGCCGTGTGGCGCAAGTGGAGGAGCAGAAGCGCATCGCCGCTGCAGAGGCAGAGGCAGCCGCTAAGGCGCAGGCAGAGCGCGCCGCACGTGTCCAGCTCCAGGCTGAGCGCGAGCTCGCCCGCATTGCGGCTGAGCGCGCCCTCGCTGAGGAGCAGGCTCTCGCGCAGCGGGCGGCAGACGCTCGTGCTCTCCAGGCTGAGCTAGCGCGTCTGCGTGCCCGCAGTGAGATCGACGTTCTGCGTGATGAGATGGCGCAGATGCGCGCTGAGCAGATGGCTGCGCTCAAGGCATGTCATCTGGCGCGTCTCCCTCTGCAGGAGATCCCTCTTCACGCATTCGGCGAGCTGGACATCAGCGTCAAGAGCTCTAAGGAGGAGCTCGCCACAGCGCGTGGAGAGATCGCAGAGCTGAAGGCGCTCGTGCATGCTCTTATCGGCACTGTAGCGCGCCGCGCCGGTGTCAACATCCAGAACGGTGATGAGAACGGCGCCCGCCTCGTGCGTTACATCAAGGCACACCACGGCGGCAGTAACGTTGACAGCATCTACATGGGTTGATAAACAAGAACAAACAAGAACAAACAAGAACAAACAAGACAAAACAACAAAAAAACAAAAAAATTTTTTTACTGCCGTTTCAGCCAAATTGATTTAGTAAAATTGAATGAGGCGGCGCCCCAATGGATCAGTGTCCCTGAAAAACAG
>Ga0209088_10001955_pt1 | contig 13013 bp, 10 predicted proteins | sample S_140625_EF_Meta_FD_187324 | JGI IMG/M metagenome (GOLD analysis project Ga0209088, IMG submission 187324) | Freshwater microbial communities from Lake Simoncouche, Canada to study carbon cycling - S_140625_EF_MetaG (SPAdes) (version 2) | ecosystem: Environmental > Aquatic > Freshwater > Lake ...
GTAAAGCCGAAGCAAAGAAAGTCCAAATCTTTATTCTTCTGGGCGGAATTTGCACCACCTTAGCCATGTGGGTACCGCTTGAGGATCCAATCAACTTACCTAAGTTGTTCGTGCTGGTTATGTTCACGGCTGTCGTATTGGGGCACTCGCTGCCGGCTTTCTTTGGCATGTTCAAATTTACTTCGGGCAGTCAGAGAATTGCATTATCACTAATTGTTCTGTTTCTGGTTGGCCTCTTAATTGCAACCCTTGCAACCGATGTTAAGTACACAGCGATATTTGGTGAATATCATCGCAATAACGGCGCGCTCAGCATGTTTTCAACTGCCGTAATCGCATTTGCCGGCGGTGTGGCATTTACTAAAGCGCAGAGCTTAAACCCACTCAGATGGGTTTCTTTACTTGGCTTATTTCTTTCGATTTACGGAATTATGCAATTTCTAGGGAAAGATCCGGTTGCCTGGAACAACCCATACAACCCGATCGTTACGACGGTAGGAAACCCGAACTTCACTTCCGGCATAATCGGAATCTCGAGTATCGCTTCTCTCTACTTGGTTTTTGAGTCCAAGAAAATCATTGAGCGTTTATCTGCAGCTTTTGTGCTTATTTTTGGGCTATTTGTAGTTTATAAATCTGATTCGGTACAGGGTCTTTTCGCTTTTGCAGTCGGAACGGCGATATTACTTTTGATTAAAGCTTGGACACTTAAGCCAATAATTGGCGTTGCCACAGGCGTAGTTCTTACTGCAATCGGAACACCTATTGCGTTGGCTGTTATTAATATCGGTCCTTTGGCCAGTCGTCTATACCAGGGCACGCTAAATAACCGCTTGGATTATTGGGCCGCTGCCCTAAACATGTTTAAGTCGAACCCCCTTCTTGGCGTGGGAATTGATAGATATGGCGAGAATTATCGTGAGTTTGCAGTGCAAGACCAGTTTGTGCAAGGAATGTTCTCGACTAATGCACACAATGTTTACCTTCATATTTTAGCTACCGGCGGATTAACACTGTTCATTCCGTATGTTTTGTTGCTTGCTTTTATAACCTGGCTTGCACTTATAAGCGTAAAGAATGCAACCAAAGAACTACGTGTACTAGCTGGAACTTATCTTGGAACTTGGTTGGCTTTCCTAATTTTAAATGCTGTGACAATTGACAACCTTGGTGTCGGAATCTGGTTATGGATTTTCGCCGGAATCATTATTGCCAGATCTGCCAATGAGAAGGGTCAAGATAACGCACCACCTAGCTCAAGAACTGCTAAGAAAAACAGTAAAAGCTCAGCTAATATTTCGATTGCACCAAGTATTAACTCACTGATTTTAGTAACCGTTGCGTTAGCAATTTGCGTTCCGCTTACCACTAATTCATTACGGTTGAGCGAGCTTGGTTATTATGCAAAAACATTAGAAAAAGATGCACTTGCAAAGAAACTTATTAGTTATGCAGATGAGCACTCGAGTGATCCACAGACTCTGACAGTTCTGGGGCGCTATGCCATTGAAAAACAAGATGGTGAGACCATGTTGTATATAAGCAAATTAATCAGAGAAGTTGATCAACGAGCTTATATCGGCTCATATTTCCCAGCTATTGTTTATGATGCTATGAATAAGCGAAACCAAGCGGTTCCTTATCGTGAAAAACTGCTAAAAATTGATAGGTGGAGCACCAATAATATGCTTCAGCTGGTTAGAACTTATTATGAAAATAAAGATTACGACAAAGTTCGCGAAATGGCTGCGAAACTTAAAAAGCTTTATCCTGAAAGCGAAGATAGTAAAAACGCTCAAAAACTAGTTAAAACCCTGCCTAATAAGTGACAAACCCGCAAACTGCTTCGCCAGATAAAACCCTTGCAATAGTCGGGCAGGGTTATGTCGGGTTGCCGCTTGCCATGGCGGCGGTAGATGCTGGCTGGTCAGTGATTGGTATCGAAAAGTCTGCCGGGCGCGTTGAGCAATTGAAAGCAGGATCTAGCCCAGTTGAAGATATCTCTGATGAAAGACTTGCTAAAGCGATTGCGGCTAAGAAATATTTAGCATCTAACAATCCAGCTGATGTTTCTGCTGCGCTAGTTGTAACAATTTGCGTTCCGACACCTTTAGATGATGCTAGAAATCCTGATCTTGAATTACTAGAAAGTGCCACTAAAGATATTGCGCCACATCTAGCAGATGGAACCTTGTTGGTGAGTGAATCTACCTCTTACCCGGGCACGTTACGTGATGTAATTATTCCAATTGTAAATAGCCTTAAGTCTTCTAACGCTAAAGAAATCTTCTTTGCATCGGCACCAGAGCGCGTTAATCCCGGAGATCTAGTCTGGGATCAAAAGAACACGCCACGACTAGTTGGGGGCATCGATACTGAATCTCTAAACCGCGCCTTGGCTTTCTATAATTCAATTTGTGACTCTGTTGTAGCCACTTCAACTCCTGAAATTGCTGAGGCGGCAAAGATTCTCGAGAATACTTTCCGATTAGTTAATATCTCACTGATTAATGAATTTACTCAATTATGTAGTGCGCAAGGAATCAATGTGCACGAAGTTATCAATGCGGCGGCAACTAAGCCTTACGGCTTTATGCCATTTCGGCCAGGGGTCGGCATAGGCGGGCACTGCATTCCGGTTGATCCGCTCTATTTAACTTGGTGGGCGCGTAAGGGTGGGCAAGTGGCCAGTTTGGTAGAGCGATCTGATGAGATTGCCAGTCAAATGCCCGTTTATGTGGCCGAAAGGGCGCTAGCGATAGCCCTAGGGGAAACCCTAGGTAAGTCGCAAACCCTAAATAGAACCCCCCGTGTATTGATTCTGGGCGTTGCCTACAAGCCTGGGGTTAGCGATGTTCGCGAGACACCAGCCAGCGCCTTGAGATCAGCGCTAATTGCTCGTGGCGCTGAGGTGGCTTGGGTTGATCCGTTGGTGCCAGCTTGGGAAGGTACAGAGCCAGTCACCGAAGCTTGGGAATGCGACGTGGCCATTGTTGCGACAAACCAACCGGGTATGGATGTTAAGTCAATTGTTGACCGCGGCGTACCGGTGCTGGATTGTACTAATAATTATGGGGATCTAAGTGGCGTTCAGTTACTTTGAAATAATTCTTAACCTGCAGTTTTGGTTAGAAAATCAATCCATTTGTCGGCTACAACTTTGGGGTTTCTCCCGGAAATGATTTGGCTGGCAATTTCAGAGTCGGCAACTAATCCAGTCAAATTATTTTTATATTCCGAAATCCTCAACCCAAAATCCTCTGGGCTATCACAATAGTGCTTTTCGGGTAATCCAAATCTAGTTAAGTCTTTTACCAAATTTAGTAGCAGCGGCACTCCTTTAGAGAGCGCTTCAACAACAACTAAACCATCACCTTCCCATGCTGATGGGATTATTAACAAATCACCGCTGGAAATCTCACTCCATGGATTAGAAACAAAACCATTAAAGCTCACATCCAAATTTCTCACTTTTGAATCATCAATCAATTCATTCTTTAAGAGACCGTCTCCATAAAAGACTACTGGCAAGTTAGTAATTTCTGAGATGTCTAACAACCATTGTGGTTGCTTTTGATTCTTTGTTAGCCTTCCGATAAATACTAAACGCTTTAATTTGTTCCCACTATTAATTGGCTCTGATATTTCATCTTCATTTTCAAAAATAGCATTTGGAATATGTGTTTTCTTAAGATCAATACTTTGCCAGGGCAGCAGATGATCTGAAACTACTACCCAAGAAGTTTTTCTGAAGCGGAGAATTTTTCGGATTATTCGTCCAAGAGTTAATCGATCAGCCCAAGGTTTGGGTACATGTTCAACTGCAACAATCTTCCAGGGCCCAACTAAAAACGCACCAATGAATTCAGGCAAATCACAGTTTAAAACTAACACTTTAGGGTGAGCCCGAATAACCATGTAATAGCTCTTGAGATAGGCAGAAAGTAGCGAAATAGGTCCACCTTGCCATGATCTTTTCACTTCAAAAGTTGGCACCTTAGGTGCGTACAGGTCTTGTGGACCATCGTTGATTACAAGTAGTCCAACCGAAACATTTTTCTTAGCTATTTCGGTCACTGCAATGTTTATTGCTCTTTCAGCACCACCACCAGAGAGCGAATTAGTTATAAATAAATAGTCAACTCTTTTACTATCTAATTTGGCGTACATCAAATCTACTTATTTTGTAGAAAGTCTACGATATCTGAAATCATTGTAGAAAGATCTCGCTTAGGTTCCCAGCCCACAAGTGATTTTATTAGTTCAATATTGGGAACTCGTCGTTCCATATCTTCAAATCCATCGCCATACGCTTCTTCATATGGCACATAAACAATTTCGCTCTTTGAATTAGTTTGTTCGATTACTTTTTTAGCTAAGTCATTTATAGATATTTCGAAGTCATTACCGATATTGATCACTTTGCCAATTGTGTTATCCGCGAATGCAATTTTTACAACCGCATCTACGGCATCGATCACATGACCAAAGCACCTAGTCTGCTCGCCAGTTCCATAAATGGTAATTGGCTCGTTCTTAAGTGCGAATTGCACAAAACGAGGAACAACCATTCCGTAGGCACCTAGTTGACGTGGCCCAACAGTATTAAAGAATCTGACAATTCGAGTCTCAAGTTTCTTTTCAACCCAGTAGGCATATGCGAGTGATTCATCAATTGCTTTTGCTTCGCTATAAGACCAGCGCAGAGTTACTGGAGCTCCTAAAACACGATCATCTGATTCTTTGAGTGAATCTGAAACATTCTTGCCGTAAACCTCACTAGTGCTTGTTACAAAGACCGGCTTAGCATGTTTGTGAGCGGCCTCAAGCACATTTTCAGTGCCACGAATATTTGTCATCAAGCTATCTAGCGGGTGATTGACAATGTTAAATACGCCAACGGCTGCGGCGAGATGAAAGATATAGTCAGAATCTTTTGTAAGTCCGTCTACAAGTGGAAGATCAAGAATTGAACCTTCGATGAACTCGAGGTTTGCCCCGCCTAAATGCGCTTCAAGGTTTTCTCTTCGACCCGTGGCCAAATTATCAAGAACTGTGACTTGGTGACCATCGGCGATTAAACGATCAGTTAGGTGAGACCCTATAAAGCCGGCTCCACCAGTGATCAGAATTCGCATTTCAGGATTCTACTAGTTTTGTCCAGCACTTTCAGAAACAGTTGAATTTGAACTCCGTTAAAGTCAAGATATCAGGCAAGATATGCCTATGGTTGCAGTTAGCATAGTTACAATTGTCAAAAACAATGCTGATGGATTGACCAGTACGCTAAAGAGTGCTCTAGCCCAAGATTTATCTGATTGGGAACTCATTATTGTTTATAGCCAATCCCAAGATGCTACTTACGCCGTTGCATCAGAGTTCTGCAAACTAGATTCAAGGATTTCCATGCTTGAGCAGCAAGATCGCGGGATTTATGAAGCCATGAATTTAGGTATCGGCAAATCTCAAGGAGATTATCTCTGGTTTATGAATAGCGGGGACCGCTTCTTTTCTGAAAATTCTTTAAAATCCGGATTCACTGCAATAAAAACAAGCGAGTCTGGCTTCGTAGTTGGTGGATATAAAATTGATAACGATAAGAGGCTATTCCAGCAGAGTCCTGGAGAATTAACTCAGATTAAGTTTGCTCTTTCGCGACGAGGAGCCTGCCACCAGGCCATGATTTTCAGAAAGGAGTCAGTTTTAAAGGCCAGAAGTTTTGACACGCAATTCAGCCTGGCGGCTGATTATCAACTTTGCCTAAAGATTATTAAGGATTCCGGTGCCAGAAAACTACCCAAAATACTTGCACTCATGGAGCCGAATGGCTTGTCAGATCAAAACTTAAGTAAAATGCATAAAGAAAAGTCCGTAATCCGACGAGAAATCTTTTCCCATAATCTACCGATAAGAGCAATTGGCTGGTTTTGGATGAAAGCTGCCCGCATAAAAGCCATCACGCGTCGCGTTGCAAATGGTAAAAAGCACCCCCTCGGATAGGGCAAGATTTGCCCATGCGCTTAGACCATGTCTCTTATGTAACTTCTCATGACCAGCTCGCAGATACCGTCCAACGATTGGGTTCTCGTTTAGGAACCACTTTTGTCGATGGTGGAGTGCATCCACGATTTGGAACACGTAACTTCACTGCACCTTTGCTAAATGGTCAATACATTGAAGTTGTATGTCCGTTAGATCACCCAGCATCTGATTCATCACCTTTTGGCAAGGCTGTTTCAAAACGCGCTGCTGAAGGCGGGGGATGGCTTACTTGGGTCGTAGCCGTTGAAGATTTAGCAGCGATTGAGACACGTTTAGGTCGACCAGCAGTCGATGGTCACCGTACTAAGCCAGATGGAACAGATCTAAGTTGGAAACAGATCGGTGTTCTTGGAACTTTAGAAGATCGCCAAATGCCTTTCTTTGTACAGTGGATTAAAAATCATCATCCATCCACAGACGGCAAAGCTGTGGCGAAAATTGTAAAGATTGAAATAGCCGGAGATGAAACAACTATTGCTGAATGGCTTGGCTCAGATGTTAAAGCAGCTATTGGTAGCGGAATCGAAGTCAAATGGGTTTCTGCCGAAGCTAACGACGGAGAAAATGGCATTGTTGCAATTGAAATTGAGACAGGATCTGGCGCAGTAAGGCTGGATTAGTCTGAAAAGATGCCAGTTGAATTTTAAATCAATTATGAAAGAAATTGCACAAAGCGTAAGATTAAATTGTTTGGAATTTCTTAACATTCTTGAGTGGACAAAGTCCCGATTCGTTACAAAATTTCAAATCCTATTTGGTCTGAGTTTAAATTCTATTGAGGTACTAATCCATGGCGAAAATCCTTATAAATCTAGATTTGAGATTGTAGATAAGTACTCCGATTTAGAGCATTTTTCTTATTTAGACTATGAAAGTAGAGAATTAATTGGCCACACATTTCAAGAAAGTTATCATTTAAAAATATCCGATGTAATCTTGGACACCAGAACGGGAATACTCTTTACTTTTGATCGCAAGCTAATTTCAGAGTCAAGTAGCTGGTCTCCTGAATATTTATCGGCTACAACTTATACAAAACCACCTCGCCTCAACCAAGGAGCCAAGATACTTGAGGAAAGACCATTAATAGGCCTCAGTTCTAACAGTTTTTACCATTGGCTTAACGAAGATTTGCCTCATTACTTGTATCTTCGGGAGAAATTATCTAACCCGTTGACTATAGTTTCAATGAAGAGACCTGGCTTTGTCACTGATTTTTTAAAGTCTAACTCTATTGATTATTTGGAAGTACCAAGGTATTTAAAATGTAGTGAATTTAATTTTATAACAAAAAAATCAAGCGTAGGCTGGCCATATTCAAAAGATATATCAATTATTCAAGATCATTTTGGATTTCATTTTTCCAAATTGGTTCCTGGTAAAAAAATATATATCTCCAGAATTGGCGATTCTAGATCTCCAACATTCGAGATTGAGTTAATCAGTATATTGAAAAAAAATGGATGGAAAATAATAAATACATCTAAGATGACACTCGCAGAGCAAATTGCTGAGATATCTTCTGCAGAAGTATTAGCTGGCATTCACGGAGCAGGCTTATCTGGTGTTAATTGGATGAACCCAGGAACAAGATTGGTTGAAATTGGAACCGATAGATTTGTTCGGTGTTTTCAAAGGCTCGCAGTACTGAATGATATCGAGTATTCCAGAATAAACTATAAAAACGATACTTTAGGCTTGAAAAAAACGATTAGTGAACTTGAAAATCTTGACGTTTTATAGAAGATATTTTGTGTTCTTATTTAATCGAGGGATTATGCACAATAAACTTTTAGATTTAGATTAATTTTCTCTAGGACTGGAAAGGAATAGATCGTGAGTGAAGACTTTAAAAAATGGCGAAATAACCGACCAAGTTCTAGATTTCTAAAATTGAACCGTTGGAAAACCAACCCAGTCGGTGCCTTTGTACGCTTACTTGAGTTTGCTTATTTTGGCCAACCCATTGTAAGTTTTTTTGTTGGCAAAGCGGGAAATCTAGAATCCATTACTCATTTGGGTAAATCAATCAACAGGAGCGATTCTAATGAAAATTTAAATTATTTGAATAAAGTACGAGTTGACTTACGTACTAATTTTATTCAACTAGATACGGGTCACGTATTAAATAGTGGAATGCTTCCCAATGAGATTTATAGTGGCCAATATTGGAATCAAATTCGATATATACGTAAATCTAAAGTTAAAGAATTGCTACCCGGAGTTTTCTATCCAGTTGCGAACCAGAAATACTTCTTTCATTTCTTGCTAGAAGAATTCCCAGAAATTTTAAGCGCAAACCAAACAATTGAGGGCATTAATTTTATATCTTTAGAAAGTCAGCCCAAATTTGTCATGGAATTATGTGAGGTGGCTGGAGTTCGGCTACAAATTCTTGAGAAGAACGTCCAATTTTGTGAAAAATTGGTTACTCCGACTTATTTGCGTGCGAACTCTACGTGGTCACTTGAACAATTAAAGGCTTTGAGGACCAGCACTGTAATTGACGAATCTTATCCTCGGAAAATTCTATTGCTTAGAAAAGGACAAGCAAGATCAGATGTAGATTTTGAAGAATCTTTGACAAATTTTGTAGTTCCATTTGGTTTTCAGGTTTTTGAACCCGAAAACTTTACATCCAGAGAGCAAATTAATATCTTTTCTAATGCCACAGAGATCGTAGCTATTCATGGTGCGGCACTTTCAAATCTTGCCTTTTCAAATTCCCGTTGCAAAGTATTTGAGATTTTTAGTCATCCTTACCGAACGTACTTTTTTAGAGAAATAGCAAAAATTAATGGCAATCCATATGTGAGTGCCGAGATGGATTCGGTATATTCTGAACTAGAGAACTGGCTGAGCCACCCAGTTATAAAGAAAGTGGATCTATGAAAAAGGTTAGAAATCCCGAGACTGAATCGGCAGTAGTTAGTTTTCGCCGTGCTCTCGGCGTGCTATCAAGAAGCGATAGACGTAAGTTGATAATTATTACGATTATTCAGGTTTTCCTTGGGATGCTCGATTTATTGGGCGTATTAGCAATAGGTCTCCTGGGTACCTTATCTATATCTGGAATTCAATCAAGAGAACCGGGTAACCGTGTTTATTCCGTTCTCTCCTTGCTTGGTCTTGCTAATGCAAGTTTTCAAAATCAAGCAATTGTTATTAGTGTTGTTGCAATTTCGCTTCTTGTAGGTCGTACTATTTTTTCTATCTTGTTTACAAGGCGCATCCTTTATTTCTTAAGTCGACGCAGTGCCTCGATTTCAGAAAAATTAATCTCTAGGTTTTTGGCGCAACCATATCTAGTCGTTCAGAGATGGTCATCTCAAGAGGCTCTATTCGCTGTTACTAGCGGAGTTCAAGTTGTTACACTTCAGATCTTGGCTCTTTCAGTTGTTTTAATTGCCGATATATCATTACTTATTATTTTAGTAATCGGTTTATTCATCGTCGATCCAGTCACATCAATAGGAACCGTCCTAGTATTCGGCGCAGTGGCACTTCTTCTTTATCGGTTGATGCATGAAAGAGCCGGCCAAATAGGTATGCGAAATTCTCAGATTTCAATTAGAAGCAATGAAAAAATTATTGAAGTATTTTCTTCTTATCGAGAATCTATAGTTAGAAATAGACGAGATTATTATTCACGAGAAATTGCAAAAAGTAGATATGAGATATCAGATTTAAACGCTGAAATGAGCTTCATGCCATACATCAGTAAATATGTAATCGAAACAACAGTTATTGTTGGTGCAGTTTTAATTGGGGCTGTTCAGTTTGTGATGAAAGATGCATCGCATGCTGTAGCAACTTTAGCTATCTTTGTGGCTGCTGGAACTCGTATCGCCCCGGCAGTACTTCGATTACAGCAGGGAACTCTATCGGTGAAGAGTGGACTGGGCAGCGCAAAGCCAACCTTAGATCTAGTTGCTTTCTTGGGTCATGAACCAATCAAAGTTAACTTAGATGATGAAGTTAGAACTGAGCATCATGGTTTTAATCCTGAGTTGATTATTTCAAATGTGTCAGTGACTTATCCAGAGAAAACAGAGAAGGCGCTATCCAATATCTCAGTTCAAGCAAAGCCGGGTTCTGTGATTGCAGTTGTTGGGCCATCGGGAGCGGGAAAGACCACACTTGTTGATGTTTTGTTGGGCGTTTTAGAACCCGACTCTGGTTATGTGCAGATCTCTGGTGTTTCACCACTTGAAGCGATCGCCAAATGGCCAGGTGCTATTGCCTACGTACCACAAGATGTTTTAGTAATTAACGGTTCAATTCGTGAAAACATTGCACTTGGGTATCCATTAGAAGCCGCAACAGATGAATTAGTCAACAGCGCAATTGGTATCGCAGCGCTGACCGACTTGGTAGGAATTCTGCCGGAAGGATTAGATACAAATTTGGGTGAACGCGGCACCAAGATAAGTGGTGGTCAGCGTCAACGAATTGGTATCGCTCGTGCGCTCTTTACGAAACCAAAGTTATTAGTTCTTGACGAAGCAACGAGTGCTCTTGATGGTGGCACAGAAGAGAACATTTCAAATGATATTCATAATTTAAAGGGTTCAACAACTGTCGTATTGATTGCACATAGGCTTTCAACAGTTCGCGCTGCTGATCTTGTGTTATATATGGATAAAAGTGAAATTGTTGCCCGCGGAACTTTTGAGGAAGTTCGAAATGCAGTGCCTGATTTTGATCATCAAGCTAAATTGATGGGCCTCTAACTTAGCTTTTCTAAATCAGCGGCTACCATTATTTTTGCTAGCTCTTGCCAATGGGTGGTTGCTGACCAATTCAATTTTGATTTTGATTTACTTGGATCAGCAATAAGAGCATCGACTTCTGTTGGGCGTAAATATCGGGATTCGGTCTCAACATGGTCGCGATAATCAAGACCTAGTGCACAAAAGGATGCTTCGCAGAAGTCTTTGACAGTGGCCCCGACGCCGGTGCCAACTACATAGTCGTCGGATGAATCTTGTTGGAGCATCAACCACATGCTCTCAACATATTCTTTTGCATAACCCCAGTCACGTACTGCATCTAAGTTACCTAAATAGAGTTTGTCCTGAAGTCCAAGCTTGATTCGAGCAGCGGCCATAGTAATTTTTCGCGTAACAAAAGTTTCGCCTCGACGTGGTGATTCGTGATTGAAAAGAATTCCGTTAGTGGCGTGTAATCCATAAGCGTCACGATAATTTCGCACCACCCAGTATGAGTAAAGTTTTGCAGCAGCGTATGGGCTTTGTGGGGCAAATGGTGAAGTCTCTGATTGGGGCGGCGGGGTACTGCCAAATAGTTCAGAGGTAGATGCTTGGTAGAAACGAGTATCAATTTTTGATGCCCTAATGGCTTCTAACAATCTAATTGTGCCAACCGCATCAACTTGAGCCGTAAAATCAGGCATTTCAAACGAGACTTTTACGTGGCTCTGCGCTGCTAAATTGTAGATTTCATGCGGTTCAATTTCACGCAAGATATTAGAAATTCCCACACCATCGGTTATATCGCCGTAATGGAGATGAAAACGATTATCTGTCTCGTGCGGATCTTTGTATAAATGATCTATACGAGAAGTATTAAATGATGAGCTGCGGCGAATGATTCCGTGAACTTCATAACCTTTTTCGAGCAAAAGTTCGGCTAAGTAGGAGCCATCTTGACCCGTTATACCGGTTATCAGTGCACGTTTCATTATGTCATTCCCTTAGCGTCGCTGTTTAGAAACCAATCATAAGTTGATACCAAGCCATTGGTCAGATCAACTTGTGCTTTCCAGCCTAGATTTTTCAGGGAGCTCGTATCTAATAATTTTCTAGGAGTGCCATTAGGCTTAGATATATCAAACTTTATGGTGCCCTCAAAGCCAACTACCTGAGCGATTTTTTGGGCTAGTTCAAATATTGTCACTTCTTCGCCACTTCCGACATTTATAGCAACAGAACTGTCATATTTATCGAGAAGTGCAAAAGAAGCTAAGGCTAAATCCTGAACATGAAGAAATTCACGCAACGGTGTTCCATCGCCCCAGATTGCTACTTCGGGCAAACTTTTAACTTTTGCATCATGAAATCTATGAATTAAAGCGGGCAATACATGTGCAGATTCGAGGTCAAAATTATCGTGTGGGCCATAAAGGTTGGTAGGCATAGCCGAAATCCACTTATGAGCAAATTGCTTTCGGTAAGCCTCGACAAGTTTTAAGCCAGCAATTTTTGCAATTGCATAAGGTTCATTAGTCGGCTCGAGCGCACCTGTTAAAAGCGCTGATTCGGGAATTGGCTGTGGTGCAAACTTTGGATAGATACACGAAGATCCAAGGAACAGAACCTTTTCGATATCGGCAGCATGCGCAGCATCTAAGAGGTTGGTTTGAATTTGCAGGTTTACAGATAAGAAATCAACTGGAAAATTTGAATTAGCCCCAATGCCACCGACCTTGGCAGCCGCGATTACCAGGGCATCAGGTTTGGTCGCGGTTAATTCGGTGAAAACAGCGCTTCTGTCTGTTAAATCAAGTTCTTTAGAACTCTTTCCAAGGACTTCATGCCCCTGCTTCTTGGCTTCTTCTGCGATTGCCGAGCCAACCATCCCGTTGATTCCAGCAATGTAGATGCGCATGCGGCAATGTTATCGGTCTTGTGCTTATTCAATGATGCGATAAATTAGTTTCAGTAAGCGTAATTAGTTATTCGCCGCCTTAGCTCAGAGGTAGAGCAACGCACTCGTAATGCGTAGGCCCCGGGTTCAAATCCCGGAGGCGGCTCCATTTGATTGGCAAACCGCTAGATCCGCTGGCGAACCTCGGTATAGCCGTAACCACCGGGGTCATTAATTGATTGGAAAAACAAAACACCCACCGATAATCCGCGATGGGTGTTTTGTATTGCATCCCTAGAGGAGGGTTAAAACAATCGGCGAAGTTTTTCGCCAAGAATCTACCTAGGAAGTTTTAAGCGGCT
>Ga0209088_10001957_pt1 | contig 13009 bp, 9 predicted proteins | sample S_140625_EF_Meta_FD_187324 | JGI IMG/M metagenome (GOLD analysis project Ga0209088, IMG submission 187324) | Freshwater microbial communities from Lake Simoncouche, Canada to study carbon cycling - S_140625_EF_MetaG (SPAdes) (version 2) | ecosystem: Environmental > Aquatic > Freshwater > Lake ...
CCTGAGGGCAGATTCTCACGCGTTACTCACCCGTCCGCCACTGACCCGAAGGTCCGTTCGACTTGCATGTGTTAAGCACGCCGCCAGCGTTCATCCTGAGCCAGGATCAAACTCTCCGTTGTAGTCAAACCCTCTTGGCTAACTTTCGCTTGCCTCAGTCTGATTCGCGTCCTCCCACATTGTTGGGCTCTCGCCCCATGCAGTTGGCGCCCCTTCCGCTGACACAGAAGGTTTCGAGAGTGCAAAAACAGCAGCAGACACTCGTCTCTAAGTTCAAAAACGGCTTTCACCATCTCCTTTGCTCATCCTCAAGCAACCTGCTCCCATCTCTGACTTTCCAGATCTCAGATCCGGTTTGCGACTCCTCCATCACGGCATCTCGGGGCTTGCGGTCGTGAGAACCGCTTCCTCCCTACCACGATGGCCTCCGTCGCTGTTTTCTTTTGACGGGACCTCACACCTCCGCTGCTTGTCTCGGTTGACACATTCCCGACGGCTCGCAAGGACTATCATGTCCTTACTAACATCAGGCAGTCAACGCAGCAGAAGCGTCAGTTCCTAAACTTTTTGGTTGTCCAGGTTCTGCCTTCCCCTCCCTCTCGGGCGGTTCTGGCTCGTCGCCCTTCGGCGACCTTCTCAACCTACAACATCAGCGGCTCGCGCCTTCTTCGTCGTAAGTCGGCCCTGCTCATTCGGCTCGCGCCGTTTCGTTCAGGACTTGGTGAACCTAGCAGTTCACCCTTCCGGCTCGTCTCTCCAGGTTCTTCGGCTTCGGGCTTTCCACCCTCACCTCTCACCTGGATCCTCGATCCGGCCGCTCGGTTCCCCGAGCAGTCCAATAACTTACCACACTTCCAGCACACTCCTTCCGATCCGGGGGGGAAAGGTTGAGCTCGTCTGAGCAACCGTCCTTGAGCGAACACCGCTCTGGGACACTTCAGCCTGAAATCCCACGTCTGTTTTGGCTGAAGCCCCCTAGCGAAACGGGACCCAAAGGCCGTGGAGACTGAGACAGGGCCATCCAACCTCCCCAGGAAGGGGCTGTTTCGTCCGTGCGTTCAACCGTTAAACGCTCTAATGCAGCAGGGCCTCGCCCCAGGGCAGGAACCGGTCCAGGGTTTCAGGCCGATCGGCCACGAGCACGGGGAAATCGGTGCAGGAAAGGTCGGTGCCAGGCGAAATCGCCATCGGGCTCCCATCCAGCCACCGCACCGAGCAGGCGAGTTCGCTCAACACGAGCCAGGAGGCCGCCAGATCCCAGATCTTGGGGGTGGCCTCCAGCGCCGCAACGGTCTGGCCCATCGCCACGCTCACCAGGTTGAGGCTGGCGACACCGAGCAGGCGAATCTTGCCGGGAAAACGACGGTCGGGCAGTTTCTGAAGCACGCCGATCGAGCGACTGCACAGGGAGGCACAGCCCACCGGATGACTCTGCTGGGACGGCGGAAGCAGGACCTTGCCGTTGCGCCAGGCGCCCCGTCCCCGCACCGCCACGATCCGCTGGCGTAGGGGCGGCACATCAAGCACGGCCAGCACGGGTTGCCCATGCTCGAAGCGCGCCAGGGAAATGGCCCAGTAGGGGATGCCAGCTGCGAAGTTGGTGGTCCCATCAAGGGGATCGACAACCCAGTACGCCGGCGTGAGGGGAACCCGCTGATCACCCTCCTCACTCAGCACCCCTTCCTGGGGGTAAAGACTCGCCAGTCCTTCCACCAGGGTGGCATCGCTCCAACGGTCACAGGCGGTGATCAGGGAACCATCCGCCTTCTGGGTGGAGGCCATGTGGCCAAAGTCGGCCCGCTGCCGTTCTCCAACCCGATCCAGCAGGGATTCGAGACCAGGGGGGAGAGAGGGGCCGGTATCGGCGCCGGCAGGGATCGGGGGATTGAGAGAGTCGGTCATGACCATTCCGCCGTTAGCACCTTCGCCAGGCTTTGGCCAGTGTCGTCCCGGAACTGGCGAACATTCACACGCTGCAGCATGAACAGGGCCGCAATCGCCACCAGGAGCTCGATGGCCAGCACCAGGGCGTAAGCGGGGTAGCTCCCCACCGAGCGGGGGAACAGGCCTGAACCGCTGAGCCAATTGCCCAGGTCGAGCAGACCACCACCGATCACCTTGCCCAACGCCCTTGAGAGAGCCTGGGCCAGACCCCAGACCCCCACAAAAGTGCCTGCCACCTCAGGAAGGGTGAGATCGAGCATGAGACAAAGGGCGCCATTGGTGCCGATTCCCGCCGCCAGACCAAACAGCACCATCACCAGCTGTAAGGCGGGGACGCTGGCGGTGAGGCCGCTCAGTAATAAGAGGAGCAGGCTGAGGGCAATCAGCTGGCAACCCAGCCGGGCCGTGGCCAACTTGCCCAGCCAGGGCACGATCCAAACACCAGCCGCCAGCAGACCAAGCAGGGTTCCCACCCCCCAAAAGGCATTGAGCTGGGCGGTGGCCGCGATGGCCATGCCGAAGACCTGGGCCCCATAGCTCTCAAGCACCGGATCCTGCAGGAAGAGGGCGAGGGTGAAGAGGATCAGGAAAGAGAAGAAGATCAGCACCTGTCGGCTAGAGCGGATCAGGGTCCAAGCCTGTTTGAGGGTCACGCCATCCTCCCGGCCCCCACCTTGAGATACCCCGGCAGACTTGATTGGAGATTCCATACCCCATGTGGCGATGACGGTGAGGCCCATCACGCCGATCGCCACCCTGGCCATGAAGGCGGAGATGGTGGGTTCGAGCAGCTGTGGATCGCGAATGCCATCCAAGGATCGCAGGCTGAGACTGATCAGGATCGCTCCCACCACGATGCCCACCGTGAGCATGCACCAGATCACTCCGACAACCCGGGATCGCTCCTGCTCGCTGGTGCGATCGATCACCAAGGCCAGGTAAGGGGTGGTGGCCAGGGAGACCGCCAGGCCGTAACAGGCGAACAGCGCCACCAGCGCCACCACGGCCAAGGCGGTGGCTGCTGGCGAACCCTGGTGGAAAACGCGACCCACCCCGAAGATCAGGGGAACCGCGATCACCGCTATCCCACAAAAGAGGGCCGTGCCCAGCAACACGTAGGGAACCCTGTGGCGGCGAGCGAGGGGGTGGGAATCGGAGATCTGACCGAACAGCACCCGCGACGGTGCCACAAATTGTTCGAAGGCCAGCGAGGTGCCCACGAGCAGTCCGGGGAATCCCAGTTCGGTGAGCATCACGCGGTTCAGGAGCCCGGCGAAAATCACCGCCAGGCATCCCAAGCAGGCCTGGAACAGACCCAACCTCAGGGTCTCGGGCAGGCTGAGGGAGGGGCGGACAGGAATTGCGGGGAGACCTTCGGCCAAGGCTTCAAAGGCGGTTGGCCGCCGGAGCTAGCTGGGTACGGGACGCGGGGCAGGCGGGTACCAGGGGAAGGGGTTCCACCGGGACGTCGGTAGCCCCAGGCACGATGGGTTTGTTCGCGGGTAGGCGAGGGGGCTCGCAGGTAGCGATCTGATCCAGACCGGTGCGGCGCCGCAGCTCCACCAGGGCCTTGTTGTAATCAGAAATGGCGCTGGAGTAGCGAACTTCGGCCTGGGTGAGGTCGCGCTGGGTGTCCACCACCTCCCGCTGGGTGGTGACGCCGGCCTGGAAGCGCAGACGGGCGAGTCTCAGGGATTCACGCGTGGAGATCACCTCGCGGGAGGTGGTAAGGATGTTGCGGTTGTTCTTATCGAGCTCGTAGAAGCTCCGTTCCACATCCGCGCGGATGGTGTTGCGCCTCTGGGCGAACAGGAAGCGGTTCTCCTGGGCCTTCTGCTTCTGCTCCCTGTAAGTGGCCTGGGAACTGCCTCCGTCGTAGATCGACCAATTGATGTTCAATCCGACCGAGTTGTCGACATTCCAGCGGGTGATCGGTGGCGTCGTCGAGGACGAGAAGTTATTGGTCAAGCTATTGCCGAATCCGAGGTTGTTCACGATCCTCAGGAAAGGCTGAACCCTACCGAGCTCAGCATTGGCGGAACTATTGGCGATCGAGATATCAAGCAGAATCTGGTCGAGTTCCTCTCGGAACGTAAAGGAGGCCACGATGCTTTCCTGCAGGGAAGGCAGCCAGGTGCCGATCACCCGGGCAGGATCGGCGGCCGTGGGAGTCACATCCTGGGGAAGATCAAGCAGGGCAGCCAGGGACCGCCGAGCAGTGGCCTGAATCGCAAGGGCATTGGTGAGCAACTGCTCATCACGGGCCAGTTGGGTTTCCGCCTCCAGCACCTCAAGCTTGGTGGCCACGCCGGCTTGGAACCGGGCCCGGGCATCCCGGAGGCTCACCAGCGAAGCCCGCACCCCCTCCTGGCCGATCTGCACCTGATCGTCGGCGGTCTGCAAATCGAAATAGGCCAGGGAGGATTGCAGACGCAGGTCGCGCAGGCCGATCAGATATTGGTTTTTGGCCTTCTCATACTGATCGCGGGCAATGGCAATCTGGGGGGTTCGGGTGGGGTCAATCAGGGCCCAGCTGGCCTGCAAGGCGGCCTGCATCCTCCAGATGCCGGTCGAGACGGTGTTGGTACCCGTCGTGAAATCCTGACCTGCGGAATAGAAGGGGAAGCTGCTGGTGTTGAAGCCGAGCTGGGGATACCAGAGGGCAATCTTGGCCCGCAGATTCGACTGGGCCTGCTCCACCTGGCTGGCGAGGGCCTTGAGTTCGGGGTTGTTGACCTCCACCAGGATCTCCACCTGGTCAAGGCTCAGGGGTCGCAGCTGGGTGATGCGCACCTGGCGGGGACGATCCGGCAACGCGAGGGACGCCGGCGCGACGAGGTCCCGGAGCTCCGGGGGCAGGGTGGTGGCCGCCGGAGGAAGAACCTTCGGATTGGATTTTGGGCGTGCGCCCTTCAGGGCTGGAGCCAGAGGCAGGGCTTCAGGCAGCATCAGCAGGGCAGCCTGGCTTCCGGACCTGGGTAGGTCAGACCCCCCTGAGATGGGGGCCTTGGGCGCTGCCGCAACCGGAGTGGCAAGGCTGGACACCGCCGTCAGGAAGGCGATCAGGGGAGAGAGGCGCCGCAAGACGGAAGCGGGAAAGTCAACGGAGCTTAGGCACCTCCATGCTCGGATCCAAGGCAGGCGGCCACCAGATCGTCCGCCCCACCCAGCAGTCGGATCGGCACTCCCCCCCGATCCCGCAGCTCCTGCAGCCGCATGTCATCGAGGAAAACCTCCTCACCCTCACGGAGCATCACCCGGGGCAACAGCAGCAGCCCCCCGAGATCGCGGCCCGCCAGACCCTCGAGCAGATCGGCGCCGGTCAGCAAGCCGGTGACCACCTGATCCTGGCCCCAGTAGGGACTGGGCAGCCCATGGAGCAGCAGCTCCACCCCCTCCACGCGGTTGAGGCGCTCCACCACGGGCTGGAGGGCTCCCGCCACCAGCTGGCCCACCACCCAGCTCAGCCGCCGCGGAGGCTCAACACGATCCGGCAAGGTTCGGGTGGCGGCCTCCAGCTCCTCGAGAAAACCGCGGATGCTCCCCACCCCGTTCTCGCGCTGGGGGAGGTCTTCGTAGCTGGAGCGGGGGGGAAGGGGGAGGCCGGCCATCAGATACCACTCATCGGAAAGCCAGGCAAAACGGCTGCCCACGGTGGCCTGGAACTCCCTCTGCAGCGGTTCGACCCGCTCGATCACCGCCGCCGCATCGGCAGGGGTGACCGCCCGCAGCCCATCGCCAGGGGGGCGGAAGCGGGTGAGACCCACCGGCACCACCGCCGTCGATAGCACCGCCGGCCAGTCGCCAGAGCCAAACGCCGCCAGATCCCGGAGGGTTCGCTCCAGGGCCTCTCCATCGTTGAGATCCGGGCAGACCACCACCTGGGCATGGATCTGCAGGCGCCGCTCGGCGAACCAGCTGAGCTGATCGGCCAGCAGGGCAGCCCGGGGATTGACCAACAAACGGCTGCGCAAATCCGGATCGGTGGCATGCACCGAGACATAAAGGGGCGAAAGCCGCTGCTCCTCGATCCGCTGCCAGTCGGCGCTGGTGAGGTTCGTGAGGGTGAGATAGGAGCCGTAGAGAAAGCTCAGGCGATAGTCGTCGTCCTTGAGGTAGAGGCTGGCGCGACGGCCGGGGGGCTGCTGATCGATGAAGCAAAAGGGGCAGTGGTTATTGCATTGGCGCAGGCCATCAAAAAGCGCTTCGGTGAAGGCGAGCCCCAGGCCCTCATCCGCATCCTTTTCCAACTCCACCACATGGATGGTGCCATCGGGATCCTCGACCTCGAGGATCAGCTCCTCCTCCCCCTGGAGCACTTGCACATCAATCAGATCTCTTGGGGCGACGCCATTGATGCGGAGCAGGCGATCACCGGGCTGGAACCCCAGCTCCTCCCCGATCGAACCCGCTTCCACGCTGGCCACCACGGCGGGATCCGGCAGCCGGGCAGCCCTCAGCGCCGCAGCGCTGGCGCCTTCAAGGGCGGTGGTCTGGGTCTGGGCGGCGATCCCGGCCGAAGGCTCCTTCCACACCGCAGTGGCTCCCGTTTGTCATCAGTCTGGAACCCAGGCGGCGATGGCGCCGGCAACGAATGGTGACAGCCTCAGGGATGGACGCCATCGAGGCCGCGGAACCAGAGCAGTAACACCGCGCCGAAGAGCAGGCGGTAGGCCACGAAGATCCAGGTGCTGTTGCGCTGCAGGAACCTCAGAAGCCAGGCGATTGCCAGCCAGGACACCACCGTGGCGGCCAACACCCCCACCAGGGTTGGCAGCAGCCCGCCGTTGGCCTGCTCATGGAGGGCATCCTTCAGTTCCACAAGCCCGGCCAGGGTGATGGCGGGGATGCCCAGCAGGAAGGAAAAACGGGCGGCCGAAGCCCGCTCCCAGCCATCGAAGAGGGACGCCGTGAGGGTGCTGCCGGAGCGGGACACACCCGGCACCAGGGCCAGGGCCTGGGCCAGCCCCACCAGCAGCCCGTCGCGGGGCATCACACCATCGAGGTGACGGCGGCGGCGCCCCACAAGTTCGGCCAGGCCCAGCAGGAGGGCCATCACGATCGACACCACCGCGATCGAGGTGACGCTGCGGAGGGGGGAGTGTTCGTAACCCGGGACGCCGAGCTTGAGCGCCATGCCCGCCAGCACGATCGGCAGGGTGCCCAGGGCAATTGCGACCCCCAACCGGGCGGAGGGATCACTCCATCGACCATCCCGCAGGGCCCGACCGATGCCCCGCGCCACCTCCATCAGATCGAGGCGGAAATAGGCCAGAACGGCCAAGATGCTGCCCAGCTGGATCACGGCGGTGAAGGCCACGCCGGGATCACCCCAACCCAGCAGCAGCGGCACGACCTTCAGATGGGCAGTGCTGCTGATCGGCAAAAACTCCGTGAGCCCCTGAACCACGCCCAGGACAAGGGCATGCCAGCAGGCGACACCGAGGGAAGGGGCCTCAGCGATGGCAAGAAACGGCATCGGGCAGGCGGAACTGAACCGAACCTTATGGCGGCGGGGGACACGGGCCAACCCCCACATCTCTTAACGTTGATGGACTTTCTAAGCGACCTGTGATCGGGACCCCAGCTGCCCTCAGTTCCCGATCCCTGCCCTCCGCCGGACTGATCCTTTCGGGCGACTCCCTGCTTCGCATCACCGCCGTGCTGCTGGTGGCGTTGCCGGTGTTCCTCCAGGCACCCTTGGTGCGGCAAGCACCCTTCGGGGCGACCTTGCTCACCCTGCCCTTGGTGGCCGCGGCGCTGATGCTCGAGCGTCACGGCCGCGGACCTTGGCAACAGCTTGGCCCCCTGTTGGTGGGTTTCAGCGGCAGTTGGCTGGCGGGATGCCTGTTCTGGGGATGGTTCCGACTGCATCCCCTCCTGCATTTGCCGATCGAGGCCTTCGCCCTGCCGCTCGCCGTGGCAGGCCTGGGGGGTCGCTGGAGGATGGCCGGCGCTTTTTATCTCGCTTCACTGGTCGGAACGGCGACCACCGACATCGCGATCGCCATCACCGGCCTGATGCCTCTTTGGCCGGAAGCGCTTTCTGCTCCCCTTTACGAGGCACCTGCGCTGCTCCGCCAGGCCGGTGAAACGGTGTTGGAGCCTGCCAACATCGCCCTCGTGGCCGCCATGGCCGCCCTAATCCTCGCCGCCTGCGCCCACCTCTGGAAAATGGGCGGCATCGCCAGGGTCAGCGCGACCACCCTGGCCACCACCCTGGCGGTTGACGGTTTATTCCTGGCCGCCGCCCTGCTGGCACCCCAATGGAGCGGCCTGATCTGAGCCGCGGGAGCACTATCCGATCTGAAGATCTGCGAAAGGAGGGAAACCGTCCAGGGGTACCCCGGCCGACGTTCGGTAACGTTGATTAAGGCCGGGCCTCCAAACGGCCCGTTCCCTTTTCCCCTACGCAACGGAGTGTCGTGATGAAGCGGCTGCTTGCCTGGCTCATGAGTGGTGTTGTACTCGCCGGGCTGCTTATCACCCTGGTGCTGCCGGGCACTGCCTTTGCCGACGACCGGCGCAACGTGGCCGACGACAAGATCGCTGAGAGCGCCGGCAAGGTGGATCTCAACAACTCTTCGGTGCGTCGGTTCCAGCAGTACCCCGGCATGTATCCAACCCTGGCCGGCAAGATCGTCCTGGGTGGCCCTTACCAGAGCGTCGATGACGTTCTCAAGCTCGACCTGACACCCCGTCAGAAGGAGCTCTTCGACAAGTACAAGGTCAACTTCACCGTGACGCCTCCTTCGATCGCCCTCAATGAGGGCTTCGACCGGATCAACGACGGTGTCTACCGCTGACCATGAGGCTCCCGGACGATCCACCGGGTACCGACCACCAAATCTTTCCTGAACCGCCGTCACACCGGCGGTTTTTTTGATGGGTCTGTTCTGGCTGAACCGGCGGATCACGGTGCTCCCATAGGCTCCCTGAAGCGGGGCTTGGCGATGCAGCATCCGGATCTGGCCGCCGACTGGGATGTGGTCGTGGTAGGCAGCGGGGCCGCCGGCCTGATGACCTGCCTGGAACTGCCAGCCGGCCTGCGGGTGCTGCTCCTGACCAAGCAGGATGGCCCCCCCTCCGCCAGCCGCTGGGCCCAGGGCGGAATTGCCGCGGTGACCAGGCCCGAAGACAGCTTCAAGAGCCACATCCACGACACCCTGAAAGCCGGCGCAGGCCTTTGCGACATCCAGGCGGTCGAGTTGTTGGTGCGCGATGCCCCCGACTGCGTGGTGAGGCTGCTGGAGCTGGGCATGGCCTTCGACCGGGAGGCTGACCAGCTGAGCACCACCCTGGAGGCGGCCCACAGCCACCGGCGAGTGCTGCACGCCCAGGACCGGACCGGGGGGGCCCTGGTGGATGCCCTGGAACGGGAGGTGCTGCGGCGGGTGGGCCTGGAGCAACACAAAGGCGTTCCGGCCCTACAGCTCTGGATGGAAGCGGGTCGCTGCGTGGGCCTGCAGGTTCTAGATGGGCACAGGCTGCGCTGGCTGAGAGCCCGGGCGGTGATTCTGGCCTGCGGCGGCGGTGGCCATCTGTTCGCCCACACCACCAACCCGGCCCAGGCCAGCGGCGACGGGGTGGCGATGGCCTGGAGCGCCGGAGCGGCGGTGCGCGATCTCGAATTCGTGCAGTTCCACCCCACGGCGCTGATGCTCCCCGGCGCGCCCCACTTCCTGATCAGCGAGGCGGTGCGGGGGGAGGGAGCCCGCCTCTGCGATGCCGCCGGGAACAGCCCGGTGGCCCAGCTGGCCGGCGGTGATCTGGCCCCCCGCGACAAAGTAAGCCGCGCCCTGGCGCGGCGCATGCAGGAGTTGGGGGTGGACAACCTCTGGCTCGACCTCCGGCCGGTGGGCCAAGCACGGCTTGAAAGCCAGTTCCCCACGATCCTGGGCCGTTGCCGGGCCCTGGGCCTCGACCCCACCGGCGCGCCGATTCCGGTGGCCCCGGCCGCCCACTATTGGATGGGCGGCGTGGGCACCGACCTGGAGGCGGCCACCAGCCTGCCGGGGCTGTACGCCGTGGGGGAGGTGGCCTGCACCGGCGTGCACGGCGCCAACCGACTGGCCAGCAACTCACTGATGGAGTGCCTGGTGTTCGCCCGGCGGATCCGGAACATTCGCCTAAGCGAACCCTCCCCCAGCGTTGCCGAGAGAGCCCCTGGCCTTTCCTTAGCAGATCCGCCCCTCCCAGAAACGGAGCGGCTGATGCGGGAGATCACCAGCCTGAGGCAGCTCTGCTGGCAGGTGGCGGGGGTGGAACGCCAGGGCCGGATGCTCAGCGAAGCTTTAGGGGAAGTGAGGCGCCGACGCAGCGAGCTGGAGGCCGACCCCCTGCTGCGCATCGTTCACGGCCACACTCCTGGGCAGAGCCTGGAACTGAGCGCCGCGGCGTCAGACGGAGCAAGGTTGCTCCACGATCTGCGCCAACGCCTGGTGCTGGCGGAGCTCCTGATCGAGGCGGCCTGCTTCCGCAACGAAAGCCGAGGGGGCCATTTCCGCACTGATGCTCCGTCTCCCCAGGCCTTCTGGCGGAGGCACAGTATCCAGGTACGGGGCCAGCGGATCCACACCGGCCCGGTGGATCAGGGGCTAGAAACCGGCCCCTTGTAGCCACTGAGCTCGGCAAGCTTCTGGAGGGGCTTCACCCCGGAATCCACCGCACCGTTGATCTCCCAGGAGGGAAATCCCTGGATATTCTTGGCGCGGCAGAGATCGGCCTGGCTGTTGCGGCCATCGGGGGCGCACTCAACGATCTTGAGCTTGGCGGTGGCCTCTTTGCCGAACAACTCCTTCTGTTCGTGGCAATGGGGGCACCAGTAGGCGGAGTACATCACGGCACCCTTGGCGGTGAGATGTTCCGCAAGGGCCATGACCCCAGGGCGTGTGGTGGAGGTGACAGGGATGGGCATGCCGGGACCGGTGGCCACCTCGGGACGATCCATTGCGCTGGCCCAGCCGATGCCGGTGATGCCCACCAGGAGGGCCGTGATGACGCCCCGGAAGATCAGCTGACCCTTGTCCTCCCAGTCGCCCGCCAGCAGGCTCAGCACAAGCAGGGAGAGGCTGAGCAGGGCGGAGAGGATGCAGAAGGCGCAGATGGCCTTGATCTTGAACAGCATCACCGCCATCAGCACCAGGCTGAATACGGCCATGCCGGCGGTGAGCAGGAAGAGGGCCCACCGGCTGCGGGAGAGCAGTTCACGGCGCAGGTCCCCTTGGAGCACGAGGGGCAGCAGGGAGAGCACCAACACACCGGCGTAGGCCAGGAAGCCGAACAACGACAGGGGCTGGCCGAACAGGGAACCCCAAGCACTGTTGAGCACCTTGTCGCAGGCGCCGGTGCCGCCGGGACAAATCAGGGGACCCAGCACCCCCCAGCGCTTGAGGGTGATGGCGCCGGTGTCGAGGGCACCGATGGTGGCCAGAACCGACATCACCACCCAGATCCAACGGCGGCCGGGATCGGTGCGACGGCGCTGGCTGAGGCGACTGGCCAGTTGGGTGGTGGTCACGGGGGTGTTAGCGATGGAGCCATTCTCGCAGCCGCATGGAGTTTCGTCCCGCATGGCCGCCCGCGCCGGTCTGGGAGGGCAGGGCCGACCCGATGGGCCGGCGCTTCCATAGGGTGGCTACACGGCCCGAGCCGCCAGCCCAGCATGACTTCAGCCTCCAGTCCATCGGCGAATCAACGCCCCGCCCCCGCCGGGCCGGCGGGCGCCCCCAGCGCCGCGGGCGGATCGGATCCGGCCGGCATGGCCGGTGGTCGGCCGAGCCGAGCCACCGTGGCCTTCGCCCACCTGGGATGCGAGAAGAACCGGGTGGACACCGAGCACATGCTCGGCCTGCTGGCCCAAGCCGGCTACCGCGTGAGCGCTGATGAAAGCGAGGCCGCCGTGGTGGTGGTGAACACCTGCAGCTTCATCCAGGACGCCCGTGAGGAATCGGTGCGAACCCTGGTGGAACTGGCCGAACAGGGCAAGGAATTGATCATCGCCGGCTGTCTGGCCCAGCACTTCCAGGAGGAACTGCTCGAGAGCCTGCCGGAAGCCCGGGCGATCGTGGGCACTGGCGACTACCAGCACATCGTGAGCGTGCTGGAGCGGGTGGAAGCGGGGGAGCGGGTGAACCAGGTGAGCGCCGTGCCCACCTTCGTGGCCGATGAGCACCTGCCCCGCTACCGCACCACCAGTGAAGCGGTGGCCTATCTCAAGGTGGCCGAGGGCTGCGACTACCGCTGCGCCTTCTGCATCATTCCCCACCTGCGCGGTGACCAGCGCTCCCGCCCGATCGAGAGCATCGTGGCCGAGGCGCGCCAACTAGCCGCCCAGGGGGTGCAGGAGCTGGTGCTGATCAGCCAGATCACCACCAACTATGGCCTCGACCTCTACGGCAGGCCCCAGCTCGCCGAGCTGCTGCGGGCCCTCGGCGAGGTGGAGATCCCCTGGATCCGGGTGCACTACGCCTACCCCACCGGCCTCACCTCCGAGGTGCTGGCCGCCTACCGGGAGGTGCCCAACGTGCTGCCCTACCTCGATCTGCCCCTGCAGCACAGCCACCCCGACGTGCTGCGGGCGATGAACCGCCCCTGGCAGGCCGGCGTGACCGGTGGCCTGCTGCAAAGGATCCGCCAAGAGCTGCCTGATGCGGTGCTGCGCACCACCTTCATCGTGGGCTTCCCCGGCGAAACCGAGGAGCATTTCGAGCATCTGCTCGCTTTCGTGGCCGAGCAGCGCTTCGATCACGTGGGCGTGTTCACCTTCTCGCCGGAGGAGGGCACCCCGGCCGCCGAGCTTGCCGATCCGGTGCCCCCTGACGTGGCCGCCGCCCGCAAAGACCGGCTGATGGCCCTGCAGCAGCCGATCGCGGCCGCGCGCAACGCCGCCTGGGTGGGCCGCATTGTGGATGTGCTGATTGAGCAGGAGAACCCCAGCACCGGCGAGATGCTCGGCCGCTGCGCCCGCTTCGCTCCGGAGGTGGATGGCGAGGTGCGGGTGATGCCCGGCGAAGGGGGCCTCTGCGCCGCCCCCGGCACCCTGGTGCCGGTGCGCATCACCACG
>Ga0209088_10001959_pt1 | contig 13007 bp, 26 predicted proteins | sample S_140625_EF_Meta_FD_187324 | JGI IMG/M metagenome (GOLD analysis project Ga0209088, IMG submission 187324) | Freshwater microbial communities from Lake Simoncouche, Canada to study carbon cycling - S_140625_EF_MetaG (SPAdes) (version 2) | ecosystem: Environmental > Aquatic > Freshwater > Lake ...
GAGTGTTGGTTGTAAGGATTTGTTTGATAGAATTATGGGTGTTCAACCAAAAATCCATGTTTGTGGTCACATCCATTGGGCTTATGGTCAAAAAACATTTCATGGCGTTGAGTTCTTAAATGCGTCTACTCTGAACGAAAGATACGAATATGAGAACAAACCAATCGTTATTGAGTATAACCCTGAAACAAAAGAGATTGATTATGTCTAAAGATTTATGTGATTGCGGAAAAGTTGCAATTTGGAGTTATGGACCAGGATTTTCAAGTGGTGATAACCCAAACTTTTGTAACGATTGTGTCCCTCGTGGATGTTCTTGTAATTACAGGTACGTTGATGTCAACGCATATCATCCACCATTAGATAATCCTGATTTACCTGAAGGTGAGGAAGGAAAAGATTGGAAATGGTTAGATGAAGAAAAAACTCATTGGTGTCATATTGATGAGAAAGGTAGGGAATATCCTTGTGCGGAATACGATTACAGTGAAGATGGTTGGGATTCTGAAGAAGAATAAATTAAAGGTGATAAGAAATTATCACCTTTTTTTATATTTATTATTATGGCAGCAGAGCAAAGTCAATTTTCAAAAGTATCAAAAAAACAATTATTCTTCATTGCGGAAAAGTTAATTGATGCTGGGTTCCCAACAGATAACCCATATAACGATTACGACGAACATTTTAAAGAATTAGAAAATATTGGAAAATATTTTAATATAAATGTTGTTGATGAAGACGTTCAATTCTTCGCAAAATTCCTTTACATTAACGACGGTATTCTTGCCAAAATTATGGAAAAAAGTGATATATTATCATATGAAGACCTTATAATACCTGTTGCAAAAACTTACAATTTAGACTATAGTACTTGGGGTACTTGTACGTATGAAGAATATCTTACACAATCTTTTGATTCTTACGATGAGGATTGGGTTATAGATTCTGCAAACCAACAGAGAGAAGACGGTAATTGGGATTTATACGATGGTCGTATTAGGAGTGAAGCCACTTACGATAATTTTGAGGAAAGTGACCATAGTTTTGATAGGGTATATGAAGTTAACGATAACAAAATCAAAGAATCATTATTAGACCGACTTGTCCTTGAAAACACTTCAGAAGTTGTTTCGTCATTAGACAAACAAACTCTATTAAAATTAAAACAGATTATTGAATCAAGACTTAGGTCTCTTTGTTTTTAACACTTTTTTAGTTTCGTTTGCTAAATCACCCAAAGTTTTTTTCTTAGTTGATACAGGAACATCAAATCCTTTTTTCCATTTGTGTTCAACAGATACAGGACCATTTGTGGTAATCTTTGAATCGTACTTCCAAATAGAAGTACATTGTTCACTTTCATATACAACCTCCCACTTTGTAGGTTTATCGGGGTTTACTTGTTTTGCCATCATGCAAAGATAATAATTTATTTTATTTCTGTAAAATAATTATCATAATAATTTTGCACACTTTCTTCATCTTCATAATCCGAACGACAAAATCCAGACTGAGATTCTTTATTTGGGGTTCCATGAACATTTAAGAATGTTGTTTCATCCAATTCAGAAGTTTTACATTGTTTTTTAGATTTAACTAAACTGTCACCATTATAAACTCGGATATTCCAAAATTTTGTTTCATTAGAAACACACCAATTTTCACACATATGTTTTCTATATCCTTTAGAATCCTCGCAAGCACCAACATATTTTTTAACTTGTACTGGTACCCACTTTCCTTCAGGATTTTTAACCATCATATCAATACCAATCATATCCATAAATGAATAATCACCAGCATATGTAATAACGTCAGAATAACCTAATTGTTCTTCAATATACTCATAAAATTTATCCTCAATTTCTTGACCTTCTTTAGTTTTTTGAGCAATTGTCTGATTTATCCTATCTCTAATTTCCTGTTTATTTTCAGTTTCTAATTCACCCATAAAACGTTCAAATGGTGTCACACCATCTTTATTTTTTTCATCAAAAAAATACTTTAAAGCGTCTTCATAAGAAACCGAATTTTTATATTTTTCAGGTAAACCAACAGTTAACATGTAGGCAGCGCCGCTATAATTAGTATTTAACTTACTTAATAAATCGTATTGTTCTTTTTCATTCCAAATTACATATTTTTCTGTAAATCTAACCATACTGTCTATAACATACTTTCTTAATTTTGGACAAGATGATTGAAACTTTTCAAGAGCGTCAATAACCATATCTCTTCTTTCTGAAAAAAATTGTAACTTTTTGTCGTATTTTACGGCACGTATTCCTGTGGTATAAGTAGATAAATAGTCTCTTTTGTAATCATCCATTGCTTTTTCAACTTTTCGGGTATTTTTCATCAATTTGTTTTCAGCATACTTACACCATCTATAGTCATTAGTGTGGTTCTCAAAAAAATCACACCCAACTAATGGTTTTTTTGCTTCATTTAAAACTTTTTTAATTAAATCCCTCATATGAATATAAATACCTGATAATAATAAAAATCCCCACCTTTTGAGTGGGGATTAGTAAGTTACTCTTCGTCTTCTTTTTTACCCTTTGTCAGGTTGATGAACTTATCAACAGATGCAATACCAAAACATGCAATTGTGATAAACTTAAATGAGTCAAAAATAAACTCATTAATTAATAGTGGTTTATTCATTGCACCTGTTACGATGTCAACTATTGCGAAAATACACATCATTGTAAATGACATAAATCCGATAACCGCCTTTTCATTAATTGAGTTGTGGTCGTTAAATAAATCGTGAAAGAATTTTTTCATAGTATCTTGGTTTTATACTAATAAATATATTAAATCTAATTATAGTCCGTATCTTGATTTAGTTGCGTTCCAAATTGATAAAATTTCTACTGATGTTAGTCCTCTGTCATAAACGAATACTTCCCCAACATTACCATTCAAAAACTCAACATCTGCAGTTTTTGCAATCTGTAATGTACTTGTGATAACATTATGTCCTACAGGAGTATTGGAACCAACTAAAGTACCATTAACCCATATACTTCTTGTTGTTCCATCATAAGTGGCAACAGCATTAAACCATCCATTTGTTGGTGATACAGAAGTACTTACAACTAAATCATTAGCCCACCAATAATTTAATAATACATTAGTTGAAGCAGCTCTGAATGCGTTTGATTGATTTGGAGTACCAAATGACCCAATACTCATGAGTCCATTACCATTCCAAGTAGAACCAAGTTGAACCCATATTATAAAAGTATAATTTGAATTTCCTGTAGGTAAATTGGAACCTGATGGATTATTAAACCACCCGTTTGCCCCTGTTGAAAAATAAACAGGTAATGAATTGTTCCAAGTAATACTGTTTGAATTTACCATTGTAACATCGTTTCCATTACCACTTATATCATACCAAGTTGTACCTGTTCCTGGATAACTTGCAGGATTACTTGCATCCAAATATAAAACAGGTCCTGTATATGAATTCCAATACCCATTATTTGTTAACCATATACTCGCTTCTGTTGCAGATGAAAATGTTTGTGGTGTACCATATTCTTCTGATACAGATTGAGATAATACAATAAAAGAACCATCAGTAAACTCATCCGTCCTATAAAACCCAACAGAGGCACTTATACCCGATATTGGTGTTGGTTGAGTATTTCCTGAAACAGGTACTGCAATTACATATCCCAAATCTTCATCAGGACCCATCCACCAAAAAACTCCTCCTGGATTAATACTATAATTTTGGTCAGTAATTCCAATTGCCAATGTTCCTAATTGGGATGTCCCCGCAATTGGAGATGCGGTTGGGTTATATGCGAATGGTCTTGTAGTTGCCATATTTCTTTATTACATAAATATATAAGCATAAAAAAAGGGTGACCGTCGCCACCCTTTAATAATTCCCCCGTCAGGAAAAAGTAGTTTGGTTTTATGTTAGGGAACCATGTGACCCGTGTGATTTGAACGACCACCATTTTTATCATTTAAAAAACGACTAAAAAATTGGGAATTTATAATTTTGATTTACTGCCTGAAGGTTAAAAATAATGGAATACCATACCATAAAAAACCTACTCACGTTTAGTCAAGTTTTGTGTTTATTTTAAGAGGAGGAACAAAATTTGTGGGTGGTTAAGTTACACCGCTTCAAAAATAAACCCTCTGTTCAATTTTAAATAAAGTTACGAAAAATTTTACAACTTGTCAACTTTATTTGTGGTTGGGAGTGGAGTCGAACCACTGGCACATCGCTGTTCAGACGAATGCTCTACCTGCTGAGCTACCTCAACCAATTTTGACAACTACATTGTCATCATCCAACCCATTCTATTTTGTTCGTCAGACATTTTTCTTGTTGCCTTTCTGAACGATTTTGGGTCAGCAACCAACTTTGAAAATGTTGGATTTTCTTTTTCAAAACTTTCACGTTCTTTTTTAATAATATTACGAGCTTCTTTAACATTGAATGCCCAAACATCATTAAATCCACCACCAATCCAATTAAACAAATAATTGTATCGTCCGTCTTTGTCTCTGATTAATTTTTCTGTAGCCATATCTGTAGTTGTTTATTGTTTTACAAATGTAAGACATTTTTTTTAAACTACCAAATATTTTTTAAGTTAAATAAAAATAAAATCCTTTACTCCAATAATCACCATAATCTGTGACCTCAAGAACTTTATCATCATAACGAAGTCCTGTAATAATATTAACATACTCTCCGACTTCAGTAATTATAGGTGTTAATTTTGACGAATCAAAATCACCTTCAATTTCAAGAACACATTTAAAAAATTCACCCTTACAAGTATCTTCAACGATTAAGTTTTTTTCTTCATAATGAACTCCAACATAATCATCATCGTTTGTTATTTCATAATTCCAATTATCGGTTAAATCTTTAATTAACTCACCGTCTTCACCTAAAACTTTAATAGAATGTAAATCAGAATCATCATAAGGACCAAAATAAGTTAACTCACTATCAAGGACACTTTCAATCCCCAATACCTCATAAACATCATCCATGTCCATCCTCTCCTCAACAATCCCACCAATTTTTAATTTTGTAAGTTGCTCATCCGTTAAAGGAAAAACATAACATTCGGCACCTCTGCCACCAATTTCAATTGTGTATTTTTTCATGTGATATAATTAATTCAGTTATTAGTTAATATTTATAATTAAATCAGCCTCCCCACAACGATGGGGACTTTTAGGACCGTTATCGTTATGGTAACATTAAAAGGGGAAAGCTCGCTACTGTCCCCTTTTTTCATTTACAAATATAAAAACATTTTTTTATTATAACAAATGTCCGTCAAGAAATTTTTTGATTGTTCTTCTTAATACGGCATTATCTAAATGAATCCATTCATCTTCAAGATAGTTTGTTAACTTACCAACCAAATATTTTTTATTGTGTTCAATATTATAGGTTTTATAGTCAATAGAAACTTGTTTGATTGGTTTTTTCATCCAATCAAGTTTAATTTCACTTACAGGAAAGTTTCTTTTAAGATGGTTCAATAACTCATCAGAAGTAGTTCCATCATATTTTGATAATATTTCTTTTTTTTCTGCTTCTGTAAGGTTCATATTGATAAATATAGACGTATTTATGTAAAAAATAACATCAAAAATAATGGCAAAATCAAAAAGTTCAACGACAACCTTAATAAAAAAAGAAAAAAAGAAAGTTTCAAGACCTGGTGTTCACGCCAAAACTAAAACTTCTAATACTAAAACTTCTAAGAACTACAAAAAACCAAATAGAGGTCAGGGATAATTAATCTATAGTTTTTTATTACTTGTTTGTTATTATTATTGTAATGGATAATAAGAGGAGACTATATCGCTTAATTGAAGCATACCTTAATGGATTTAAGGGTAATGATGTAGAATTAATTTACGGTAAAGGTTCAAGAATTAAAGTACATACTGTAACCTTTGGTATATCTGATAATAGTGTGTTGGTTGAAGTTATTGTTCTTTTGGGCGAAACAATAAATGAAGAAATTTTAGATACTTCTTTAGCGGAAATTTTGATTCGTGATGCGTTAGTTTACTTTTTTCCTGAACAAAAAATAAAAACCTTAATTAGATGGGACGTTTAAGAATTTCTCTTAACCATTGTACTCATCAATTCAGCATTTTCTTTTTGCATGAATTCAACTTTAACTGTAAGTTGAGCAACTTTTTCAGTTAATTCTAAAATGGTTTGTCTCATATTGTCTTTTTCTTGACTACTTGCAACCAATAATGCTTCTAATTTTGATATTCTATCTCTACAGTCATGACGAATAAAATCTTCATCTCTATCTCTTTGCATTGACCTTTTTTCGTAATACCTCCAAGCGGCTGAACTTCCTAATACTGTAATAAGTGTCGCTAATACTGCCCAAAATGATTGATTCTCCATTAAAATATATTTTTATGATAAATATATCAACTAAATAAAAAGTGTGTCATTATGTCGTTTTTAAAATATTTTGACTTTTGGTCGGGAGGGCAATAATTATTATTCTTATAGAATAATAATATAATATTAAAAATAAAAAAAACAAAAATACTAGTCTAGTACTAGTTCTAGTCAAAATCTACCACACATTCAAATCCAATAACGGATTCAATAAAACTTGATACGTTTCTATTATCATCACAATCTTTTAATTTTTTAACAACCAAAAATAATGAGTATGAATCAGGAACCCAATCACATTTATCATTATCGTACATGTGTGTTTGCAGGGCTCTAAATTCAGAAATTAATAATGACTTATCATATGAGATGTCCAACGCAGATTGTATTATATTTTTTAATCTACTCTTGTCCATGTCATGTCTGAATTTAAAATCACCGAATAAAGATGTTTTCTTGTCCACTGAGTTGGTTCAATCAAAGACAATGTACGACCGCCATCAGAATCTTCGTAGAGGTGGTATATCTCACCTATAAGAGGCTCAAACTTGTATTTTGACTCATAGACCTCTTGAGTAATTATAAACGATTTTTGAAGGGTTTCTGCTTGTTCTACAAGTTCACGATATCTTTTATCAAAAACTTTTTCTACTTTGGAAAGTCCGTTTTGTTTAAACGATGTTAAATCGGTGGGTTTAATAGACGGAGCACCCACATGGTGAGGGTATGGTAATAAATTTGGTTTAAGTGCGAGTTTGTCTATTTGTGATTGAGTTTTCATAAAAAAAAAATGTCCCACAAGTGTGAGACATTAATTATAATATTTTTTAAAATGAAAGTCAAAGTTATTGACCTTTTATCATTCCCATTCCGTGTTTTAAAAATTCTTTTGCTCTTGGTGAAACATGTTGCATTCCGTAAACTTTTTCTATGTCTTTAACAAGTTCTTCACCATGCTCATTTTCTTTATATAGTTCAATAATCTTATCCATAGCAGAACCACATTCTTTTTTTGTTTCATCAAAATAGTTATACGGTTTAAATCCCTTTAAATGATTCATTATTTCACTTGCCAAATGTTCACCACCATCAGAAACTTTTGGATGAAGTCTTAAGGTTTTTAACAATTCTAATTTATCAACCAAACCATTAACACCGTTCGGTCTAATTTGTACTCCGTCAATATAATCTTCGGCTTCACCGTCACCAACAATTTCTTCTAATGACTTAACATTTCCACCATGGCAGAATTTTCGGTCATCTTCTTTTGTTTCGGACTGCTCTATAAGATAAAGTTTTTTAATTTGTTCTTTATCACTTTCAGTAAGTTGAAATCTTTTTCCCATGTCTATAAATATACAGGTTTTTAAGTTTATACAATATCATGTAAAAAACTGATTTTTTCTTCATCAGTTAATTCTTTATCTGTAAATGAAAATGGGTCGTAATCACACAGGTAAAAATGTTTTTTATATAAATGATAAACTCTTTTAGCAACATCAAACTCATAAATTTGATTAAACTTAAATTGTTTAACATCATTATCTAAAATAATATCTTCATCTACAAACCCTAATTTATTTAAATCATTAATTAAATCTTCACTTTTTACAAAAAAATCAGGTGTTTTTTGGTCAAAAACCCACTTTTTTAAGTATTTTGGGGTGTTATTTGTCTCAATAAATGTATCATTTATTGTTATTTTTAACTTATTTGGGATTAACATTTGTCTACCCCAATCGTTAAATTCGGTTTTTAAAGCTTCAAAATGGTGTTTTTTTAATTGAATTGACCTTAAATCACCCTTTAAATGTAGTAAAAACACCCTTTCATAAGGGTTTTTCATACCACAAATGACCTTATAATTGGGATATTCAGATAATAATTCTAACTCGGTTTTACCTTCAATACCCAAAAAACCATGTTTTTCAAGGGTTTTTGATACATTTTCTGTTCCACTCATCTCAGGTGAAAACCAAATCATTTTATGTTCGTGTGAAATGTTCATTCTAATAAAATACGATATTATTTCTTAATTTAAATAGGGTGTTCATAAAGTATTTATTAACATGAAGAAAATTTTTATACTTGCAAGTATTATACTATTTGGTATAATCGCAAATGGACAAGCGAATACAGGTGCTCAAGGTACCATACAAGATTACACTGATACTGTAAGATTAAAACACACAAATTACGTTTCTGTTTTTAGTAAATCAAAAATGTATCCTGTTTATGTTGAGTGGTGGGTAACAAAATCAATGGTTACTTGCGCAACTCCATTAAAAAGAAAGGATAACTTTAAACCTGACCCATTTTTACCAAAAGAAACGGATATTGCTAATGATTATGTTGGTAGTGGAACTGATAGAGGTCATATGATGCCAGCGGCAGACAATCTTTGTCAAACACAACAAATTCAAGACGAATGTTTTTATTTTTCAAACATGGCAGCACAATATCATAGTTTAAATGCTGGTGATTGGAAATCTGTTGAAACATTAACAAGACAACTTGCATCTGAAAAAGATAGTTTACACGTTTGGTGTGGAAATATTGGTGAAGTTAAAAGAGTTGGTAGAGTTGCAGTTCCTGAAAAATGTTGGAAAGTGATTTACATTAAATCAACAAAAGAATGGAGAGCGTTTTTATTTATAAACGACACATCAAAACCTGATGGATATTCAAATAATGAGGTTGATGTCAAGGTGATTGAAAAACTAACAGGACTTAAGTTTAAATAAATGAAAAACCCACTTATTAGTGGGTTTTATTTTTTAAAATAACTTTTGTGTATCGTTATATAATTTTTTCATACTCGCCTCAATTAAAGTGATTCGCTTTTGGTCTTCATCTGAAACCTCAAAACTTTTTGCTTTAATCAATCTAACTTCTTCCTGAAGTCTTTGATATCTCAAAAGCATATCGTCATACAATTTTGCTTTTTCTTGTTGTGTTAAATGTTGTGCTCCCATCTTATGTTTTTTTTAAAAATAATATATGTTTTAAGATTATAAATAGCATTTAATTTTTCTTTCTATCTTTCCACTCCAACCAAAACCCGTAAGCAACAATTAAATTCATTCCAAATGATGCCAATATTTCGTAAATGTCTTTATAAACATTCATGGTTAAGTGAACATGACCAACAACCCAAAAGGGTATTGCCAAATTAGATGCAACCCATTTTATCGTGTACCGTAAGAATTCCATGACCATCTTAATCCCAACCAATAATCTTCACCTTGTTTCAAATTGGTGTATTTTTTTATCCCTTCAACCAAATCGTTCCAAAGTTCATCATCGTCATTAGGATTTGAACCATTGTAGTCAATTACAAACGATGGATAATTCCCATCATATGTTGAAACAACTTCTTGTGTTATTTCTACTATTGGGAATTTATGGACATATTCAGTATTCAAATACGTTTCAACTAGTTTTTTAACTTGTTCTGGTGTTTTTTTCATTTTAAAGAACCTATCATCCTTTTCCACTCAACAGTTTTGATTGGTAAATTAAAATTTTCAGTAAACCATTTTTTAAATGGTTCTTCCCATTTATCTCCAAAATATCCAGTCAACGTATCATCATAAGGGTGGTCAATAACGACTAATGGACAACGATTTCTTGGGTCGGAATCCTCATAAAAATATTCACAATCATACCATTTAAAAATATCATTATCACCATCTTCATAGTCACCAATATAAAATTCAACTCTGGTGTCATCGTCATAGTTTTCACCAGTTTCATCATCATATTCCGTAGGATTTGTATAATTGATATTATCAACATCAAATAATTCATTAAAATAGTTAATGATTATTTGTTCAAATTTTGATTCTGCGATGATATACTTCATATTCTTAAATATTAAGATTTTCTGTTAATTTCTCTCTCAATGTCTCTCGCCTTTATTGTTTCTCGTTTGTCATACAACTTTTTACCTTTGGCAAGAATCACCTCAATTTTAATTAAACCTTTTTCATTTAAGAATAATCTATAAGGAACAATGGTTAATCCCTTAATTAATTCTTTTTCTAAACGAGCTAACTCTCGTTTTTTCAATAATATTTTTCGGTCTCTTTTAATGTTATCATTACCTGTGCCTGATATTGAAAGATTTCTAACAAACAATTCTCCACCAATAAAAGTACAGAAAGAATCAACAAAAGATAATCTACCATCACGAATAAATTTAACCTCAACACCAGTCAATACGACACCTGCAGTATAAGTGTCAATAAACTCATACTCAAATTTGGCCTTCCTATTTACTACGTTAACTTGATTTTTCATTGTGCAAATATAATAAAAAAACCCTCAATAGTGAGGGTTTTAAATTTTTTAATTTATCTTAAGAATTAAACCATTCCTTTCATTTGGTAATAGTCTTCTAAGTCACCAACAGTTAATGGTGTGTCAATAGGTCTACCTAATGTTTTATTAAATACAGGATTTGCTCTTGCAACTTTCTCTGCAGATAACCCTTTAGTTTGTAAAACATAATCATCAGATTTTCCTGCGGCAACAGGAAAGAAGTTATAAACGTATAAATCTTTTGCGTTTTTAATTTTACCGTCACGTTTACCTTTTGACCAAAACTCTTTAATGGCATTTAATTGTAATTCCAAATTTTCTTGTAATTCACTTAAATTATATGTTTTACCATTAATTGTTTTTGAAGAACCTCCCTTACTGTCAGGACAAAATTGAATTAACCCAACGCAACCAATACTATTTTTAATAGATGAATCTAATCCTGATTCATGTTTCATTAATTTAATAATTGAGTTTTCGCTAATTCCAATCTCACTTGATATTTCTCTTAATTTTTCTTTAAAAGTTGGGTCGTTCAAAAGTTCTTGACCTTTTGCAGATACTTTACCTAAAGATTCATCAGGTTCTGAACCTGTTGTATCTTCTTTTTCTTTTTTACCAAATACTCCAGTCATGTTTAACACATCACTTAATACTTTAGATAATTCTTGTTCGGTAAGTCGTATAACTCTTTTTGCCATAATATATAAATACTTTAGAAATGAAAAAACCTCACCGATTAAGATGAGGTTTAATGTTTTTGTATGGTTATTATTTTGAACTATAAGTTCTCAAACAATGTGCCGACCATACCGCTAATCCTAAGACAAACGGCATCATTACTCCCGTTCCACCCATCATTGACATGTGTATTGCAACTGCCCCTGATAAATAAGATGAAAGTAAAATTGCACCATACTTAGATGTTTTTGGGATTACCAACATAACAACACCTGCAAGTTCTACAACACCAAGCAATGCAAGGTAAGGTAAAAGGTTCATGAATGTGAAGTTGTTAATCATCTCTTGAGTTCCTACAATTTTAGAAACACTAGACATTCCCAACATAAACGTTACGATGGCTGTTAAAGCCCATCCTAAGTTTTTAAGCGTTAGATATTTTTTCATAGTTTTAATTTGTAGTCTAAAGATACGTTAAACGTTTTTAATTGTCAACATCTTCTTCATCCTTTTGTTCGTTAACCAATGGTTTTGAATCACCAAGTTTTGAATTTATTAACTTGTTGAAATTTTCGGTCATAACCTTCATTCCACCTGTATGTTGTTCACGGATACTATTCTTCTCCTCTTCTGATAAATTATTTAAAATGTGTTTCATATTTTTTGTTTATTATAAATAGTTTTAAAAATAAAAAACCACTTAAACTGCGAAACTTTCTCCACAACCACAGGTACGAGAAGCGTTTGGGTTTATAAATTGGAATCCTTTTCCATTTAACCCATCCGAAAAATCTAATTCGGTGCCAAATAGATAAAGGAAAGATTTTTTACCTATTACAATTTTTGTTGAATTATCTTCAATAATATTGTCACCCTCTTGTGATATACTATCAAATCCTAATTCATAAGACATTCCTGAACAACCACCACCTTTAACACCCACTCTTAAAAAATGAGTTTCTTTATCCAACTTTTGTTCTTCCAAAAGTTTTTGGATTTGTATTCTTGCCCTTTCAGATACAGTAATAATTTCCGTCATGATAATGGTGATATATTATAAATAGTTTTGAAAACAAAAAACCCCACCTTTTGAGTGGGGTTTAGAATTACATCATTTCAATTGAGTTAATTTTATCTCCTTGTTGAATTTGGTCAATAATGTCAAGACCCTCAACTACTTTTCCGAAACAAGTATGGTTTCCGTCAAGGTGTTGAGTTCCTTGTCTGTTATGACAGATGAAAAACTGAGAACCACCTGTGTTACGTCCAGCGTGAGCCATTGATAACACACCTTTATCGTGGAATTGTTTTGGTGCGGTTACCTCACATTGGATTTGGTATCCTGGTCCACCATTACCCACTCCATTTGGACATCCACCTTGAACCACAAAGTTTGGAATAACTCTGTGGAAATTTAATCCGTCATAGAATTTTTTTTCAATTAAACTTTTGAAGTTGTTTGTTGTGATTGGTGTTTCGTTGTCATACAACTCAGCAATCATATCACCTTTGCTTGTAGAAATTTTTACTTTACTCATAAATAATATTTTTAAAAAGTATAAGTAAAATAATT